>ERZ772999.2121-NODE-2121-length-11015-cov-18.707117_pt1 | contig 11015 bp, 10 predicted proteins | sample MGYA00511467_ERZ772999 | MGnify/ENA primary metagenome ERZ772999 (study PRJEB29015, sample SAMEA2738064) | human oral metagenome | biome: human oral; feature: human-associated habitat; material: saliva | place: China | collected 2218 ...
TCAACCTTGGCGAGTATAACTATTGCAGTTAACACGCCGCCGTCGACAATAAAACCCAGCCCATAAGCAAACAGCTGCAACAGCGTAGTGGAGCCAGGAATATGCAGGTAACTATCAAGCTGGGAGTGCAGCGCCACCGCCAAAGCCAAGGCCGCTGAGCTCACACTCACCCCAATAACCACCACCAGCACCATGGCGGCGTCACGCAAACGCAAAGCCACAAAATTTGCGCGCAAAACCGGGGCTGAAAACATTGCCCGCACCCCGCCGCGCAAAACCGCCGGAATTTCCAGGGCCGTAGCCACCAGTGTCACCGTGCCAATAAAGGCAGCTATCCCAATACCCTGATTTAGCTCCAGTTGATCCAAACGCACCAGCCCCGAGCTAGAGCCATCAGAAATAACCCCCGGCAGGGCATGGCTAAGCGTTTTAACCATGGCCGCGCGCCAAGCCGGAAACATGTCCGAAAGCTGCAGCAGCGAGGAAACCACAAGCGTCAGCGCCGCAAACAGGCTGACCAAGCCGGTATAGGCAATACCGGCCGCCAAAATCGCCCCACGTTCAGCCTTAAAACGCGCATAGGCTCGCCCAAACGTGGTGGCCTGCCAGCGGGCATAAACCGCTTTACAGGCCACCACAATTTTACGGATAGTTAACACTAGATACGGCCCATACCCGGGGGACGCAAATCCCCAGGGCCCCCATAGTTACCGCCAGGGGTAACAATCGTGCCGCTGTGACCAGCGATGATATCTAGCGCATCTTCCAGGCGGCCAATTGCAGCCATATCCCCAGTTAGCTCCACGAAACGGCAAGCTGCCTCCACCTTGGGCCCCATAGAGCCAGCAGGCAGCCCCATTTCGCGCAGACGCATCGGGGTGGCGCGCTTAACCATACGGGCATGGGCAGTGCCGTAGCCTTCGTAGACACCGTCTACGTCGGTGAGGATGATCAGCGCATCGGCTTCCAGGTCTTCAGCTAGCACCGCAGCGGTTAGATCCTTGTCAATAACCGCCTCGGCGCCTTGCAGCTGACCCTTCTCGTTACGGATCACAGGCACGCCGCCGCCACCAGCACAAATCACCACTGCCCCAGAGTTAACCAGGTTGCGGATCAGGCGGGTTTCAATCACTCGCTGCGGGGCGGGGCTACCCACCACACGGCGGAAGTGCTCGCCGTCGGCCTTAACTACCCAGCCGCGCTCGCGGGCAATGCGCTTGGCGGTTTCCTCGTCATAAACCTCGCCCACGAACTTGGTGGGGTTAGCAAAGGCGGGGTCTCCAGAGAGCACCAGGGTTTGGCACACCATGGTGGCCACCTGGCGCCCGGGCAGGGCGTTTTGCATGGCTTGCAGCAGCCAGTAGCCGATCATGCCCTGGGTTTCAGCGCCCAGCGTGTCTAGCGGGTAGGCGCGGCTAAGGCGCTCGTCATTGGCACTTTCCAGGGCCAAGACACCCACCTGGGGGCCGTTCCCGTGGGTGATGATCAGCTCGTGCTCGTTAGCTAGCTTGGCTAGTTGGGCCGCAGCTAGCTGCACATTAGCAATCTGGATGTCGGCGTCGGGCTTGTCGCCGCGACGCAGCAGGGCGTTACCGCCCAGGGCAACCACAATGCGCAAAGGTCACTCCCCTAGGGTGGCCACCATAACGGCCTTGATAGTGTGCATACGGTTTTCGGCCTGGTCAAAGGCGATGTTCACGTCGCTTTCGAACACGTCGTTGGTAACCTCAAGGGCGTCCAGGCCGGTCTTTTCGTAGATGTCGCGGCCCACGGTGGTGTTCAGGTCGTGGAAGGCAGGCAGGCAGTGCAGGAACTTCACGTTGGGGTTGCCAGTCTTGGCTACCAGCTGCGCGTTAACCTGGTAGGGCAGTAGCAGCTTGATGCGCTCGTCCCAAACTTCCTTGGGCTCACCCATGGATACCCACACGTCGGTGTAGAGGAAGTCAACGCCCTTAACGCCTTCTTCTACATTGTCGGTGATGGTGATGCGGGCGCCGGTGGTCTTGGCGATTTCGCGGGCGGCCTCAACTACCTCGTCAGAGTTCTGTAGCTCGGTGGGGGCCACCATGCGCACGTCCATGCCCATCATGGCGCCGGAAACTAGCAGCGAGTTGGCTACGTTGTTGCGGGCGTCGCCTAGGTAGGCGAAAGCTACCTCGCTTAGGGGCTTGTCAGAGTGCTCGATCATGGTCAGCTGGTCGGCCAGCATCTGGGTGGGGTGCCAGTCGTCGGTTAGACCGTTCCATACGGGCACGCCAGAGAGCTGGGCTAGCTGGTCTACGTTGGACTGCTTGTCGCCACGGTATTCGATGCCGTCATAGAAGCGGCCTAGTACGCGGGCGGTGTCGGCTACGGATTCCTTGTGACCGATCTGGGAACCGGTGGGCTCCAGGTAGGTTACGTTTGCACCCTGGTCGTAAGCGCCAACCTCGAAGGAGCAGCGGGTACGAGTGGAGGTCTTTTCGAAGATCAGGGCGATGTTCTTGCCCTTGAGGTGCTGGACCTCGCGGCCTTCCTTCTTGGCAGCCTTGAGCTCAGCGGCCAGGTTTAGCAGGCCACGCCACTCTTCGGGGGTGAAGTCTAGTTCGCGCAGGAAGGAACGACCGTGCAGGGGGTATGCCATGAGTGGCTTCTCCGTTTCTTTGGCTTTATAGGGTTTGGATTGGTCTAGGGGTGGATTGTGGCCAGTTTTTTACGACGACGCCGCCAGGCGCTTGGCCTTTAACGCCCGGGCGGGTGGTTAGCCGGTTATGCCTGCTCGGTGGCCCGATTGACGGGCCACTAACTGGACTTAGACCGGCTGGCGCAGGGTCGGGCAGCTCATGCAACGCGGGCCACCACGACCACGGCCGAGCTCACTGCCAGGTACGGTGAGTACCTCCAGGCCGCGACTTTGTAGGTAGGTGTTGGTGGCCACGTTACGTTCGTAAGTGACTACGGTGCCGGGGGAAATGGTTAGACAGTTGTTTGCGTCGTCCCACTGCTCACGAGCGGCAGCCAGGGAGTCTTGCGGGGTGGTTAGCACCTCAATGTCGGCTAGGCCCAGGGCGCGAGCGATTACATGGTGCATGTCTTCAGCTGGGTGGGAGACGATAGCCGGGTGCTTGGGGTCCGGTCCGGGGGTGATCACCAGCGAGGGGCGCATACCCAGACCCGCGTATTTGGTGAAGGTACCCTGGTTGATCATGGTCATGACCGTGTCTAGGTGCATCTGCGAGCGCACCTTGGGCATGTCTAGGGCCACAATTCGGTTTACCTTGCCTGAGGCAAACAGCTTGCTGGCCAGGATTTCTACACCTTGGGTGGTGGAGCGTTCACCTAGACCGATTAGTACTGCGCCGTTGCCAATAACCAGTACGTCTCCACCTTCGACGGCGCCGGTGCCGTTCATGGAACCAAAGTTAAATACGGGGAATTCTTCGTTAGCAAACAGCGGGTGCCAACGGTAGATTGCCTGGTAGTTAACGGTTTCACGGCGTCGGGCCGGCAGGCGCATGGAGTTAATGGACACGCCGTTATAGATCCAGCAGGAGGTGTCGCGGGTAAAGAGGTGGTTTACCAGCGGCTCTAGGATTAGATCGTCGCCGTCCATGCCAGCAATTACTACTGAGGAGGGGACGCTAGTGTTTTCTAGTAGCTCGTTCTTGGTTAGGCCGGCCACCAAAATGCGGGCGAGTTCCTCGCTGGGCAGGGTGCTGAAGTGGCTGCGGATATTGTCTACAGCTAGCGGACCGAAGGTGGCCGGGGTGAAGGTGTTTTCTAGTACGTGAGCGCGGGCTTCGCTGTTGTCTAGCGATTGGGCCAGCAGATCTTGCATATAAAGTACTTCGACGCCGCGTGAGCGCAGTACGTTTGCGAATTTATCGTGTTCTTCTTGCGCTTCGGCTAGCCACAAAATGTCGTCAAAGAGCAGGTCGTCTTTGTTTTGTGGGGTCAGGCGCTTCATCTCGTCACCAGGGCGGTGCAAGATAACTTGTTCTAGGCGACCAATTTCCGACTCAACAGCTAGAGCCATTTGCATCACTCCTCGGGATTTGACTGTGCCCATAGATACGCTCAGCTCGTCACTGTTTGCACGTTAACGAGGCTTCGACACATGCATTAAGGCCGCATTCCTAGGGCATTATATGTTGCCTCTTCGACCCTAACCAAGAGCCCAACTAAGTCAAACTCTTTGAACTTATAAAGCCAACAAGAAGCAACAATATGGCAAAATATCTACCGTGAGTGACAATACCGGAACCCCCATGCTGGCACGCCAACGCCAGGACTTCATCATGGATTTAGTTACGCGCAACGGTGGCGTGCGCGTGGCAGAAGTAGTTGAGGCACTGGGCATCTCTGAGATGACTGTGCGCCGCGACATTACCGAGCTGGTTAGCGCCGGCCTAGTAGAGCGCGTCCACGGCGGCGCGGTAGCCGCTGGGCCCAGCTCTATGGAGCCGCGTTTTGCCACTAAATCTGAGCAGCACACCAATGAAAAACGCCAGATTGCGCTAGCTGCCGCTAAGCTTGTGCGCCCCCAGGATTCTTTGGCCCTCTCTGGAGGCACCACCACTTTGGCAGTGGCACGCGCCCTAACTGAGTTGGAACATTTTCCAACTTTGACCATCATTACTAACTCGCTGCCAGCAGCTAATTTGTTGTTCGACGCCGCAGATACGGCCCGCGAGCAGGGCCACCCCGCCCCCACCGTGATTTTGATTGGTGGTGAGCGCACCCCTTCTGCTGCCTTGGTGGGGCTGACCGGGATTGATGCGCTCTCTTCGCTACGCGTGGAATGGTCGTTTATGGGTACTCACGCTTTCGATGCGCGTGTAGGTTTGATGACCCCGAACCTTTCCGAGGCTGCCACTAACCGTGCGCTGGTGCGTTGCGCGCGCACCACGGTGGCGGTTATGGACGTCTCTAAGTGGGATGCGCTCGGTCTGCAATGCTTCTGCTCCCTCGATGACCTGGATGTTTTGATCACCGACCGCTCACCTGAGCCCCAGACCGTGGCCCACCTGGAAGACCACGGCATCACGCTAACCATCGCGGATTAACTACTAGTGCAGACTAACTACTAGCCTGGACTGACCATATATAAAGGAGCAACGATGCTAAACCTGCCCGCTTTGAGCTTTAGTCAGGGCGCTAAGGGTGCCACAGATTTGTTTGTGGCTACCTTTGGCAGCCAGCCTGAGGGCGTGTGGCAAGCCCCTGGGCGCGTCAATGTTATTGGCGAACACACTGACTACAACGGCGGCCTGGCCTTCCCAATTGCCTTACCGCACCGCGCTTTTGTGGCTTTGAGCCGGCGCCCAGACCGCCTGGTACGCCTGGTTTCTTCAGCCGACCCTAGCGATGTGGTGAGCTTGGATTTGGATCAGGTGGCCCCTAAAGGCGAAAACGGCGAGGTTAGCGGCTGGGCTGCTTACCTGGTGGGTGTGGCTTGGGCACTGGAGCAAGATGGTTTGGGGCCGCTGCCCGGTTTCGATATTGCTCTAGAGTCTTGCGTGCCACTGGGGGCGGGTTTGTCTTCTTCTGCAGCTTTGGAATGCGCGGTGGCGGTAGCTCTCGACGACGTCGCCGGGCTGGCTTTGGCTGGTCCAGCCGATAACCCCTCGGATGTGGGCCGCGAGCGCCTAGCTCGGCTGTGCTGTTTGGCTGAAAATAAGATTGCTGGCGCCCCTACTGGCGGGCTGGATCAGGCGGCGTCGCTGCGGTGCCGCGCCGGACACGCTTTAGCGCTAGATTGCACTGATTTTTCAGCTGAGCAGGTACCTTTTAACTTGAGCGAGTCGGGTTTGAGCCTGTTGGTGATTGACACTCGCGCCCCACACGCACTGGTTGATGGCCAATATGCGGCGCGGCGTAGTAGCTGCGAGCAGGCTGCAAAGCTGTTGGAAGTGGAGCTTTTGGCTGATTTGGATCCTGAGCAGCTTGACTACAACCTGGAACTGCTAGCGCAAAGCGCTCGCGAGCAGGGCCTAGAGCAGCAGGTGGACACTTTGGTACGCCGCACGCGCCATGTGGTTAGCGAGATTGAGCGTACGGAAAAGCTCATTGAGCTGCTGCAAACTCAAGATTTAACTGATGCAGCCACACTAGCTGAGGTTGGCCAGTTGATGAATGCTTCGCATGACTCGCTGCGCTATGACTATGAAGTGACTGTAGGCGAGTTGGATACGGCGGTTGAGGCAGCCCGCGCTGCTGGAGCTATTGGGGCGCGTATGACTGGCGGTGGTTTTGGTGGCTCCGCCATTGCCTTGGTACGCACCCAGGAGTTGGAGCAGGTAGCCCAGGCTATTGCGCAGGCCTTCGCTAAGGCTGGTTACCGCGAGCCGGCCTTTTTGCAGGCCGAGCCCGGCCCGGGAGCCGGCGGCTTAGACTGAATCGAGCTAATCGAGCTCTCCGTAATAGTGCATACGTGCACTATCATGGATTTATGGCTCGGTTTCGGCGGGAAGATGCGCCGTCCCTGGTACGTGAGGCACGCAGGGACGCGTCTCTTACGCAGGCAGAGCTGGCGAGGTTGACCGGAATGAGTCAGTCAACCCTTGCACAGATTGAGTCTGGTAAGCGTGCCGTGTCTGCTGAAATGCTTGAGCGTATCTTGCGTATGGCAGACTATCGGCCCTCTGTGCCACTGGCCCGCCATGCTTCCTCAATCGGTAGCTACGCCAAGGAACGAGGCCTTGAGGATCTGCGTGTCTTTGGCTCTATTGTTCAGGGAACGGATGGCTTCGAGTCGGATATTGATCTGATCGGTACTCCGAGCCGTGATTTATCACTGTTTGAGTTGGCGGATATCGCCGCATACACAAGCGAGCTAACCGGTTTTCCTGTCGAGGTCCACACGGACACGCATGTGCCTGTGGCCTTGCAGCGGGCAATTGACGAAGCCGTGCCAGTTGAGCACTGCACTATTTAATGAACTTGCTTGCCAGGCTATGTACTTGCTTTACTTCCCGGCTTTGCAAGCTCCACGTGCCCAGCTGCGCTGCAACCAAGTCTGGGAATTTCTTACTAATATCCCGCAAGGCATTTCCCACAGACTTGCGAACGTACTCGCTGCTATCACTTCGAAGCCGCGATAATCTCTCGATTGCTTCACATGGGTTATCTCTGAAGTACGGACGACTCGTCCAAATCCGTAAACCTTCAGTAACGGCTCGCCGCACATGTGGGCGAGAATCATTCAACCACTCGTCGATAACACCCAGTGCTTGCTCATATCCCCTGGTCGCACAGAACTCATCGACGGCTTTGGCAAGAACCTCTTGAACCCTCCAATTGTCATCTTTGGAGACTTCATCTCTGAGGAAGTTTAAAATCTCTTCCTCTTGTGACAGGTGTCCCAGCAGGAATACTGCATACATACGCACCTGGTAAACCTGGGACCGATAAGCCAGGTGGGCAAGTGCCTTAGCCTCTTCTCGGTCAAATGAGTGGTAGTCAGCCTGGGCGCGGCGCTGCTCTTCTTTGAAGCCTCTCTCAATAAGCGCGAGCTCACGTTCTAGCTGTGCGACATACTCGTTCATAGAAATTTGTGCCTCTCAGAACAAAACCTCACAAGCTGTTTCCATGATACGCCGGTAGAGGCGTTAATAAATGGTGGTGGCGCAGCCTTAGGGCTGCGCCACCACCACTATTGTGTGTAGCTGCTTTGCAGGCGCCGCCTAGCGGCGCTAGCTTGTAGCTGTATCCAGTTAAGTAGTGCTAAGCAGGTGCTCACTTCTTCTGGTATACGCGCACGTAGTCAACACTCATGTCCTGACCGTTGACATACTGCCTTTCAATGTAACCACCAGCCTGGTTGTAGCGTCCCTCCAGGAAGTTACCGCCTACACCGTGGTTAAGCAGCAGGTAGAACTCCTTGTCAAAGGGCATGAAACCATTGGAGTGAGTGCCGCGCAGCGGACTCTTGATCTCGTGGGTCTTTACGCCATCAATGTAGTAGGTAAGCTTATTGGGCTCCCACAGCAGACCGTAGGTGTGGTAGCCATCTTGGGTGTTGATCCCAAAGTGCTTCTTGTTCCAGTTGTTGGACTGGTCGCGCTTACCCTTGTCCTTGTTAAACCAGTGCGCGGTGGACTGCACAAACTGGGGGTCGTAGCCCTTGGATTCAAAGACGTCAATCTCACCTGAGTGCGGCCAGTCCCCATAAGTCTTGTCCTGGGCCAGCAGCCAGAAGCTAGACCAGGAAGAGTGGCCCTTAGGCAGCTTGATACGGGCCTCGTAGTAGCCGTACTTGAAGTGCTGCTTGTCGCGCGAGCGCAGCATGGCAGAGGTGTAACGGCGGGTCTGGATGCAGTTTTTGCCAGTCTTAACCTTCTGGCCACCACACACGTTAGTCTTTACGCCATTCTTCTCGCGGTAAGCCACCAGGTGCAGTGAGCCATCCTTAACGTAAAGGTTACGGGGCTGGTCCTTGTAAACCATCTGCATATTGTCGCCCCAGGCGCCAGTGGCAGGGGTCCAGTTGCTGGCGTTTAGCGAATTGCCCTCAAACTCATCACTCCACACCAGGCGGTACCTGGCAGGCACATAGGGGCTGTTAGCAGCCTGAGCTTCCTGGGGGCCCACCAGGTTCAGACCAGCCACAGCAGTAACCAGTGCCGTCAATGCTGCAAACTTGCGCAGCCAACCTCGGCGCAACGCACGCTTCTGCTTCACTTAAATCTCCATCATTGTCCAGCCACGGCTACCAGTCCGTGGCATTTGGCGTAAAAACGACCAGAAAACTTGATCGCCGCGTTATGGAAATGAGATTAAAGTTGGTTTCTGCATGGATCCTGGGAAACTTTGACGACTATTCTGAGGTGGGGATACATCCCCATGCTCAACCCATCAAGTAAAATTCTCATTAGTACTTATGTCCCGAATAGGTAAGGATGCCCATCATGAAGCGTTACTTACTAACTGGTTTAAAAGTTCTGCTGGCCCTGGTTGTGACAGCAGCGCTAGTAAAACTCGCATTCTTTCCAGACAGCGAGCAAACCACGCCCACCGCAGCGCAAACAGGTTTTTCAGTTAGCACCCCGCTAGTTACCGTCACCAAAGCTGACGTTAAATCCGCCGTCGACATTGACGGCCAAGTAGTTGCCGACGCCCCCACCCAAGTGCCAGCCACCTCCGTGGGCACCGTAGCGCGCCTCTACTTTGACAACGGCGCTGCGGTTACCTCCGGTGAACCCATCTTGACCATCAAGAAAACCGAAACCGTAACCACCACCGACAACGGCTCTAATGGATCCAACGGCGCAAACGGATCTAGTGACTCTAAGGGGACCAACGGCTCTGCAGACTCTTCAGATTCAGACTCCAAAGCCGACACCACCCCCAAAACCACCGAAAAAGTCACCTATATTGATGTCTACGCCCCCACTACCGGCACCATCAATTACTCGGTGATTAAAGACCAAGAAACCACGGTAGGCACCTCCATCGCTTCTATCTCCACCGGTACCTACAGCGCCACCGGTACCATCAGCGCCTCTCAGCAGTACCAGCTGACCCAGGCCCCCACCAGCGCTACGCTCACCATCAAATCCGGGCCGGCGCCCTTTGCATGCGGCAACCTAAAAATCGGCACTGGGACAGCTAGTTCCCCAACTAACTCCACCGCTGCCCCCAAAGACAGCGCCGATACCTCCAGTGGCGACGCCACCACCGTACAGGTACGTTGCGCCGTCCCCGCAGACAAGAAGGTATTTCCGGGCCTGAAAGCCACCATTTCGATCGCCGTCGGCGAAGCTAAAGGGGCCCTAACCGTGCCCCTAACCGCCGTGCAAGGCAACTACGCAACCGGCAAGGTATGGCTTGTGCCAGACCCAACCAAACCCACCAAAACCGTAGAAACCACCGTCAAACTGGGCATTAACGACGGCAACCAGATCGTAGTGACCTCCGGACTTAAAGAAGGCGACTCCATCTTGCAGTTCGTGCCCGGCCAAGACGTAGACAAAACCGGCAAACCCAACAGCTGCGACCCTGACGGGACCTGCTATGACTCAGCCGGTAAGGAAATTAAGTGAGCGCCCTGATCGAGCTGGAGTCAATCGCCCGCTCCTTCATAGTTGACGACGCCGAACTGAAAATCCTCACCGACATCAACCTACGCGTTGAGGCCGGCCAACACGTTGCCATTGTGGGGCGCTCAGGTACTGGTAAATCCACCCTGCTCAACATCATCGGCATGTTAGACACCCCCTCCAGCGGCGAATACCGCTTCAACGGCTCCAGTGTGAACCGGCTAGGTGAAGCTGCCCGCGCCAAAGTACGCGGACGCGGATTTGGGTTCATTTTCCAATCCTTCAACCTCATCAACGGGCTAACCACCACCGAAAACGTCTACACCCCGCTGCTCTACGCCAGCGGCTCACAGTTTTGGACCCGCAACACCCGCGCCAAGCAGCTGCTTGAAGCAGTGGGGCTGGAAAGCAAAATAGACCAATCCATTGAGCGTCTCTCCGGCGGTGAGCAGCAGCGGGTAGCTATCGCCCGCGCCCTAAGCCGTCGCCCCCAGGTGATCTTGGCTGACGAGCCCACCGGCGCCCTGGATGTACACACCGCCGCCAGTGTTATGGATCTACTTGAAAAACAGTGCCATGAAAGCGGGGCGGCGCTAATCGTGATCACCCATGATCTGGCTGTAGCCGCCCGCGCCCAAATGGCCTACCAGCTAGCAGACGGGTGCCTGCACCCAATTGATATCAGACAGGGGCTGGCATGAGCGTAATTATTGGTTCCCTCATTGAAGCCTGGACCCAGCTGCGTATCTCTAAACTGCGTGTGCTGCTGTCCCTGGTGGGTGTGGCCGCCTCTGTGGCCGCCATGACCTTCGTGATTGCGCTCGGGCAAGTCTCAGTCATAGTCATCCAAAACGAAATGGCCCGCTACTCCGGTTACCCCGGCACAGTTACCGTACAGGTAAACCCCAGCAGCGGTGAAAGCGACACCACTGACGAAAGCCAAGCCACCAACTCTGACAGCGCGGGCGGGGTAACCCAGCAGGCCAGCGCCTCCCA
>ERZ772999.2137-NODE-2137-length-10961-cov-7.557308_pt1 | contig 10961 bp, 13 predicted proteins | sample MGYA00511467_ERZ772999 | MGnify/ENA primary metagenome ERZ772999 (study PRJEB29015, sample SAMEA2738064) | human oral metagenome | biome: human oral; feature: human-associated habitat; material: saliva | place: China | collected 2218 ...
CAGGATTCGAACCTGCGAGAGCTTGCGCCCAACACGCGTTCCAGGCGTGCGCCTTCAACCACTCGGCCATCTCTCCATAAAAATATTTTACTTTATTTTTTCGAAATTTTCAATTGAATCATGATATAATTTGAAATATGGAAGTTAAAAAATATAAGCCAGAAGATATTTATCCAACACCACAAGAAAAATCAAAAGAAAACCAAGAAAAATCGCAAGAAGCCCAAAACAATGAGTTCATCCTTGAGGAATATGAAGTTATTCGAAAAGGTAAAAGTGAAGACTTTATACCAATTAAAATTGCTGCGATATTGGGATTTTTAAGCTTATTTCCAGCTTCTTCACCCGCTCCAATTATTAACTATGGTTTTAGCTTGCTTTCAGTTATAGCTGTTAGCTATTCGCTTACGGCTGCGAATAAATTCGAAATCGAAACTGGGCGAAAATCAAAGGCAAAAATCTGGGCGGAAATTCTATTAACACTTCAAATTGGCATTTTTATATTATATTTAATTTCTGGCATATTTTCTGCTGAAGGAATGTTGAACGGAATTAAATTATTTTAGGATTACATTGTTTTTTAAGAATGTTTATGATAAAATTTAATTGAAATTTAATCTAAATGAGGTATCATATATGAAAAAATCTACAAAACCGCAAAATCTAAAAGATATCATCATCATTTTATTAGTCGTTTTTAATTTTATCGTGAGCATTTTTGCAATCTTTTTAGGAGTTCAATTTTACATTCAAAAAGATGCCCTATCGCGTTATTTAGTACAAGACCTTAATACCGATCAAATAAATTATGAATGTCATAAAACACCTTCAGATCAGTGTACAAAAGAATATAACCGAATGGTTGATATTAAGAGACATATCCTTTCTGAAAGATTTTAATTTTTAAGTTATTTCTAAGCTACCAAATTATGGTGGCTTTTATTTTAATCACCGATCAAAATATGATATAATTAAAAAAAGATTAATGAAACGAGGAATAAATGAAAACTAAACTTGTAATCTTTGGCTTAACTGGCGATTTAGGGCACCGCAAACTTTTACCTGCACTCGATTCCCTGCTTGAAAAAAATGAGATTTCACCAGATGAACTTGAAGTTATTGGCGTTTCTCGGCGTCAAATTCAGCCTTTCGAAATTCTTGAAAGTTCGCTTGGGCTTTCTCGCGCTGAAAATTCTAAACTTTCGCAAATTTTAAGTTTTTTCGAAATGAATTTAGCAGATAAAACAGAATACAAAAAGCTTAAAAGATACCTTCAAGATGAAAATGAAGAATCACAAATTTTGTTGTATCTTTCAGTTCCGCCGGCAAGTGCTGCACAGATTTCAACATTAGCCGGAAAAGCTGGTTTAAATGGCAAAAATGTTAAAATTCTTTTCGAAAAACCTTTCGGAATTGATCTAAAATCGGCGCAAGAATTTATTTCTCGAACGGCGGAATTTTTTAGTGAAAAACAGATTTTTCGAATCGACCATTATTTAGCAAAAGAAATGGCACAAAATTTACTAATTTTGCGGCACAAAAACGCATTATTTTCGCAAATTTGGAACGGAAAATCCATTTCGAAAGTGCAAATTATTGCCAGCGAACAGATTGGAATTGAAGGTCGTGGTACTTTTTATGAACAAAGTGGCGCTTTGCGTGATTTTATTCAAAGTCATTTAATTCAGATTTTGGCATTATTTTTGGCGGATTTTCCAAAGAGCTGGAACGATTTACCCGAAGCTCGCTTTAAAGCATTAGAGCAGATTGAAAAATTACAAAATCCTGAAGAAAATGCAATTCGTGGTCAATATCAAACCTATCGTGAAGAAGTTGAAAATCCAAAATCTTGCGTTGAAACTTTTGCTAAAATTCGACTATTTTCGAAAGATGAAAATTGGAAAAATGTGCCTTTTGAATTAATTTCTGGCAAAAACTTGAGCGAAAAGTGTAGTGAAATTCGCATTCATTTGCGCAAAACTGAAGAAAATCAAGCCAATTTAATTCAAATTTCGCTTGATGATTCGGCGAGTGTAAAAATTGAACTTGCAACGAAAATTCCAGGCTTGAATCGTCGCACAGAAATTCGAAATTTGAGTTTTTCTTATGATGAAAATGCTCAGCCTGCTGAAGCTTATGAAAAAGTTTTGGCTGAAGCGATTCAAAATGAAAAAGCGTTTTTTGCTGAGAGCGATGAAATTTTGCGCGCGTGGGAAATTCTTCAGCCAGCTTTGGATTTTTGGCAAAATTCGAACGAAGAAACTTTGCGATTTTATAAAAAAGGAACAGATTGGAGCGAAATTTAATGCAAGAAAAATCAATTTTTACACGAATTATTGAGGGTGAAATCCCCTGCCACAAGGTTTATGAAGACGAAAAAGTTTTCGCAATGCTTGACATCGAGCCGCTTTCGAACGGCCATGTTTTGGTTATTCCAAAAAAACAAGTTGATTTGCTTTGGGATTTAGAGAAAGATGATTATGATTATCTGTGGCGAATTGCTAAAAAGATTGCCCAGAAAATTCAAGCTGAAATGAAACCAATCCGTGTGGGCGTTGTGGTTGAAGGTTTTGGCGTGCCGCACGCGCACATTCACCTTGTGCCACTTTATGATAAAAATGTTTTGCGGCTCCACCATGGCTACCCTGCCGAAACATCGCCTGAAGAACTTGCAAAAATTGCTGAAAAAATTGCTTTCGAAAAATAAAAAAGCCCCACGATTTTGTGGGGTTTTGAAAGGTGGAATCTTGAGCAGCTTAGAGTAAGAAAATTCCATGTTCTTGCCAGAACTCAATCTCTTGCCGAACTTTTTCTCCATAGTCTGCATCATCTCTTGATGCAATATTTGAAGAGTAATTTCCAGTCTTATTTTCGGTGAAATACTCATCAACTAAACGACCTTCACGTTGTAGGAAGAATTCACGTTTTTCTTTTGGCACGTTAGCAAAGTCAATACCTTCAACAGGCTTAGGACTAGGGCTGTCGTTTGTGTGCAACATCAATAAAACTTTTCCGTCAGGTTGGCTGGTAAATTCTTTAAAAACTTTAACCATTATTTTTTTCTCCGCGTTTAAAGCCCGCTCGGCTATTAATTTTTCGAAGTTTTCAGCTTCGAAAGCTGAGCTTAATTTTTAAACTCAATTTTCGAAACTGAAAATTCGGCAAAACTAGCCAGATTCCTACTTTCGAAATGTTCTCTCGCTCCACGCAAGTAACTTAATTATATCACTAAAATTGAAAAAAGTCAATAGTTATAGCACAAAAAAGAAAAAGCCTTGCAAAAACAAGGCTTATTTAAGAATCGAGCTATTTATTTATACCTAGCCAATGCTTGACAGCCAATAATTTGGCCGTCTCTATTTTTTACTGTTTTACCAGGGAGAAGTAAATCTCGTGTGCTTCGACCGCTTAGACTTGCGGCCTTTGCGGTTATGGCACTTACGATATAGTAAGTTCCCTGGCTATATTCTGGCAAATCAACTATTTCGTCAAATGTCGTTTCGATAATTGTAATACCTTCAAGCGTTCCAATTTCAACATCCTCTTGCGCGGCTCTTGCTACGCCCGCAGATTCGAAGACTTTAATTATATTGCCTTCCTTATCTACAATGTTGACTGGATGCGGTGTTAGGTTAGTGATATTTGTCATTTTTCTTTATCTCCTCTTTTTGAGGTCTTTCTATTATTTTACCAAGTTTACCACTTAGCAAAAAATCTTTAAATAATCTTTAAAAACTTATTGCTAAGCAGTAAAAAAGTAATAAAATGAACAATATTTTTTAGCTCAATTCTGGTAATGTTCGGTTGTGATTTTAATATTCACAACTTCTTAATTATAGCATAATTAATATAAAAAGTCAAATTCGGAAAAAACTCAAAAAAATGTTAAAATAAGAATATGAAAATTATCGCGATTGGCAAAAAGCATGAAAAGTGGGTTTTGAATGGAATTAAACTTTTTGAAAAACGGCTCAAAAAACCGTTTAATTTGAATTGGGATATTTTGCCGCATTCGAATTTTGCTGAAGAAAAAGCGCGCGAAGAAGAAACTCAGCGGATTTTAGCAAAAATTAAACTGAGCGATTTTGTGATTTTGTTGGATGAGCGCGGTAAAAATATTTCTAGCCCAGAGCTCGCTAAAATGCTTTCGAACGGATTTGTGAATTCGCAGAATTTTGTGATTGTGATCGGTGGAGCTTTTGGCGTGTCTGAAGAGCTTAGCCAGCGAGCAAATTTTGTTTGGAGTCTTTCGAAATTAGTTTTTCCGCATCAAATTGTGCGATTGATTTTGGTTGAACAAATTTATCGTGCGCAAGAAATTTCTTCTGGCGGAAAATATCACCACGAATAAATTATTTTTTTGTGGAAAAGCTGTGGAAACTCCTTGAAAATTCGAAAAAACTCGCCTGAAAGTATTTGCGAAAAATGTTGAAAAAATATATAATAGAATTACTATGGCGAAAAATGAAAAAGAGATTGTTAGACTTCGAAATTTGAAAAAGCGTTTTGGTGTTGGCGACGCTGAAAATTATGCTTTGAACGGTGTAAATTTAAGCATTAAGCAGGGCGAATTTATTATAATTATGGGGCCTTCTGGCTGCGGAAAAACCACACTTTTAAACACAATTGGTCTTCTTGATCGTGCGACTGAGGGAGACTATGTTCTTGATGGGCAGAATGTTGCACGAATGTCGCGCCGCAACCAAGCTAAAATTCGAAGTGAAAAAATCGGTTTTATTTTTCAAAATTTCAACTTAATTCCCCGCTTAACCGTAATTGAAAATGTAGCTTTACCGCTGGTTTATAAAGGAATTGGAAAAGTTAAACGGCTCGAAAAAGCTTCAGAAGTCTTAAAACAATTTCATCTTGGTGAGCGCGAATTCTATATGCCGTGGCAACTTTCTGGTGGGCAAACTCAGCGAGTAGCAATTGCACGGGCGCTCGTGAATAAGCCTTCAATTATTCTTGCTGATGAGCCAACAGGAAATCTTGACTCGAAAAGTTCACATATTATTATGGAAGAGCTTGCTGAAGTTCATAAAAAAGGTAACACAATTATTATGGTAACGCATAATCCAGATTTAATGGCTTACGCAACACGAATTATTACAATGTTCGATGGCAAAATTGATACAGATGTTAAGAAAAAACCTGCAAAGAAAACTTCGAAAAAAGATGGAAAGCTAAATACGCTCGATAAAATTGAAAAAGTTGAAGAAAAAATCGATGAAATTAAAGAAGAGTTGGGAGTTTAAATGAGTTTGCGAGTTTTAAAAACTAATATTGAAAATGCATTTGAATCGTTGCACGCCAACCGTTTGCGAACTTTTCTTACAATGCTAGGTGTAATGATTGGAATTTCTAGCGTTGTGATAATTTTTTCACTTTCGGGCGGGGTTAGCTCGATGATTTCGAATCAAATTATAGCTGAGGGTGAATCCTTGGCGGTAGTTCGGCCAAAAGAATTAACTGCAAATAATAAAAATGTTATTACAAATTTGGCAACTTCTCGAAATTTCACACAGAGTTCAATCAAAAATGAAGACTTAGGCTTAATTTCGAAAGTAAAAGATGTTTTAGCTGTGGCACCGCTTGCGAATTTTTCAGCAAAAGTTAAGGGCGATGGAGATGAAAAATATGCAAACTTGCTGGCAACCAGCCCAAACCTTGATCAAACTGTAGGTTTGAAAGTTCGTGAAGGTCAATTTATTGCAGAAAGCGCTAATGCAAACACTGTTGTGATTGGCAATCAAATGGCGATTGATTTGTTTGGCACAACTCAGGCTTTAGGAAAAGAAATTGCAATGAAAGGCGAAAAATTCATTGTGATTGGCGTTTTAGCTCATCAAAGTTCATCAATTAACTTTAGTAATGTTGATTTTAACAATACAGCAATTATTCCATATGTGACTGCAAAACGAATTATTGGTGAAAATCTCCAGATTCAGCAAGTGAATATTCGTGTGAAAAGTGTTAATAATTTGAATCAAGTTCGGCAAGAAATTGAAAAAGGAATGCTAAAAAACCACAATGGCGAAAAGGATTTCGAAGTTTTGACTGGTAAAAATATTTCGCATCCATCAGATAAATTCATTGAGCTTTCAACATTTATTTTGGCAATTGTGGCAAGTATTTCGCTAGTTGTTGGTGGAATTGGCATTATGAATATTATGCTCGTGAATGTGAGTGAGCGAACGAGAGAAATTGGTATTCGAAAAGCACTTGGTGCGAATAATCGGCATATTTTGTTTCAATTTTTAACAGAATCGATGATAATTTCATTAAGTGGTGGATTTTTTGGCTATCTCATTGGCTATGCATTTTCTTTTGGAGTGAGTGTATTTCTACCGTTTAGTCCAGTTATTTCTTGGCAAATTGCTGTTTTGGTTTGTGGAATTTCGGTGTTGGTTGGTGTAGTCTTTGGCCTTTACCCTGCCTTCCGTGCAGCTCGAAAAGACCCAATCGTTAGTTTACGCCAATATTTATAAGAATAGATAAAAAGAAAAAAGTCGCTTAGAAGGCGACTTTTTAGTTTCGAAAATCTAAACATTTGTTGGAGGGATACCGTTAGCTCCGTTTGAGCTACCACCGAAACCAGTTCCGGCTCCTCCTAAGAATAAACTAATGATGAAGTTAATAATTGCATAAGAAAGCATTGCGATAATTAAGCCAATGATTGCATAAAGAATTGTATTTTTTGCAGCATCAACCTTTTTCGAATCACCGTTTGATAGTATATAGCGTAAACCACCATAAATTAACATTATAACGCTTAAAATTCCAACTGCAAAAAGCATCATATTCACCATCTGGGTGAAAATTCCAGTGTTACCTTCGCCGAAAAGTTGAGTTGGAACACCTTCTCCACGGCCTTTATCGGCTCCGCCTTGAACGCCACCGCTAAATATTCCACCGGTTGCAAAAGTATTTAATGCCAAGAAGGTTGCAGGAAATGTAGAAACTACAAAACCGCTGATTGAGATTTTCGAAACTTGTTTAAAATTCTTCATAATAGCTATATTATAGCAAAAAAAGTGATTTTTGTCAATGCTCTTGTGTTTTTTAGCAAAATTTGATAAAATAGGAATATTGGAGGATTACCCAAGTGGCTGAAGGGGACGGTTTGCTAAATCGTTAGTCTGGGGAAACCTGGAGCGGGAGTTCGAATCTCCCATCCTCCGCCAAATAAAAGCTCATCATAGGGCTGTCTGAAAATTCAGCATTCTGAAATATATGAGCTCACATACTTTATAGATAAGCTAAAAGATGGTTCGAATGAGCCATTTTTATATTTGATTATTTATGAAAATGATGAAAAAGACCCACGAGGTGGGTCTAGGCTACTCTACTCTTCACTCAGGGTATGGATATGGCTCATGCTCGATTGACTTAAGCCATTCTTTTTTATCTGTATATCTCAGATCACCAAAAGATAATACTTTTAGAGCTTGTGCAGTTTCCCATAAGTCTTCTCTTGGCGTTAATTTAGGTAATAAAGGTTCAAACATTTTTAAAAACCTCCTTATTTATTATATTTTTTACACAGAATAGCCAAAATTTTTAAACTTAAGCTTAGAGTTTCTGTATATTATTATGAGAAGAGTAGATGTTATGTGTTTTCACACTTGATGTATAATAACACACAACATCAATCAATTCAAGCATTGCAAGAACTGTAAATCCAATTAGAAAATATTTATCTATAAAAGATTGCTGTAAGATAGGATTTTAGTTTTATTATATTTTTAGCTTTTATTGCTTCACGCCTTTCATCGTGAGGTTTAGCCTTCCCTTTTCATCGATTTTATCGAGTTTAACCCAAATTTCTTGGTCTTGGCTTAAAACATCGGTCACTTTTTCAGTCCGTTTTTCAGATATTTGTGAGATGTGTAACATTCCATCAATTCCTGGTAGGATATTTACGAAAGCACCAAAATCTTTAATTGAAACCACTTTTCCACGGTAGATTTTGCCGATTTCTGGCTCTTCAACCAAAGATTTAATCCAGTTGAGGGCTTTTTCGATTTGCTCGGCATTAGGGCTGGCGATTGTGATTAATCCATCTTCCTTGATATCAACTTCGGCTCCAGTTTCAGAAGTAATTTTATTGATTGTTTCACCACCTTTGCCGATAATTGCACCAATTTTATCGGGATTGATTTTGATTTTTTCAATTCGAGGCGCATATGGCGAAAGTTCGGCTTTTGGTTCAGAGATGACGCTCAGCATATGGCGTAGAATATGTTCGCGGCCTTTGCGAGAAGTTAAAATTGCTTTTTCAAGAACCGAAACTGGCAAGCCATGAACTTTCATATCCATTTGTAGTGCGGTAATTCCATTTTTTGAACCTGTACATTTGAAGTCCATATCGCCAGCAAAATCTTCTGCATCGGCAATGTCGCTTAAAATATAAGGCGTTTCACCGTCCATCATGAGCCCCATTGCGATTCCAGAAACAGCATTTTTTAGTGGCACACCAGCACTCATTAGCGCCATGCAGCTTGAACAAGTTGCGGCCATTGATGTTGAACCATTCTGGCTCATAATTTCGGTTACGCTACGAATAGCATAAGGGAAATCTTCTTCACTTGGCAAAACCGCTTCTAGCGCGCGCTGAGCTAAATATCCGTGGCCGATTTCGCGCCTACCAGGGCTACCTAATCGGCGAGGCTCACCAACAGTGTAACCAGGAGCGTTATAGTGGTGCATATAACGGCGTTCAATTTCGTTAAATTCCATTGTATCAACCAGTTGGGAGTACGAAAGTGGTGCAAGCGTTACGATATTCATTGCTTGAGTTACGCCACGAGTAAATAAACTCGAACCATGTGCTCGTGGTAGGAAGTCGATTTCGCTTGAAAGCGGGCGGATTTCATCTAAAGCTCGCCCATCTGGCCGCTCGCCATCTTCCACAATTCCCTTTCGAACGGCTTTATGAACTGCTAAAGTGAAAGCTTCATCATAATCTTTTCGGATTTCTTCATAATCTTCTTCGCCGAATTTTTCAAGCATTTCTGAGTGGAATTTATCGCGAATTTCGGCAATATTTTGGTTGTATTTTGGATAAGCTTCGCGAATTTCGGAGCCGAATTTTCCTTCTGTCCAAGCTTCGACTTCTTTCGAGATTTCCTCATCTGGCAAAATGAGCTCAAATTTTTTCTCTTCAAAATAACCCGCCTCGATATATTTGGCACGAAGTTCATTTTGCAATTTAATTGCTGGCTGAAAATTCTCGAAAGCCCAAGCAAGTCCTGCGATAATTTCTTCTTCAGGAACTTCGTTTGCACCTGCTTCAACCATGGTAATTCCGCTTTCAATTCCGGCTACGACCAAATCAAGCGAGGAATTTTCGCGCTCCTCAGGATTTAGAAAGGCTTTAAACTCGCCGTTCACTTTACCGATTCGAAGCCCAGCTACTGGGCCGTCAAATGGCACACCGGCCAAATGAAGTGCGCTTGAAGCTGCAATCATCGCAATCATATCTGGGCGAAATTCTGGATCGGCAGAAAGCACGGTTGCGACAACTTGAACTTCTTCTCGATAACCTTTTGGAAAGAGCGGTCGAATTGGTCGGTCAATCAAGCGCCCAATCAAAATTGCATCGTCTGAAGGCCGCCCTTCTCGCTTAATGAATCGTGAGCCAGAAATTCGCCCACTGGCATACCATTTTTCTTCATAATCAATTGATAGCGGGAAATAATCTAGAACCACTGGTTTTGAACCTAGCTGAACTGTTCCTAAAACCACGGTTTCACCATATTTTGCAATCACGCTTGCAGTTGAACGAAAACCAACTTTACCAACTTCTAGCGTTAATTTTCGCCCCAAAAAATCAGTGCTAACCGAAATTACACTCTTCCCTGTTGGGTTTATAATCATATTTTCTCCTTCTGCCAAATGAGTTGCAGGAATCTTCTTCGAAAAGGCTTTCGAAAATAATTTCTACCACACATTCAGCGTTAATTTTACTCTTTCATTATAACATTTTTTAGTGAATTTAGCAAAAAATATTTATTAATTGATTTTTTGAGATTCTTGTGATAAAGTTTAATTAGTTTGCTATAGAAGAACTTTACAAAAGGAGAAAAAACAGATGAAAACTTATAGATTAAAAATTAAAGAAAAATGTTTGTATTATGTAGAAAAAGGTGATAAAAAACACAAAATTAGGTTTGGCTATTCCCGAATTAAATTGCTTTCGACTGGTAATATCATTAATTTTGTAAGGAGGCAAATTTAAAGTTACAGATATTTTAATATTTAGAATTTTTAATGAATTAGTTAAGAACATCAATTCTAATTTAATAATTCCAGATAACCTCTTCTTTAGTTTAAACCGATAAAATTAAATTCTCAAAACTTGCCTCTGTTTCTTATGTTGTGGCTTATTGTATAACAGAAGATTATTCGAAGCATTTGGGTATTTTTGGACTAAGTACAATCCTAGCATTTTTTCTTGAGAAAGAGAGGTCGTATAACTCAAGTTTTGAACCATGAATATTATAATGGAAGGCATAAAAATTTGTTTATAATGGAAAAATTTTATAGCAACTAAAATCCCCAATTCGGGGATTTTTTAATTTTATAGTTCTACTCTAATTCCGAGAATACCAAACTTTTCTTGTTTCTCTGGTGTATAGAATTCGCTAAGAACAGCTAAAAGCTCTTCTTTTGTCATTGTTTTGTCTGCGAGAATTTCAATTCCAAAATCATTGAAAAGAGTTTTAAAGTCCTGATACTTTAATAATCCAATAACCTTTGCTGTGAATTTATCTTTTTCATTGTTAAATTCGATTAAATCACCAATTTTTATCTGCCGTCGTTTCTCGTCATTTAATCTTAATTCAATTCTTTTTGTTCCATTTTTAATAAAATTAAAATATTTATCTTGTAAGTTCATTTTGTGAATCATATTTTCTCCTTCTGCCAAATGAGTTGCAGGAATCTTCTTCGAAAAGGCT
>ERZ772999.2157-NODE-2157-length-10905-cov-6.576221_pt1 | contig 10905 bp, 6 predicted proteins | sample MGYA00511467_ERZ772999 | MGnify/ENA primary metagenome ERZ772999 (study PRJEB29015, sample SAMEA2738064) | human oral metagenome | biome: human oral; feature: human-associated habitat; material: saliva | place: China | collected 2218 ...
CATAATTTAATATGATTTTAAGCGTTTTTTATGTAGTTTTGTTATAATTTTATGATATAATAGAATGGAATATTGCTTGAAAGGATTATTTTTATGTCAAAAGAAGAAAAAGATATAGTAGTTAATAATGATGCTACAGATTCGACTGAAGAAAAAGATAACTCTACATCTTTTTTTGGTCGTTTTAAAAAACAAGTTAAGTCTCTAAATTTTAAGAACAATGAATCTATAAGTTCTAACAAAATAGACTCTAATATCGATGAAAATACTTTAGAAAAAGAACTTCGTAAAAAAGAAAAAGAAGTTAAACAACAAGAACAAGAATTAAAAAAACGCGCTCTTGAATTAGAAAAAGCTAGAAAACAATTCGAAGAGCAACAACGCAAAATAGAAGAAGAGAAAAAGAAAAATGAGCTTGCTAGAGCTGAAAAAGAAAGACTAGAAAAAGAACGTATTGCTCGTGAAAAAGAACTTGAGCGTCAACGTATTGAAAAAGAAAAAGCTGAAAAACGTGAACAAGAACGTCTTGAAAGAGAACGTATCGCTCGTGAAAAAGAGCTTGAACGTCAACGCATTGAGAAAGAACAAGCTGAAAAAAGAAAAAGAGAATACAGAAGAAAAGAAAAAGAATTCCAATTACTAGAAGATAAAAAGAAATTGGAATTATTACAAAAAGAAAACGAAATGAAAGAACACGAAAACACACTTCTTTCATTACAAACTTCATTAATTTCTCTAGAAGATAAAATTGAAGAAAAGAAACTAACTGTCTCTACTCTTAAAAATAGAAAAGCCGATAAAGAAAAAATAACACTTGAGGAAAAAAGGCTTAATAATTTAAATTCTCAAAGACAAATTATTTTAAAAGATATATCAGCTGAGAAAAAATCAATAGAAAAGATTCAAAAAAATCTAGAAATCGAATATAAATTAGATGGCCTAAAAAAAGAAATACATAGCATAAAAAAAGAAGTTGTTAATGAAGATGAAACAGCTTTTAAAGTTAAGTATATTGACAACAAATTAAGAAATATATTTATAGTTTCACTTTTAAGCATCAAAGCTTTTATTTCTAAAAATATATTCAAAAACAAAATTGAAAACTATGATAGAATAAAAAAAGTCTCAAAAAATATTAAAGTGAAAATTGCTACATCAATTATTTTAGCACTATTATTATCAATTTGTTTCTTAATTACACTGAAATTTATATCTTCTGCAAAAGAGCATTATATAAGTTTTGGAGAAACTAATACTACATCTGTTGATACAACAGATGAATTGAAGAAACAAAAAGAAGCTGAAGAAAAAGCTAAAATTCTGAAAGCTCAAGAACAAGCCGATGCTGTTCGTATCGATTCAGATGCACAAGACGAAGAAATTACTGCTAAACTTGCTGGAACATTTACATCATATTCTTTTGATGTGGATCGTGAAGTAACAGTTAATAAGAAAATTCATGCATTTAAATCTGCTGGTTGGTCTGAACCTGGCGATGTAATTGAACCCGGAACTAAATTAACAGTTGATAAAATAATTTCACCTGCTGGCTATGTTATGTATCATATTTCTTCTGGAGAGCATCAAGGTCAATACATTACAGCTAATGAAAAATTTGTCACTGTTGATAAGAAAAATGATCAAATTGAAAACTTTATTTCTCGTCCAGTAGCAATTAAATTCTTAACTACACAAAATATTTATACTGATGAATCACTTAGCAGCGTTAGATCAACATATGGTAATGGTGCACAACTTAATATTAATGGTATAGGTATCTCTAAAAATAACAGATTAGTTTATCATGTGACTGATGGAACATTTGTTCCGGTTAATCCAGTCCGTGTAACTGAAGTTAACAGAGAAGCTCCAAAACCACAAAACAATGAGAATAATAATAATAAAAATACTGCTAATACAGCCAATTCACAAAACAGTCAAAAGAGAACAACGAGATAACAAACTAAACCACTTTGATACTTTATCAAGGTGGTTTTTTATATAAAAAAGAGAACATAGCTTTAAGCTACATTCTCTTGTTTACTATCTAATTTCTGCTCCATTAGGAATTTCAGCATTAATCTCTACTACACGTAAAATCCCATCTTTTTCAGCTGATAAAATCATCCCCTCACTTAACTCTCCACATAATTTAACCGGTTTTAAGTTAGCTACTACCGCTACTTTTTTACCAACCAATTCTGCTGGATCATAGTATTTAGCAATTCCAGAAACTATTTGTCTTTGATGATTTCCTAAGTCTAACTTAAATTTTAATAGTTTAGAACTTTTCTTAACTTTCTCACATTCCAATACTTCCGCAACTCTTAAAGAAGTTTCAAAGAATTTATCAATTGTGATTTCTTCAGCAAGTTCAACATAAGTATCATCTTGTGCTTCGTTAGTTTCAGTTTCAAGGTTTTCTAAGGCTTTTGGAGACATTTGAGTTTTAATATACTCTACTTCTACATCTTTATCAAATCTTGGGAATATTGGAGTTGGTTTTTCTACAACTTTTACAGTTCCATCAAACACTCCGAATGTTTTAGCTGATTGAAAGACTAATAAATCTTCTTTAATTCCTAACTGCTTAGAAATTTCAACTGGAGCTTTTGTTAAAGCTGGAGCTATTAAAATTGTTGCTATACGAAGGCTTTCAGCCAAGTAGTTCATTACCTTATCTAATTCAGCTTGATTAACTTCATCTTTTGCTAATATCCAAGGCGTTGTTTGATCTATATATTTATTAGTTCTAGAAATAAATCTCCACACTGCTTCTAATGCTTTAGAAAATTGCATGTTTTCCATATATTCTTCGTACTCTGCAATAACTTCTTTAGATAATTCTATTAAGTCTTTATCAAATTCTGTAGTTGGTTCAACAAATTTTGGAATTACTCCACCACAGTATTTATTAATCATTGAAATAGTTCTATTTAATAGGTTTCCTAAATCATTTGATAAATCTGAGTTTATTCTATCAATAAAGCTTTCAGGTGTGAAAATTCCATCTTGACCAAACGGAACTTCACGTAATAAGTAATAACGAGCTGCATCTAAACCATAACGTTCTATTAGCATATAAGGGTCTACTACATTACCTTTAGATTTACTCATTTTTCCGTCTTTCATTAATAACCAACCATGAGCAAAAACTTTTTTAGGTAGTGGTAAGTCTAAAGCCATAAGTAATATTGGCCAATAAATTACGTGGAAACGAACGATTTCTTTACCAACTACTTGAACATCTGCTGGCCAGTATTTATTGAATAGTTCTTCACTTTCTCCAGTTGCGTATCCTAAAGCTGTAATATAGTTAACTAAAGCATCAATCCAAACATAGACAACATGTTTTGGATTAGATTTTACTTTTACTCCCCAATCAAAAGTTGTACGAGTAACAGCTAAATCTTCTAATCCTGGTTTAATAAAGTTATTAAGCATTTCATTTTTTCTACTTTCTGGTAGAATAAATTCAGGATGATCATCATAGTATTTTACTAATCTATCAGCATATTTACTCATTTTAAAGAAGTAACATTCTTCACTAACTAATTTCACTTCATTTCCACTTGGTGCTATACCACCAATCATATTACCTTCTTCATCTCTAAATACTTCTTGAAGTTGTGTTTCTGTGAAATACTCTTCGTCACTAATTGAATACCAACCTTTATATTCTCCTAGATAAATATCACCTTTTTCAACTAATCTGTCAAAAATTTCAGCTACTGCTCTTTCATGATAATCATCTGTAGTACGGATAAATTTACTATAGTCGATATCCATAGCTTTCCATAATTTTTTTATATCTTTAATCATTTCATCAACATAAGCTTGTTCTGAAATACCTTTTTCTTGAGCTTTTTGTTGAATCTTTTGTCCGTGTTCATCTGTACCTGTTAAAAAGTATGTATCAAATCCACTTAATTTTTTATATCTAGTTAAAGCATCACACGCTACTGTTGTGTACGCATGCCCTATATGTAAGTTACCACTTGGGTAATAAATAGGCGTTGTAACATAAAATGTTTTTTTTGTCATCTTACAACCATCCTCACTTTCATTTCAATTTTTTAGTTAATATACATTACTATTGTACCATATATTTAAGGCTATTGCATGATTTTTTATCATTTTTTTCAAATTTCAAAATGGGCTAACCCAAAAGTCCTATATTTTAACAAAGTGTCTATGAAAACTCATAGACGCAGTGGTTTATTGATATCTAAATTCGCTTTATAAAAGCTTTTTAGATATCTAATAAACTGTGCGGGGGTGACTCGACAAAATCGATTTCTTCGAAATCACGATTTTTGAGTCACTCCCATAACTCTTTAATAAGAAAACTCAAAAGCAAGATTTATCATAAACCTTGCTTTTAAAATACCTATATTCATAATTTTAAAGATAATAATTGAATAATTTTAATAATAAACTACTGCATCTTTCTCAGTTATAACTAGTTCATAAATTTATTCCTATATTATCTTATTTTTACATCTACTATCTTTGACACCAAGGTGTAATTTTTTCTACTTTTTTGCCAGTTTAGCTATCTCCACTATTGTATCAGCTGCTTTTTTCATATGTTCTAAACAACTGAATTCATATTGTCCATGGAAGTTTTCTCCACCGACAAAAATATTAGGAGTTGGTATTCCCATGTAAGAAATTTTAGACCCATCAGTTCCTCCACGTATTGGAATAATTAATGGTGTCACACCAACATTTTTAATAGCTTGTTCAGCTACATCAACGCAACGTTTATCTTCTTTAATCACATCACCCATATTATAATATTGATCATATAATTCATATTCTACTACATTTCCATATTTTTCATTAATTTTAGTTGCAACTTCTTCAGCAAATTTTTTACGAGCCAAGAATTTTTCTTTATCATGATCACGAATTATATAAACCATTTCAGCTTCTTCTATTCTTGCTTGCATATTGTGTAATAAGTAGAATCCTTCATAGCCTTCAGTATGTTCAGGTACTTCTTTTTCCGGGAATAATGAAGCTAATTCAGCAGCAATCATATTTGCATTTTTCATTTTACCTTTTGCTGTACCAGGGTGTACACTTACACCCGTAATTTTATATGTAATTTGAGCAGCATTGAAACTCTCGTATTGAAGTTCTCCTAGAACTCCTCCATCCATAGTATAAGCATAATCAGTAGCGAATCCTTTGGCATCAAAATGATCAGCTCCACGTCCAATCTCTTCATCAGGACCAAAAGCAATTCGAATATCTCCATGTTCTATTTCAGGGTGTTCACTTAAATATTTAATAGCTTCAACAATTTCTGTAATTCCAGCCTTATCATCAGCACCTAATAAAGTTGTTCCATCCGTTGTGATTAATGTTAGCCCTTTATAATTATTTAAGTTAGGAAACTCTTCTTTTGTCATTACAATATTTAAATCTTTATTTAGGACAATGTCTTCTCCATCATAGTTTTCTATAACTTGTGGGTTAATACCTTCAACGTTAAAGTCAGCTGTATCAACATGAGAAATAAAACCTATTCTATCATAAGGTTTATCAGTATTAGCTGGTAATGTTGCAGTTAAAAACCAATTTTCCTCGTTTAAAACTATATCACTTAGATTTAGTTCTTCTAATTGACCTTTCAACATACGTAAGAAATCTTTTTGCTCTGGAGTAGACGGTATTGTCGTGCTAGCTGCATTAGATCTTGATTTGAAATTAACATATCCTAAAAAACGTTCTAACATAGTTTCATATTTCATTATTCTTCACCTCATTTATATTTTATTTTATTATAATATACTTTTTAACAAAATGTAAAGGTTATACTGCACAATTTTTAATATAAGTAAATGAGTATCTTTTTTCTATTATGATGAACAATCTTCTTAATAAATTTGTCTTTTTATGTTACAATTACATATGTATTCTAATTTTATATTAGACATTAGTAAAATTAAATTTTAAGGAGAACTTTTTCATGCAAGAAGTTATGAATTATAAAGATACTAGGATTGAAAACTTCCATACTATTTATCCTAACCATATGAACAGACATGACACATTATTCGGTGGACAAACTCTATACTGGCTTGACGATGTACAAGGTTTAGTAATACGTAGATATACACACCTACCCTTCTTTACTGCAAGTATTGATACATATCAATTTTTAGACGTTGTACATAGACATGAAGCATTAATTATTGATAGTTATATTTCTCGAGTTGGTACTAGAAGTGTTGAAATTTTTGCAGAGCTAAGTGCATTTAACCATGAAACAAGACATACTCGTTTAGTTGGAATTTGTTTCTCAACTTTTGCGATCAATAGAGATACTGTACTTGAGAAACCTTTACCTAAAGTTGAATATACTGATGAGATTTCAAAATTTGTTAGCTCTTCATACGAAGATCGACAAAGTGGAAAATTAACAGCTAGACAATTCTGTAAAGAATATCTAAAATATTACAATAAATAAAAAAAGAAGTGAGGTTTTTCTCACTTCTTTTTTTATTTTATTAGTCGATTGAATAAAGCAATTCTAATACTTTTTCTTCAAATTTAACTAATTTTTCTTCTGCAACTTTCTTATCTGCATCTTTAACATAGATATAAAGTTTTACTTTTGGTTCTGTTCCACTTGGACGTAGAGTATACCATGATTCATCTGAATAACTAAACTTAACAGCATCAGTTTTTTCTATTTCGATATCTTTTTCTTCACCAGTAGCAACAGTTTTTTCTTTTTGTACTAAGTAGTCAGTAATAGCTACTACTTCACTTCCCGCAATTTCACGTGCAAAGATTTCACGGTATTTTTCCATCATACGTTTAATTCTTTGAGCACCTGCTGCTCCTTCTAAAACGATTGAGATAGTTTTATCTAGGTAGTAACCATATTTTTCATAGAATCCATCAAGTACATCTACTAATGTTTTACCTTGTGTTTTGTAGAATGCTGCAGCTTCTACTAATAACATAGCAATAGTTACACCATCTTTATCACGTAGGAAAGTACCAACGTTATACCCAATACTTTCTTCATATCCCATTACATAGTTTTTCTCACCTGTAATATCCCATTCATTTGGTAATGCACAGATGTTTTTGAATCCAGTAAGAACGTCAATTACTTCTACACCATATTCTTTACAAAGTGGTTCAACCATTTTAGAAGTTACGATAGATTTAACTAATACAGGGTTTTCTGGAAGTTTGTTTTGTTTAGCAAGATTTTCGATAACATATTGAACTAATACTGCTCCTGCTTGGTTACCATTTAGAGAAACTACTTCCCCATTGTGAATTACTTCTACAGCAAGACGGTCACAGTCAGGGTCAGTTGCGATAATTACATCAGCATTTACTTCTTTAGCTAATCTTTCACCATATTCAAATGCTGCAGTGTCCTCTGGGTTTGGATATTCAATTGTTGGGAAAGTTCCATCTGGATCTTTTTGTTCTTCAACAACATGAACATTTTCAAATCCACGACGTGCAAGAACTGTTGTTACAGCTTTGTATCCTGCACCATTTAATGGTGTATAAACTACAGAAATGTTTTTATCGATATTTTCATCATTAATTGCACAATTTAAAGATTCTCTATAGAATTCTTCGTCAATTTCTTGACCAATATAAACTAGTAATCCTTTTTCTTGGGCTTCTTCTTCTGTTAGAGTAACATAGTTATCGAAGATATCCATTGAATTAATGTATTCTAACACTTTATCACTTATATCTGATTTAATTTGAGATCCTTCTTGCCAGTATACTTTATAACCGTTATACTCTTTAGGATTGTGACTTGCAGTAATATTAATACCACTAGCTGTTCCCAAGTAACGAACTGCAAATGATAGTTCTGGAGTTGGACGTAAATCTTCGAATAAATATGCTTTAACTCCGTTACTAGCCATTACTAAGGCTGCTAACTTAGCAAATTCTTTTGAGAAAAGACGTGGATCGTGCGCAATAGCAATACCTTTTTCTTGTAATCCATTATCAATAATAGTTTGTGCTAATGCTTTTGTAGCACGAGCGATAATAAATCTATTCATTCTATTAGAACCCATACCTACTTTACCACGTAATCCTGCAGTTCCGAATTCTAATTCTTTATAAAATCTATCTTCTTTTTCTACTTCATCATCAGCTACGTTTTTTAATTGAAGCTTTTCTTCTTCAGTTAAAGCCGAACTGTTTAACCATTTTTCATATAATTCTTGATAGTTACTCATATAATATTACCTCTAAATTATCTCTATATTTTAATTTTACGCTAGACCTAAAGCAATTTCCATCATTTTAGTGAATGCCGTTTGTCTTTCTTCTGGAGTAGTTTCTTCTCCTGTTACTAAAGAGTCACTTACTGTTAAAATTGTTAAAGCATTAACTCCTGCTGCTGTAGCGTTAGCATATAATGCAGTACTTTCCATTTCAACAGCTAAAACCCCCATTTTAATCCAGTTTTCCATTGCTTTTTTGTCAGCATTGTAGAAAATTTCACTACATAAAATGTTCCCTACATGAACAGCTTGCCCCATTTCTTGAGCTCTATTGTATGCTTTTAATAATAAATCGAATGAAGCTGTTAAGCTATAGTTTCCTGGAATATTATATTGGTGCATGTAATTTGAATTTGTAGAAGATCCCATACCTAAAATTACATCATATAATTTCACTTCTGGTTGTAATGCTCCACAAGTTCCAATTCTAATTAAGTTTTTCACTCCAAATGTATGAATTAATTCATAAGAATAAATACCGATACTAGCTGGTCCCATACCAGTTCCCATTACAGAAATCTTTTTACCTTTGTATGTTCCAGTATATCCTAGCATACCACGCACTTCATTAAAACAAACCGCATCTTCTAAAAATGTTTCAGCAATAAATTTCGCTCTTAAAGGATCCCCTGGTAGAAGAATAGTTTCTGCGATCTCTACTCCGTTTGGTTTAATATGTGGTGTTTGTTTATGTGACATCAGTTAGTCCCCCTGTAAATATATTAATAACTTTATTATACCTTTTTTTTTTATCTTAAACAAGCAATATTAGAAAGATAATTATCTATATTTTTCACTAAATATTCTGAAAATAATAACTTTTCCACGATGTTTTCATCGGAATTTTCATTCATGAATTCTATACAACATATATTCAGATACTATAAAAAATAAAACAATATTTATTCTTTTTGAAAAATAATTAATACATAATTTCATCATTTATTTAAGAATACATAATATTACTTTATTGCATACAACAATTTTTATTGAAAAATAATTAGATAAAAATTGAATATTAATAGTATTTTAATCGATTTTGTTATATAATTAATGTTATAAAAAATAAATTAGAAAGAGGTTTTTTTATGTTACAATTAGCTGTCTTTTTCCCAGTTATTGCGATGTTTTTCGTACCTTTTTTAAAGAAAAACTTCAAAAATATCCATACTGGAAAATTTGTTATAATTGTACCGTTAATTCTGTTTGGATATTTTGTTTCAAATATTAAAAATATCTATTCAGGTGGGACAATCTATAAAAAATTAGCATTTGTTTCTAATGCAGGACTTGATATTAACCTAAATCTTGATGGTTTATCACTCCTTTTCTCATTACTAATTACAGGAATTGGTACCTTAGTAATCTTATATTCATGTTATTATATGAGCATTACAGATGAAAAATTACATAAATTTTATATATTTTTACTAATATTCATGTCTGCTATGCTAGGAGTTGTATTATCTGATAATATGCTAAGCATGTACATGTTTTGGGAGATGACTTCTGTATCTTCTTTCCTACTTATTAGTTATTGGCACGAAAACGATGCTTCAAGAAGAGGTGCATTAAAATCACTAATAATTACTGTTTTCGGTGGTGTTTTAATGTTAGCAGGTATTTTTGTACTTAATAATATTACCGGTAGTTTTAATGTTAGTGAAATAATAGAATTCACTAAAAATCATGGTTATAACAGTAAATATATGATCGCAATGATTTTAATAATATTTGGTGCATTCACTAAATCAGCACAATTTCCATTTCATATCTGGTTACCTGATGCAATGGCTGCTCCAACACCAATTAGTAGTTACCTTCATTCAGCTACGATGGTTAAAGCTGGTATTTATTTATTACTTCGAATCGGAATTATATTCGCATTCTCAACTACTTTCGGTAATATCTTAATAATTTTTGGAACAATTACGATGTTAATAGGATCAATATCTGCAATCTTCTTAAAAGATTTAAAAGGTATTTTAGCATATTCAACTATCAGTCAACTAGGTATGATGACTCTTATGATTGGTATTGCAAACTTAGGACTTTATAATGATAATCATTATATTTATACATTTGCATTCTACGCAGTATGTTTCCATATTATTAACCATGCTGCCTTCAAAGCAAGTCTATTTATGATAACTGGTATTATTGACCATTCATTCCATTCTAGAGATATTCAACAACTAAGAGGATTAAAAACATACATGCCACTTGGATTTATATTAAGCATTATCGCTGGATTCTCTATGGCAGGAATTCCGCCATTAAGTGGATTCTACTCAAAAGAATATTTCTTAACAGCTGTATATAGCTTATTAAGTTCTAGTATGCTCTACATGATAATAGTTGTAGCTGTGGTTATTGCAGCTTTAGGAACAGCAATATATTCATTAATACTAGCTTTCAAACCATTTTTAGGAACATTCGACAACAAAGTACTTGGAGCAAAAAAACTTCACTTACCAAGCAATGGAATGTTTATTTCACCAATAATACTTGTAATCTTTGTTATTATTAACACATTTATTAAAGATTATATAGTAATACCAGCTCAACAAGCTGCTCTTGCAGTAAAAACAACAAATAATGAGGTAATAACTCA
>ERZ772999.2161-NODE-2161-length-10894-cov-5.027955_pt1 | contig 10894 bp, 10 predicted proteins | sample MGYA00511467_ERZ772999 | MGnify/ENA primary metagenome ERZ772999 (study PRJEB29015, sample SAMEA2738064) | human oral metagenome | biome: human oral; feature: human-associated habitat; material: saliva | place: China | collected 2218 ...
TCGGTGGTGGATTGGCTTCTATCCTTGGACTTGCTGGTACTGGTAATGGTATCACCATCATCCCAGGTACCATGCTTTACATCGGTAATGGACAGCTCTTCCAATATCTCTTCATGGTAGCTGTATCATTTGCTCTTGGTTTTGCTCTTACTTACATGTTTGGTTACGAAGATGAAGCTGAAGTTGCTACAAATGCTACTACAGAGCGCCTTGTCGAAGAAGAAACAACTGGTAATGTTCCAGCAGCTCTCCAAGATGAAACAATCATTTCTCCAATCGTTGGTAGTGCAGTAGCTTTGAGCGATGTAAATGATCCTGTTTTCTCAAGTGGAGCTATGGGTCAAGGGATTGCGATCAAACCAACTGAAGGTGTCGTTTATGCCCCAGCTGATGCAGAAGTGACAATTGCTTTTGCGACAGGCCATGCTTATGGTTTGAAGACAGCTAATGGTGCTGAAATCCTGATCCACGTTGGTATTGACACAGTGTCTATGAATGGCGAAGGATTTGATCAAAAAGTTTCTCAAGGTTCTAAAGTCAAAGCTGGCGATATTATTGGAACTTTTGATTCAGCTAAAATCGCAGCAGCTGGTCTGGATGACACGACTATGGTTATCGTGACTAACACAGCTGACTACGCATCTGTGACTCCAGTAGCAGAAGGAACTGTTGCTAAAGGCGATGCGATTATTGAAGTGAAAGCTTAATCTTAGCTATAGAAAGTCAACAAAGGAAAACGAACAACTTATGTTTGTTCGTTTTTTACTTGAGTGCTAAGATTTACAGAGGAAAATCTAAAATATAGAGCCATTTCCAATATGGAAATATGCTATAATGGAGTATAAAGAATACAAGAGGTGTTTGAAATGACAAAATTGTACGGAAGTTTAGAAGCCGGTGGAACGAAGTTTATCTGTGCTGTGGGTGATGAAAATTTTAATGTTGTAGAAAAAACACAGTTTCCTACGACTACGCCGATTGAGACGCTAGATAAGACGATTGAGTTTTTCTCTCGTTTTGACAATCTAGCAGGTCTGGCAGTCGGTTCTTTTGGTCCAATTGATATTGATCCTAATTCAAAGACATATGGCTACATCACGACAACTCCAAAACCACATTGGGCAAATGTGGATATCGTGGGAGCGCTTCGTCGCGCTTTGAATGTGCCAATCTACTTTACGACAGATGTCAACAGCTCAGCTTATGGTGAAGTTGTAGCCCGTAACAATGCTGGCGGTCGCATTGAAAATCTGGTTTATTATACGATTGGAACAGGGATTGGCGCTGGTGCTATCCAACGTGGTGAATTTGTTGGGGGAACAGGCCATCCAGAAATGGGCCACTACTATGTGTCTAAGCACCCGATGGATGAGGAAAAAGGCTTTAACGGTGTCTGTCCTTTCCATAAGGGCTGTTTGGAAGGTTTAGCGGCTGGTCCTAGTCTAGAAGCGCGGACGGGTGTTCGTGGTGAAAACATCGAACTCAATAATTCTGTCTGGGATATTCAGGCTTACTATATTGCGCAGGCAGCTATTCAAGCGACGGTGACGTTCCGTCCAGATGTCATTGTTTTTGGCGGTGGCGTGATGGCACAGCAGCACATGCTGGACCGTGTTCGTGAGAAATTCACTGTCCTGCTCAACGGTTACCTGCCAGTGCCAGATGTGCGTGACTACATTGTTACACCGGCTGTCGCAGGAAATGGCTCAGCTACACTAGGAAATTTTGTCCTCGCAAAAGATATTAGCGAACGCTATGCAAAATAAGTAAACAAGACGTTGAGAGTTTTCAAATAAACTAAGGAGGCTGAGATAGGGAATCCAGCCTCTTCCATTTGAGGTGAAATATGCAAAAAGCAATTGTGAAAGATCCTTTCTTTTTACAGCAAAAATCAGTCCCTGCCACGAAAGCTGATTTATTCTTGGCTCAGGATTTGCTGGATACCTTGTTGGCTCATAGAGAGTCTTGTGTCGGTCTTGCTGCAAATATGATTGGTTTCCAAAAGCGGGTGATTATTTTTATGTATGGTATGTTGCCCATGGTCATGTTTAATCCAATTCTCATTCAGAAATCAGGAGCTTATGAAACGGAAGAGGGCTGTCTATCCTTAACAGGCAGTCGGTCAACCATTCGTTACCAGAAAATCACGGTCGAATATCTGGATCAGAATTGGCTGAAGAAGACCATCACGTTAGAGGATTTCCCAGCGCAAATCTGCCAGCATGAATTGGATCATTTGGAAGGAATTCTCATATAGGAAATATATCTGGAAAGGATAGGAACAGAATGAAAGTATACCAGCGCGATGGAGCAAAATTTTATGCCTTAGGCTTTCTCTTACTCTTTGCTATCTTTTTTATCATGTCTTCTGTATCTATGGATCAGGCCTCCCTTGAGTCAACAAGTCAAAATAGTGCTAATCAACTGGTTCATAGGGCTTCTACCAGCAAAGAATACCAAAGAAGCAGGCAGATTACTGAAGAAAGCAACAATATGTTCAATCCGCTCTATTGGGGAATGGGCATAACCGCTATTTTTATGATCGTTCTAGGCTATATTTCGAATCATAAACCACCGATTTTAGAGATGGATGAGATGGGAATAAGGCTGAGAGGCTTATCTGCTAAAAGAGAGAAGTACTTCTTGTGGCAGGAGATTGAGCAAATTGAATACGACATATCTCGACCTAGGATGAGATCTTCCGAACCGACCAGTCGAATTTTATATTTCTATCCTAAAAATCAAGAGGAGAGTGCGGTCTCTTTAGACTTGGCTGATGTGAAAAATACTAGCTTCAATGAACTTCATCAAGAAATTTCCAATCTTGCTCCACATATCAAGTGGCTCTTTCCGTAGAAATGATGACGAAGAAGGTTATTCTAGAGCAGGGATTTGATCTGCTTATTTTATCGATGTAAGATTAGTTGGATAAAAGATAATGGCACAGCTTAGGCTGTGCCTTTTTGTAACCAATTCCTTATATGAAAGTTAGAAATTTTGCATGTTTTATTTAAGGCCGCACTTTAGAATTTTCATTTGATCTGTTTGGTCATTTTAGAGATTGCAAGGATGCATTTTTATATATTTATAATTTCAAACGCTATTTACCAGTTTAGTCAAGTATGATAAAATAGAAAAGTCACAGTATTAAGAAATTAAGGAGACAATGATGAAAAAAGTATTTAAATACACAGCCTTGCTTGTGGCAGGTGTGAGCTTAACAGCCTGTGCCTTGCTTCCAAGTCCAAATAAAAAACATTCTGGTAAGCCAAGCCAGGAAACGACTGTCAAAAAATCAGCCAGCAATGGGCAGGTTGATATCCAGATTAAAGATGGTCAGTTCATTATGCCAAGCAACGGATCAGCTGATGCAAAATACTTGGCCTTGTCTTTGGAAATTAAAAATAAAACAAATGATAAAATCATGATTTCCTCCTCAGATATTGCTTTTTATGATTCAGAAGGCGAAAAAATCCAGCCAGTCGGAGTCTATGATGATAAAGAAAACTTCAAAACACTGAGCTATGAAGATTTAGCGGAAGGAAAAACTCTTTCTGGTAATCTGGTCTTTAAAGTTGAAGATGGCAAGAAATATGAACTTCACTATGAGAAGAAAACCTATGGCTCCGATGAAAAAGCAGAAGCCATCAAACTAAAGGTTGATCCTGCGAAATATCCTAATCACGTTGACGAATCAAAGAAATTAGCTTCTGATTACCTCAATGCTGTTTTCTTGGGAGGAGAAGCAAAGACAAAATCTTCTAAAGACAAAGGCGATTTGGTCTTAGGTGGCGATTTGGAGCAAGATAAAAAAGATTATAGAGCAGCTTTTGCAGCAGATTTCACACGTAAATTGCATGATTATCCCTTTAGTGATGATGAAATCAATGCTTTCATTGATGCCTATGTGAAAAGTAATGCTAAACGCTCAGAAATTGATTACACAGTAGCCCAGTACATGCCAAATTCAATCGTTATCAAGATCAAACCGAGAACGGTCAGTCTAAATAAAACCATGTATACCTACCGTCAAGATTTTTATGACAAGCATCGTTCTGAATATGGAAGCCTGAGTGACGTCTATAAAGCTACCGATAAGAGCTATGCTAATGATATGATGGCTGGAATGGATTCACGTCCTCTTCTTACGCCAGAACGAGATTATCAGTTGAAATTTGTCAAAACAGATGGCAAGTGGGTCCTAGAGCGTGATTATTCTTATGAATCTATCGTCAGAGCTTTTGAGGGCGATATATCCTAATAGCAAGATGAGAGGGCGGATGCTTCATTCTGCTCTCTATTTTATTTTGTTTCCTAGCCTAGCTTTGTGCTATACTGGAGGGTAGATATGTAGAGTAAAGGAGTCTAGCATGAAAAAATTCTATGATACATTAGTAAACACACGGCATTATCTCCATCAGCATCCAGAGCTGTCTGGCCAAGAGTATGAAACGACGTCCTTTCTAAGAAGTTATTTGCAAGACTTGGGGATAAAAATTTTGGACACTGGCTTAGAGACGGGCTTGATTGCCGAAATTGGTCAGGGAGAACCAGTTATCGCCTTGAGAGCAGATATTGATGCCCTGCCCATTTTAGAGCAGACAGGTCTGCCTTACGCTAGCCAAAATCCTGGTGTCATGCATGCCTGCGGTCATGATTTTCATCAGACTAGTCTTCTGGGAGCGGCGGAGTTGCTCAAGGCTATGGAAGAAGATTTACAGGGAACCATTCGATTGATTTTTCAGCCAGCTGAGGAAACCTCCCAAGGAGCCAGTCAAGTTCTGGCTACGGGCTTGCTGGATGATGTAATTGCGATTATTGGTTTTCACAATATGCCCCAGTTAAAAGCTGGGCAAATAGCCTTGAAGCCGGGAGCTATGATGGCAGGCGTAGAGAAGTTTAAGGTGACTGTGGAGGGAGTCAGTAGCCATGCGGCTCGGCCGGACCTGGGAGTGGATACGGTGCTGACCCTGACCAGCATGATTCAAAATCTCCAAGCTCTGGTTTCTCGGACAGTCTCGCCCTTTGAGCCAGTTGTTTTATCGGTGACCCACATTGAAGCTGGGGCGACTTGGAATGTCTTGCCGCAAAATGGCTTTTTTGAAGGCACCATTCGTTGTTTTGACCCTGATTTGCAAAAGCGTTTGAAGGCGGATTTTATCCGTGTTGTGGAGAATACGGCGGAGAACTTCTGTGCTAAGGTCGCCATTGTCTGGGATCAGACTCCACCGGTGACCTATAATGATCCAGAATTAGCCGAGCTTATTTTTAAAAATTCTCAGAATATCGGGGAGCTAGTGCCTGCCCAGCCATCCTCAGCTGGCGAAGACTTTGCCTTTTACCAAGAAAAAATCCCTGGTGTCTTTGCTTTTATCGGATCAAATGGTGCAGCAGATGCGCCTGATCTGCACCATGATAGCATGACGATTGACGATGCAGCCTTTCAGGTCTCTGTGCCTTACTATGTCGAAAACGCCCTCTTTCTCCTCAAGCACTATAAGAAATAACTATAGTCTTTCATAGAAAATAAGAACTAGGCAAGCTCTTCTTCTTTTGTTATCATAGAAAAACAAGATTTCGATATTTTCAAATAGTTTGAATAATCGAATCAGTGATAAAGAAAATCTATCACCTTGATAAAAAATATATAATGGTCAGGATTTTCGACTTTTGGTATGATAGAAACATGTTCTTTAGGAGGAGATAGAGATATGAATATTAAAAAGATATTGAAATACACTGCCACTGCTGTGGTAGGAAGTCTTGCAGTTGGGCTGCTTGTAGCCTGTTCGTCTTCTGCAAGTAAAGATAGTGCTACAAAGAAAAAGACGATTGAAGTCGGAACGGTTGGAACAACTAAGCCTTTCTCTTATGAGGATAAGGACGGAAAACTAACTGGTTACGAAATTGAAGTGCTTCGTGAAATCTTCAAAGGTTCAGATAAGTACGAAGTCAACTTCAACAAGACCAAATGGGCTTCTGTTTTCTCTGGCTTGGATAGTGACCGCTACCAAATCGGCGCCAACAACATCAGTTATTCAGAAGACCGTGCTGGTAAATACCTCTATGCCAACCCTTACGCTAAAAACCCAACCGTCTTGGTGGTTCGTAAAGGAGTGAATATCAAGTCGCTGGACGATATCGGAGGCAAGTCTACTGAGGTTGTTCAAGGTACTTCAACAGCTAAGCAGTTGGAAAAGTACAATGAAGAGCACAGTTCAAACCCAACAATCATCAACTATACAGATGGTACAATCCAGCAAATCTTGGCTAATCTCAACGATGGCCGCTCAGACTATAAGATATTTGAGCGTATCTCAGTGGATACCATCATCAAAGACCAAGGTCTGGATAACGTCGAAGTGATTGAACTTCCAAGTGACCAACAACCCTATGTCTATCCGATCCTTGCTTCAGGACAAGAAGAGCTTCAAAGCTTCATGAACAAACGGATCAAGGAACTTTACGAGGATGGAACACTTGAAAAATTATCAAAAGAATTCTTTGGTGGCACTTATTTGCCAGATGCCAAGGATATCAAGTAAGTTCTGATTTTCTTTGCCCTAAGTAATCGGAAACAACTTACAACTTTTTCATTAAGAAAAATATATTTTATAAGGAGATTATCTCATGAAATTGAAAAAATGGTTTGGCGCAACAGCACTCTTAGCTGTAGCAGCATTCGGTTTGGCAGCTTGCTCGTCTTCAACATCAAAAAACGCTAAGTCAGCAGACAGTGCAACAGTGACTGTAAAAGTTGGTGTGATGAACCTCAGCGATACAGAAGAAGCGCGTTGGGACAAGGTTCAGGAAATCCTTGATAAGGATAAAGCAGGTGTTAAGTTGGAGTTCACTCAATTTACAGACTACTCTCAGCCTAACCAAGCGGTTCGCGATGGCGATGCAGATATCAATGCCTTCCAGCACTACTACTACCTGAAAAACTGGAATAAAGAAAACAATGCTGATTTGGTGTCTGTAGCAGATACGTATATCGCACCAATCCGTCTTTACTCTGGTACTAAAGATGGCAAAAACAAATATACTGCTGTGAAAGACATTCCAGAAAACGGAAGCATTGCCGTACCAAATGACCCAACAAATGAAAGCCGTGCTTTGAACCTTCTTCAAGCAGCTGGTTTGATCAAGTTGGACGTGGATTCAACTAAACTTGCGACTGTTGCTAACATCAAAGAAAACAAGAAAAACTTGAAAATTTCTGAATTGGATGCTTCTCAAACAGCAGCTTCTCTTACTTCTGTAGATGCAGCAGTTGTGAACAATACCTTCGTTCGTGAAGCTGGTATTGACTACAAGAACGCTCTTTACAAAGAAAAGACAGATGAAAATTCTAAACTTTGGTACAACTTGATTGCTGCTAAGAAAGATTGGGAAAAATCTGACAAGGCAGACGCTATCAAGAAAATCATCAAGGCTTACCATACTGACGAAGTTAAAAAAGTCATTGAAGAGTCTTCAGATGGTATGGATCAACCAGTTTGGTAAGATTTTATAGAAAATAATTGAAGATAGAAAGGGCGGGGAATGGATTTCTCCAGCCCTTTATCTGCTATTAGTTAGAGTTTTTATCAGCGGAGATGACTTAGCAATATTAAAACTCAGAGTCACAGACTTACACGACAGCAAGTCTTTGTTCTTTTGTGAATCATAGCAGATCATCTTTAAACAGATGCGATTAGTAGGAGTTACACATGCCTTTCTCAACTGAGAGTGAACAAATTAAAAAGTTTGAAAATGATGAGGTGGCCCAACACTATTTTGAGGTGTTGCGGACTTTGATTTCTAAAAAGTCTATCTTTGCCCAGCAAATTGGGCTCAAGGAGGTAGCTACCTATCTGGGAGAAATTTTCACTGCCGCAGGTGCTAAAGTGATGATTGATGACAGTTACACGGCTCCCTTTGTATTGGCAGAGTTTCAGTCAGACAATCCTGAGGCCAAGACCATCATTTTCTACAACCACTATGATACGGTACCAGCCGACAATGACCAGCCTTGGACCAACGATCCTTTTACTCTGTCGATCCACTACGGTGTCATGTACGGCCGCGGGGTCGATGATGACAAAGGACACATTACTGCTCGTTTGACAGCGGTGCGTAAGTATATTCGAGAGCACGGTTCGCTGCCAGTCAATATCATTTTCATGATGGAGGGAGCAGAGGAGTCGGCTTCAACAGACTTGGATAAATATCTGGCCAAGCATAAGAAACATTTGCGGGGAGCAGATTTGCTGGTCTGGGAGCAGGGCACGCGTAATAATCTAGGCCAGCTTGAAATTTCTGGTGGAAATAAGGGCATTGTCACCTTTGATATGTCTGTTCGTAGTGCAGAAGTCGATATCCATTCTAGCTATGGCGGTATCATTAATTCAGCTTCTTGGTACTTGATGGATGCCATTTCTAGCCTGCGTAGTGCTGACGGTCGGATTTTGGTGGAGGGCATCTATGAGCAAGTACAGGAGCCCAATGAGCGAGAGCTGGCTTTGATTGCCCAGTATGCTCTGAAGACACCAGAAGAGTTGAAGGAAATTTACGGTCTCCAGCTCCCAGTCTTGAAGGAGGACAGGCAGGAATTTCTCCGTCGCTTCTATTTTGAGCCAGCCATTAACATTGAAGGTTTCGGTTCGGGCTATCAGGGGCAAGGGGTTAAAACCATCCTCCCAGCATATGCATCTGCCAAGATGGAAGTGCGCTTGGTGCCAGGCTTAGAGCCTCATGATGTCTTAGACAAGATTCGCAAGCAACTGGACAAAAATGGCTATGATAGGGTAGAATTAACTTATACATTGGGAGAAATGAGCTATCGTAGCGATATGAGTGCCCCTTCTATCCTGAATGTGATTGAACTGGCCAAGGATTTTTATCCAGAAGGCATCTCAGTGCTTCCGACCTCGGCAGGAACAGGACCCATGCACACAGTCTTTGAGGCTTTGGAAGTTCCGATGGCTGCCTTTGGCTTGGGAAATGCCAACAGTCGGGATCATGGTGGCGATGAAAATGTCAAGATTGCCGATTATTATACCCATATTGAATTAATCAAGGAGTTAATCAGAAGTTATGAGCAATGAAATTATCAAATTAGACCGTATTGATGTCACATTTACACAGAAAAATCGTGTCATCAAGGCAGTTGAAGATGTGACCATTCATATCAATCAGGGGGATATTTACGGTATCGTGGGTTATTCTGGTGCCGGAAAGTCAACTTTGGTGCGGGTTATTAATCTTTTGCAGAAGCCATCTGGTGGTCGCATCACTGTGGATGGGACAGTCCTGTATGACAAGGGCACTGTCCAGCTGAATGCGCCTCAACTGCGGGAAAAGCGCAAGGATATTGGCATGATTTTCCAGCACTTCAATCTGATGGCTCAGATGACAGCCAAGGAGAATGTCGCATTTGCCTTGAAGCACTCTTCCCTATCTGCTGCTGAAAAAGAGGAGAAGGTTCGCAAACTTTTAGAACTGGTTGGTCTGGAAGATCGAGCGGATAATTATCCGTCTCAACTGTCTGGTGGGCAGAAGCAGCGCGTGGCGATTGCTAGAGCCTTGGCCAATGATCCAAAAATCTTGATTTCAGATGAAGCGACTTCGGCATTGGATCCTAAAACAACCAAGCAAATTTTGGCCTTGCTTCAGGATTTGAATCAAAAGTTGGGGCTGACGATTGTACTCATCACGCACGAAATGCAGATTGTCAAAGATATTGCCAATCGTGTGGCTGTTATGCAGAATGGGAAATTGATTGAGGAAGGTTCGGTTTTGGATATCTTTACCAATCCACAGAACGAATTGACCCAAGACTTTATCACAACGGCAACAGGTATCACTGAAGCGATGGTTAAAATCAATCAACAGAAGATTGTACAAGATCTGCCAGCGGATTCTGTCTTGGCGCATTTGAAGTATGCTGGTACAGTGACAGATACAGCCATTATCAACGATATCTACAAGCAGTATCAAGTTTCAGCCAATATTTTACATGCTAACATTGAGATTTTAGACAATGTGCCTGTTGGGGAGATGGTAGTCATTTTGTCAGGAAATGCAGAAAACCTTGCGTCTGCTCAAAGCAATTTACAAGCTGCTGGCGTAGAATTAAAGGTGCTTAAGGGAGGAATTTAGATTGATAGACTTGATTAAAACATTTTTGCCCAATGTCTATAAGATGGGCTGGGCTGGTCAGGCTGGCTGGGGAACAGCGATTTATCTGACCCTTTATATGACGATTATTTCTTTCCTGATCGGTGGGATTCTAGGCTTGATCGCTGGACTTTTCCTAGTATTGACAGCGCCCGGTGGTATTTTAGAAAATAAAACAGCCTTTTTCATCTTGGACAAGGTCACATCTATCTTTCGGGCAATTCCTTTTATCATTCTCCTAGCTTTGATCAATCCTTTCACACGGATGATTGTAGGGACAGGGATTGGTCCAACAGCAGCTTTGGTGCCACTATCTTTGGCAGTCTTTCCTTTCTTTGCTCGTCAGGTGCAGGTGGTTCTATCAGAATTAGACCGTGGTGTGATTGAAGCAGCGCAGGCAGTTGGAGCTAACTCATGGGATATCATCGGTGTTTACTTGCGTGAAGGCTTACCAGACTTGATTCGGGTGACAACAGTGACCCTAATCTCGCTAGTTGGGGAAACAGCTATGGCAGGAGCGATCGGTGCAGGTGGCCTTGGAAACGTAGCGATTGCCTATGGTTATCAACGTTTCAACCAGGACGTGACCATTTTAGCGACTGTTTTGCTCTTGCTTCTTATCTTCTTTATCCAGTTTCTGGGAGATTTCCTAACTAGAAAGATCAGTCATCGCTAGACGAGAGTGGGACAGAAATCGGTAATTCGTTAGAATTCGATTTCGTTGTCCCACCTC
>ERZ772999.2162-NODE-2162-length-10893-cov-9.018638_pt1 | contig 10893 bp, 9 predicted proteins | sample MGYA00511467_ERZ772999 | MGnify/ENA primary metagenome ERZ772999 (study PRJEB29015, sample SAMEA2738064) | human oral metagenome | biome: human oral; feature: human-associated habitat; material: saliva | place: China | collected 2218 ...
TGTTCCCTTATCCATCAGGAGCTGGACTTCACGTAGGTCACCCAGAAGGATATACGGCTACTGATATCTTAAGTAGATATAAAAGAGCAAATGGGTACAATGTACTTCATCCAATGGGATGGGATGCGTTTGGATTACCAGCTGAGCAATATGCATTAGATACTGGTAATGATCCAAGAGACTTTACAAAAACTAATATCGACACTTTCCGTCGTCAGATTAAAGAATTAGGATTTTCTTACGACTGGGATCGTGAAGTAAATACAACAGATCCTAAGTATTACAAATGGACTCAATGGATTTTCAAAAAACTTTATGAAAAAGGACTTGCTTATGTTGATGAAGTACCTGTAAACTGGTGTCCAGCATTAGGAACAGTTCTTTCTAACGAAGAAGTTATCGATGGTAAATCTGAGCGTGGAGGACACCCTGTAGAGCGTCGTCCAATGCGTCAATGGGTACTAAAAATTACTGATTACGCTGAAAAACTTCTTGCTGATTTAGACATTCTTGATTGGCCAGAAAGTCTTAAAGCTATGCAACGTAACTGGATTGGAAAATCTGTTGGGGCTGAGATTGATTTCAAAATTGAAGGAACTGACAAAGCATTTACAGTATTCACTACTCGTGCTGATACTGTATTTGGTGTATCTTACTGTGTACTTGCACCTGAGCACAAACTTGTAGAAGAAATTGTTACAGAAGATCAAAGAGCGGCTGTTGAGGAGTACCTTGATATCGTTAAACGTAAGTCTGACCTTGAAAGAACAGATCTTAACAAAGATAAAACAGGAGTATTCACAGGAGCTTATGCGATTAATCCTGTAAATGGTGAAAAAGTAGAACTTTGGATTGCGGACTACGTTCTAGCAAGCTATGGAACTGGGGCTGTAATGGCTGTTCCTGCACACGATGAGCGTGATTATGAATTTGCGACTAAGTTTAACCTACCAATCAAAGCTGTTATCGAAGATAATGGAGAAGTTGTTGTACCATTCTTTGGTGATGGTAAACACATCAATTCTGATTTTATCAACGGGTTAAATAACGAAGAAGCTATCGCGAAAGTTATTGAATTCTTAGAAGAAAATAAAGTTGGACGTAGTAAAGTTACTTACAAACTACGTGACTGGTTATTCTCAAGACAACGTTACTGGGGAGAACCAATTCCAATCATCCACTGGGAAGACGGTACTATGACTACTGTACCTGATAGTGAACTTCCACTATTACTTCCTGAAACTGACAACATTAAACCATCAGGAACTGGGGAATCTCCACTTGCTAATATTGAAGAGTGGTTAAATGTAGTAGACCCTGAGACTGGTAAAAAAGGTAAACGTGAAACTAACACAATGCCTCAATGGGCCGGTTCTTGTTGGTACTACTTACGTTACATCGATCCACACAATGAAGAGATGTTTGCTGATCCAGAAAAATTAAAATATTGGTTACCTGTAGATGTATATATCGGTGGAGCAGAACACGCAGTTCTTCACTTATTATATGCTCGTTTCTGGCATAAAGTTCTTTACGATTTAGGTTTAGTACCAAGTCGTGAGCCATTCCAAAAACTATTCAACCAAGGTATGATTCTTGCTGAAGGTAAAGATGGTCGTCCAGAAAAAATGTCTAAATCTAAAGGTAATGTAGTTAACCCTGATGATATTATCGTATCTCACGGTGCTGATACATTACGTGTTTATGAAATGTTCATGGGGCCATTAGATGCGTCTATCGCATGGAGTGAAAATGGACTTGACGGATCTCGTCGTTTCTTAGATAGAGTATATCGTCTATTCGTAGATGAAGAAACTGGAAAAGTAAATGATAAAGTTCAAGATAAAGATAATGAAGAATTAGAAGTAAGTTATAACTACACTGTTAAGAAAGTATCAGAAGATATCGAAATTCTTGGATTTAACACAGCTATTTCACAACTTATGGTATTTGTAAATGACTGTTACAAAGCTGAATACATTCCTCGTAAATATGCGTTAGGATTTATCCAACTTCTTGCACCATTTGCACCTCACCTTGCTGAAGAAATGTGGGAAATCTACGGTAATACTGAGTCAATCTCTTATGTACCATGGCCAACATTTGATGAAAGCAAACTTGTAAGTGATACTGTAGAAATCGTAGTTCAACTTATGGGTAAAGTTAAAGCTAAATTAGATGTTAAGAAAGACTTAACACCAGCTGAATTAGAGCAAATCGTTCTAGCTAATGAAGAAGTAAAAGAATTAATCGAAGGAAAACAAGTTATGAAAGTAATCGTTGTTCCTGGAAGATTAGTTAATATTGTTGCTAAATAAGGAGAGACACATGGAAGAATTAATTTATAGTATTGTTAGTGAAATTGTTGAGCATAAAGATGAAATTAAAATCGAAAAATTCGTAAAAAATGCTCGTGAACATTACATTTTAACAGTGCACCCAGAAGATTGTGGGCGCATAATAGGGAAAAAAGGTACAGTAATTAATGCAATCCGTACTGTATTAAATTCAACAACATTTAGTAAAAAAGTTTACTTAGATTTAGTAGAAGAATAAGATAAATGTTTAATAGGAGTCTGAAAGATGGATATTTTTCAGATTCCTATTTAGTTTAGATAAATCATGAATTAGGGGTACTAAAAAGAATTAGATGTGAAGAGTATTTTGTAGAGCAGATAAATGGGACATATATTTATATTTTGTGTATAATAATATTATTAGAACTACGTTAGGAGGACACTATGCGCGAAACAATTGATGGTTATCTAATTAATGATGACAATATAAAAATAGCATTTACTAATAGGAAGGTTGATGCGAAAAATAGTGAGGATATGAAAAGATTCTCTGATGAATATGGATTTAATTATAATAATATAATCTTTAATACACAAGTTCATGGTGCGGATGTGCGTATTGTTGAAACTAAAGGAGATAATGTTGACAATGGAAAAGAAGCGGATGGACTAATTACTAGTTTACAGTCGACACCTCTGTTGATTTTTACGGCTGACTGTGTGCCTATAGTATTCTATGATAAAAATCAAGGAGTTGTTGCTTTAGCTCATGCTGGCTGGCGAGGAACATATGGTAATATTGCCGGGGAAATGGTGGATATTATGAAAGATAAATTTAATTGTAAGGTAGAAAATATTGAGACTATTATAGGACCATCAGTTAGTGTTGATAACTATGAAGTTTCTTATGATCTTATAGAGAAGTTTTCCGCTTTAGAAGTGCCAAATTATTATAAAGAGAATGCTGGAAAATATTATTTAGATTTATGGCAATTGAATAAAGAATTATTGAAAAAATGTGGTATACTAGAAGATAACATTAAAATTATTGATTTCTGTACGGTACGAGATAATGATAAATTCTTCTCATATAGATTGGATAATGCTACTCCAAAACGTATTGGAACGATAATTCAAATAGATTAAATTCATATAGAATAGAGGAAATAATATTGGAAAAAGATATTAAATTAGTTGAACAAGTAGCTACATTTAAGAGATTGCCAAAAAGTGATAGTAGATGGCGTGTAGCGTTTTATTATATAGCCAAAGAGTTTTGGGATTTAGAAGAGGTTTTCGTAATAATAGATAAGGCTCTTTATGAAGAACAAGGGTTAAAAATTCCGGTTTTTAGAGAGTATAAAGAAGCGGAAGGATTCCAAATTTTTTCTAGTCACATAAAAGCGAAAGAATTCGTAGAGAAACAAGGGGATTTATTCGTTACTGCAAGTGGGGAAAAACTTATTGGTAGAATACGTCAAGGTGCCTTTAGAGAAGTGTTTGTTCCATTTTTTGCTGAGCAGAACTTTAATTATTTATTAAATGAGGATGAAGCTTTATTTGCAGATACATTCAAGAGACTTCTTGCGGTTATGGAAGCTAGTGAGAACTATATCGTGGATCAAGAACAAGAGGATATGTTAAAAGCAGGAGATGTCCAAAGTTTCTTCGCGGATATTTGTAAAAAATATATAGTATTAGTATAAAAAATAATCTTCAAACATATTTTAACTTTCATGTTTGAAGATTTTTGTTTTGTATTTAATGAATTTATTTTGTGGGGTTGACCCAGAAGTCCTGAAATTTAACAAGGTGAATATGAGAACTCATAGACGCAGTGGTTTATTGATATCTAAATTCGCTTTATAAAAGCTTTTTAGATATCTAATAAATTGTGCGGGGGTGACTCTAAAAAATTGATTTCTTCGAAATCACGATTTTTGAGTTACTCCCAATTTTATTTTCCTTTAAAGTAGTTTAATGTATAAGCTATGGCTATAAAGAAAATTATTACATAAAGAGTGTAGCTTGTATATTGTGTGATTTCTTTAATATTCACCAAGTAGCTTTGAACACTAAATGGAATAAAGATTGCTGATATTAGAGGTGTAAGATTTTCTTTCCAAAAAGCTATAATAAGTAGGAAAAATATTATTATTGTTAGAATAAAATATACAACTCTAGGTATAGTGATAAAAAAGCTTTCTGGATTTGGAAATGGATTATAGTAGAAGAATATGATCGCTAATAATACTAAGATTAATGTAATTCCATTTCGTTCTTGTTCTGTGATTTTGAAAATATCTTTAATTAATAATATATATCCTGATAATACCCATAAAATTAAAACTATCAAAGTAATTACTAAGTTAGCAAGATTTAGTTGTTTAGTAAGATCAAAGTTTATATTAAATGTATATAGGAATGTGAAGATTAGCATAAGTATACTAGTTAATGTAATATATCTTTGTGTTTTCATATAGTTCTCTTATCAAGCAACAAATGTTGCATCTTTCTTATTTTTTTCATATAATTTATATATAGAATTATAACATTAAGATAAATTATAAACAAGGAACTATATGAGAAGATTTAATTTTTAGACGAATTTTATCATATGCAATCTAAATTTTATAATAGTAATAGGCTCTCTAACTTATAAAGTTTTATAATATTTGATATGTAATTATAAGACTGAGAGGAAATAGCAGTTGTAAAAAAATATTAATTATATTTAAAGTTTTCTTTAAACTCAGTTTAAGTTGATGTTGATATTATGAAAATGTAAAAATTAATTTTAATAATTGAATAAAAATCAAAAGGAGGATTTTTATGGAAAATAGAAATAACAACCAAAATAATAAAAATTTACAAGATTTAAATAATCAGGGAAATTATAATGAACAAAATAATTATCAAGGTTATCAAAATTATGATAATGTAGATAATTCTCAGTATAATAATTTTGAAGATTTACAAGGAATGAATAATGAGCAGGTAGCTGCACCGCAAAAGAATAATTATGGAAAATTATTCTTAACTGTCTTTGCAGCATTTGCGCTTGGAGCAACTAGTGTATTTGGAGCACAGGCTGTAATGGGAACTGGGAAATCATTGAATTCTTCAGTAACTGCTACGAAAGAAGATAAAGATAATCAACAAATTACAGTAAATGCAATTTCAAAAGCGAAGGATGCTGTGGTTTCAATCGTAAACTATCAAAGTAACTCTAACAATAATCTTGAGTCAATCTTAGGAGGGAATTCTAGAAAATCTGGAAGTGACTCTAGTGATTCTGGAGAGTTAAAACCAGCATCTAGTGGAAGTGGTGTTATTTATAAAAAATCAGGAAATACTGCTTACGTTGTAACTAACAATCACGTGGTAAATGGAGCTAAAAAACTGTCGGTAATTTTAAGCGATGGAACTAGTGTTAATGCAGAGCTTGTTGGTACTGATGTATGGACAGACTTAGCTGTATTGAAAATTAGTGGAGATAATGTGACGACTACAATGGATTTTGCTGATAGTGATAAAATAGCAGTAGGGGAAACAGCATTTGCTATCGGATCTCCTCTTGATGTTAACTTATCTAATACTGTTACAAAAGGTATAGTATCTGCTGTAAATAGACAAATACCTATGGATGTTGACGGTGATGGTAAAAACGACTGGAACCAAACAGTAATTCAAACTGATGCCGCTATTAACCCAGGTAACTCTGGTGGTGCATTAATTAATAATGAAGGTAAGCTTATCGGAATTAATGAATCAAAAATAGCGAAAGCAACAGCGAACGTAAGTGCTGAAGGAATAGGTTTTGGAATACCATCTAATGAGGTGAAATTAATTACTGAACAGTTGGAGCAATCTGGTAAAGTAATCCGTCCAGCCTTAGGAGTGCAGTTAGTATCGGTAAATACAGTTGATAGAGATACATTAAAATCACAATTAAACTTTGAAGGGAAACAAGGGGTAGTTGTTCGATACGTTGAAAATGGTACTCCAGCATCACAAGCAGGATTAGAAAAATATGATATTATCACAAAATTAAATGGTGAAGATGTAAAAGATGTTGCTGCAGTTAGAAAATATCTATTTGAAAAAACAAAAATAGGTGATACTGTTACGGTAACTTATTATAGAAATGGTAAAGAAAATACAACGAGTGTAGTGGTGCAAGCCTTGAACACAAGATAAAGTAAACAGAACTTGGAATAGAATTATCTATTTCAAGTTCTGTTTAATATTTGTTTGCAAAATGTTCGAAAAATAACGTTGTTCGGGGTTCATATGTTTCAAATTAACATAATATCAATGTTTGAATTAGAGATATCTAGAGAAGCTAAAATAAAAAATGTTATGTATATAGTTTGAAAAGTAAAGAAAAATTTGCCAAAATAATAAAAATATGTTATTATTAGTTTGTAAAATTATAAGAAAAGAATATAGGTGAATACATGAAAAAAGTAAGAAAAGCGATTATTCCAGCAGCAGGATATGGTACAAGATTTTTACCTGCGACTAAAGCATTACCAAAAGAAATGCTACCAATTATCGATACTCCTACTATTCAATACATAGTGGAAGAAGCGGTAAAAGCTGGAATTGAAGATATAATTATTGTCACAGGAAAACAAAAAAGAGCTATCGAAGACCACTTTGATAGAAACGTTGAATTAGAAGTAGAATTAGAGAACAAAGGTAAATTAGCGATGTTGGAAAAGGTTAAATATCCAACTCAACTTGCTAATATTCATTATGTTCGTCAAAAAGAAATGGCTGGTTTAGGAGATGCGATTTTAACCGCACGTAGTTTCATTGGAGACGAACCGTTTGCGGTATTACTTGGAGATGACGTAGTAATTAATGAGGAGTATCCAGCGATCAAACAACTTATTGATAAAGCTGAAGAAACTGGTTGTTCTGTAATCGGAGTACAAACTGTACCAGAAGATCAAACACATAGATATGGTGTTATCGCTCCAAAATCACAAGATGGTCATTTATACGAAGTTGAGACGTTTGTAGAAAAACCAGCTCCAGGAACAGCACCATCTAATCAAGCGATTATGGGAAGATATGTTCTTAACCCAGGAATTTTTAAACACTTAGCTAAGAAACAAGTAGGTGTTGGAGGAGAGGTTCAATTAACTGATGCCATCCAAATGTTAAATGAAGAAGAAAATGTTTATGCTTATGATTTCCAAGGTAAACGTTATGATGTAGGGGAAACAATTGGATTTGTTAAAACAACTATTGATTTTGCCCTTAAGAGCGATCTTAAAGACGAGTTAGTGCCTTATTTAAAAGCAAAATTAGCTGAATTAGAATAATAAATATAAAATATTAAATGATGCAAATGTAAATAAGGTTTGCATCATTTAATTATTTAGGAGGTAATATGACTGTTGATTATTTAGGTGTCTATGGTGTGTGTTTAAAAGATAATAGAGTTTTATGTATTAAAAAAACAAAAGGACCCTATAAGAATAGATATGACTTGCCAGGAGGTAGTCAAAAACTCAAGGAGGGATTTACTGAAACACTGCTTAGGGAATATTTAGAAGAAACAGGATATTTAGTAAATTCTTACAATAATTGTAGAGTTTATGATGTATTTGTAGAAGAGGAAGAACGCACAGTTCGTCATATGATGGTCTTTTATGATGTAGAGATAGAAACTTATCAATCAAAAGAGATACAAACATTTTTAGGTGATGAAAAAAACGATTCTGCGGGTATGTATTGGATGGATATAAGTGAATTAAATATTACTAATGTATCACCACTTCTTTTGAAATTGAAACAGGAAATAATGAATGATGATAATTTATTAGAGAAAACAGAATATAAATCTTGGAAAATATTATAAAAGAACTTATCCATATACACTTATGGGTAAGTTCTTTTATTTTAAGTAGCTAAGTAAAAGGGGATAAGGAGAAAATTTTAATATTATAGTTTTTATATAAACTTGTATGGTCAACTTTTATAATACAGTTAGTAGTCTAGAGTGATGCATAGTAGGAGAACTTATATTATTTTAAAGCATTATGAACATGAAGCTTTCAAAAGTTCTTTTCCAAATGTAGGATACACAAAAAAAGTAAAATCAAAATATATAAGTATATACATCAATTACTATAAAATGGATATTTCCCACATTGTAAATGGATACATGTTAATAAAGCATAAGATTACGCAAATTGATAACGTTTTTCAATTAGATAAAAATTGATTAAATAAAAATTTTAAAAAAGTTAGAATGAAAATCCTTTCTTACTAACATTTTGTCTTTAAAACGAAATATTTATGTGAAAAAATTTAAATATATATTGTTTTTTTAATAAAATAATCCTTTACAAAAAGTTGTACACTGTTATACAATAAATGTAGTAGAAGTTTGGAACTACTGCTTGTAAACAAATTTTAATGAAAGGAGGAAAAAGTAATGTTAGAGTTTAATGTTGAAAAAATCAATATTCCACTTAAACAACACGTCGGTGGTCCTTGTCAACCAATTGTAAATGTAGGCGATCATGTTAAACGTGGTCAACTAGTAGCAACCCCCAATGGGTTAGGAGCAAATATTCACACTAGTTTGTCAGGTGTTGTAGAAGAAGTTAACGATATGGAAATAATCGTTAAATTGGATAAAGAACAAACTGATGATTATGTAAGATTAGAACAAACTGATGATAAACTTCAAAAAATTAAAGATGCTGGTATCGTTGGAGTTGGTGGAGCAGGATTCCCAACTGGAATCAAATTGTCTGCACAAATTCCTGGCGGGTACGTTATTGCGAATGCAGCAGAATGTGAACCTATCTTAGGTCATAACGTAAAATTCATGGAAGAAAATCCAGAAGTTTTAGTAAGAGGTTTGAAATACATAGTTGAATTAACTGGTGCGAAAGAAGGATACATTGCTATTAAAACAAAATATCGTAAAGCAATGCTAGCATTAGGTAAAGCTTGTAAAAACGAGCCTAATATTAGCATTAAAATTTTGCCTAATATGTATCCTGCCGGTGATGAACGAGTTATCGTAAGAGAAACACTTGGTGTAATTTTAAAACCAGGGCAATTGCCACTAGAAGCAAATGCAATTATTTCGAATGTGGAAACTATTAAACATGTAGTAGAAGCAATTGAAGAGGATAAACCATTGATTGATAAAGATATTACTGTTGGTGGTCGTGTCCAAAATCCAGGCGTTTTCTTAGACGTCCCAATTGGATTACCAATAAGCGTATTTATAGAAAAAGCTGGTGGTTATATTAATCCACACGGAGAAATAGTGCGTGGTGGACCGTTTACAGGACGTCCCGCATTAGAAACAGAGCCAATCAACAAAACAACAGGTGGTTTACTTGTAGCAATGCCATATCCACAAGAAAAAGAAAAAGTAGGAATACTTATTTGTGAATGTGGAGCACAAGAAGAACGCTTGAGACAAATAGCTGATGGAATGGGTGCAGAAGTTGTATCTGTTCAGATGTGTAAACGTATGAAACCGGATAAAAATGGAAGATTACGTTGTGAGTTACCTGGTATTTGTCCAGGACAAGCGGAAAAAGTATTGAAAATGAAAAAAGATGGTGCGAAAGCAGTCATTACTGGTACTTGTCAGGATTGAACTAACACCGTGACAGGTGTAGCTCCTAGGTTAGGAGTAAAAGTTTATCATAGTACCGATCATGTACTTCGTGCCACTGACCATCATTTATACAGAAGCTATAAAAGCTTAGAATTACATAATAACAAATAATTAGTTGGAGGTTAGAAGTAATGTCAATTACAGTAGAAACTGCAAAAGAACATTTAAATGACAAAGCGGTATTTTGTTGCAGAGCTGAGGAAGGTATCGTAATTAGCCCAGAAAACTTAGAAGATCCAGGGTTATTCGATGATTTAGTAGATTCAGGTTTACTATCATTCCCAGATGATGCATTAACAATCGGACAAGTATTAGGAGCTAAATTATTAAAAACAACAGACGCTCTAATACCTATTACACCTGGTATCATTGATGCCGTACAAGGTGGAGAAGAAAAAGAAGAAGAAAAAGAAGAAGTAGTAGAAGCTCCAGTAGCTGAAGTTAGCGCACCAGTTGCGCCTGTTGCTCCGGTTACGCCGGTAGCTCAAACACAAACTCTAGCGGGAGTATTAAAACTTCAAATCGGAAAAGGTGAAAATATCAACCTTGAGATTCCATTAGCAGCTATCGGTGGTCAAACAGCTCCAGTAGCACAAGCTCCAGTTCAAGCAGTGGAAGCTAAAGCTGTTGAAGCAGCTAAAGCAGCACCAGTAGCAGAAGCTAAAGTGGAAGAAAAACATGCAGGAGAACCTAAATTTATTCGTTCTCTACACACTAAACACTACAAAATCGATAAAGTAGAATTTGGTGAAAAAACAGAAATTAAAGGAACTACTTTAGTTTTAAGAACAGCAGAAGACTTATGTAAAGAAGCAGCTGAATCAGAAGCTTTAGTAGAAAGTGTTAAATTAGAAATTATCACTCCTGATAAATATGATACTTACAGTGAAACAATCATGGACGTTCAACCAATCGCTGTTAAAGAAGAAGGAG
>ERZ772999.2176-NODE-2176-length-10841-cov-2.306601_pt1 | contig 10841 bp, 10 predicted proteins | sample MGYA00511467_ERZ772999 | MGnify/ENA primary metagenome ERZ772999 (study PRJEB29015, sample SAMEA2738064) | human oral metagenome | biome: human oral; feature: human-associated habitat; material: saliva | place: China | collected 2218 ...
GGGCGCCGCCATCATCCACGGCGACGGCTCGCTCCAGCATGTGCTCGCGGAAGAGGGCATTGCGAATATGGACGCGGTGGTTCCGCTGACCGGCATCGATGAGGAAAACATCATGATTTCCCTTTATGCCCACTCGATCGGCACGAAGAAGACCATCACAAAGGTGAACCGGACGGAGTATGTGAATCTCTTCGGGCAGGAGCACCTCGGCGCGGTTGTGAGCCCGAAGGTGCTGACCGCCAATGAAATTACGCGCTATGCCCGCGCGGCGAGCCAGACGCGCGAAGGCTCGGTCGAGACGCTGCACACACTCGGCGGCGGTTCCATTGAGTCGCTCGGCTTCACCGTGCCTGAGGATGCGCCTTTCGTGAATAAGCCGATCATGGAGCTCCCGCTGCAGCCGTCGATTCTGATCGCGAGCATTGTCAGAAACCAGCGGGTCATTATTCCGGGCGGCCAGGACTGCCTGATGCACGGTGACTCGATTGTGGTCATTGCGAATGCAAGCCAGATGATCTCGAACCTCACGGATATCTTTCGAAATCGCGGAGGCGAGGCATGAATTACCGTTTGATTGGAAAATACATAGGTTATATTCTCCTTGTGGAGGGGATTTTTCTTCTGCCGGCGATTGCAGTAGCAGCTGCTTACCGGGAACAGGAGAGCGAGCGCGCGATTGTCATTGCTGTTATTATCACCATGATTCCTGGAATCTTGCTCTCCTGTATCCGAAGTCACCGCTCCATTTCGATGAGCGAGGGGTTTGTGGTCTGTGCGCTCGGATGGATTGTGCTCTCGCTGTTTGGGGCGCTGCCCTTTTATATCAGCGGGGAGATTCCGCGCTACATAGACTGCTGGTTTGAGACGGTGTCCGGTTTCACGACGACGGGCTCGAGTATCCTCACGAATGTCGAGGCCATGTCGCACGGTCTGCTCTACTGGCGAAGTTTTACGCACTGGATCGGCGGCATGGGTGTGCTGGTCTTCCTGCTCGCGATTCTGCCGCTCGCAAAGGGCGACGGCGGCCCCTTACAGCTCATGAAGGCTGAGAGTCCGGGACCCTCGGTCGGCAAGCTGGTGCCCAAGATTTCGACGACCGCAAAGATTACCTACATCATCTACTTTGCGATGACCGTCCTGATGGTGATTATTCTGCTCTTCGAGGGCATGCCGCTTTTTGATGCCGTCATGAACACTTTCGGCACAGCGGGCACGGGTGGCTTTGCGATTAAGAACAATTCTATCGCGGCCTATCCGAGCCAGCTTGTGCAGATGACAATCGGTGTCTTCATGGCGCTCTTCGGTGTCAACTTCTCGGTCTACTATCTGATGCTGACCCGGAAGTGGAAGGATGTGCTCCACAACGAGGAGTTCCGCTGGTACTGGATTATCATGCTCGGTGCTTCGCTGCTCATTGCAATCAATGTGTTCCGCGGGTTTTATCCGGGCGATTTCGGGCAGGCCTTCCGTGACAGCTTCTTCTCGGTCTCCTCGGTCATGACGACGACCGGCTACTGCACGGCGGACTTTGACAAGTGGCCTGAATTCTCGCGCTACATGCTGCTGCTCGTCATGTGTATCGGCGCTTCGGCGGGTTCGACCGGCGGCGGCCTCAAGGTGTCGCGTGTGTTGCTGCTCTTTAAACATCTGAGACTGCAGATGTGTCAGATGATTCACCCGCGCCGCGTGCGCTCGGTGCGCATGGACAAGCGCCGCGTGGACAATAGCGTGATGTTCGGGACGACGGCCTTTCTCGCGGCCTATCTCTGCATTCTGATTGTCTCGGTGGTTCTGGTGTCTCTGGACGGCAAGAGCTTCGAGACGACATTCTCGGCGGTCATCTGTACCTTTAACAACATAGGCCCCGGTCTCGGCATGGTCGGGCCGACCGGAAACTTCAGCGCGTTCTCGGATTTTTCGAAGTTTGTGCTCTCGGTGGATATGTTGTTCGGACGCCTCGAGATTTTCCCGCTCCTCTTCCTGCTCTCGCCGGAAGTCTGGATGACCAAGCGGCTCAGCACGCCCATTGTCAGCGATTGAGAAGGACTTGAGCGCACGGTAAAAATGTGGTATACAAAAGGAACACGGTGATTCATATAATTATAGAAGGTACGGGGAGGAACAGTATGAAGAAGACGGCAAAGGCGGTTTGCGCGCTGCTCTCGGCAGCACTCTTGCTGGCGGGTTGCGGCAGCAGTGCAAAGACAGAGACAAAGGCTGCGGCGGAGAGCACGACGACAGCGGACGGCTCGACCCAGACGGTGGTTCCGAAGGAGAAGTTAAAAATCGGCATGCTGTTAATCGGTGATGAGAACGAGGGTTACAGCGCAAGCCACATCAACGGGCTCAAGGAAGCGGCAAAGACGCTGGGTCTCAGCGAGGATCAGCTGATTCTGAAGACCAACATCCGCGAGGACGAGTCTTCGCTCGATGCGACCGAGGATCTCGCAAACCAGGGCTGTCAGCTGATTTTCGGCACGAGCTTCGGTTACGAGAGCTACATGCTGGAGGTCGCCAAGGACCACCCGGAGATTACCTTTTGTCACGCGAGCGGCAACCAGGCAGCCGGTGCCGGTCTCAGCAACTTCCACAACTACTTCGACGACATCTTCGAGGCGCGCTATGTGAGCGGCGTCGCGGCAGGCTTAAAGCTGAAGCAGATGATCGACGAAGGCAAGATTAAGCCGGATCAGGCGAGACTCGGCTATGTCGGCGCTTACCCTTACGCGGAGGTGATTTCCGGCTACACGGCGTTCTATCTCGGCGCAAAGTCCGTGGTTCCGGAGACCACGATGAAGGTGCTCTACACGAACAGCTGGGGCGACCCGGCGGTCGAGGCGGAGACCGCAAAGCAGCTCATTTCCGACGGCTGCGTGCTGATCAGCCAGCATGCTGACACGACCGGCGCGCCGACCGCTGCGGAAGAGGAGAAGGTGCCCTGCGTCGGCTATAACATCGATATGACCGGTGTTGCGCCGGATTCGGCAATCACTTCGCCGACCAACAACTGGGAAGTTTACTACGAGTACGCGATTCAGAGCGCGGCGACCAACCCGAATCACCACTACATCACGGCGGGCGAGTATGCGGACCCGTTTAACAAGGGCGCCTATGTCAACAAGCTCGACTTTGTGATTCTCGCGGCGCTCGAGGTCGATGTGCACTTCAACTGCAATGTCGTGGTGGGTTCGAACGGCGTCGTGAGCGGCGCACAGGGCGGCCACCCGGACACGGCGGCGGGCGCAAAGTGCACCATCGTGATCACCCCGATTCTGCAGGGTCGCATTCCCTCGGTCTGCACCGATGTGACCACGGTCACGACGCCGGGTGAGGATGTGGATGTCGTGATCACCGACTACGGCATCGCGATTAACCCGAAGCGGCAGGATTTGATTGACGCGCTGAAGGATTCGGGTCTCCCGTTAAAGAGCATCGAAGAGCTCCGCGACATTGCCTATGCGATGACGGGCGAGCCGGAGCGCGTGCAGTTCGGAGATCGCGTGGTCGGTATCATCGAGGCGCGCGACGGCAGCATCATGGATGTGGTTCGCGAGATTAAGCCTTTTCAGTTTGCGGACTGAGTGAACAGATAAAACCCGGAACCGAAACCGGTTCCGCTGCGCCGGGGAGCCTTCCCCGGCGTTTTGTTTTTCTCCGCTCTGTGCTATGCTGAAGCGGCAAACGAAAACAGATTTCGGAAGCGAGTACCCTGTATGACAGACAATTATCATCTCGGAGAGATTCTGCTCTCCTATCCCTCGGAGCGGGAAAAGCTCCGCGCCTTTCTCGCGGAAAATGCGCTTACCTGCGAGCCCGATCTCGATACGGCCTACGGCATCTTTGACGCAAACGAAAACCTGGTGGGCTGCGGCTGCGCTGCCCGGTCTCTCTTAAAGTGCTTTGCGGTCAGCGAGAAATTGCGCGGGCAGAATGCACTCGGCACCCTCCTCTCGGCGCTCATCGAGAACCGCTTTCAGCGCGGCTACTTTGATCTCTTTGTGATCACGCGGCGCGAGAAGGCGACGCTCTTCTCTTCCTGCGGCCTCCGCCTGCTCGCGGAGACGGGCGCGCTTGCGATGCTCGAAAACCGCCCGGACGGCCCCGAGCGCTTTGCGGAGAGCGTCCTCACCGCCCTGCCGCCGCACGATAAGAAAACGGTCGGCGCAATCGTGATGAACTGTAATCCTTTTACGCTCGGCCACCGCGCACTCGTGGAATACGCCGCGGCAAAGGTAGACTTACTCTGCCTCTTTGTGGTCGAAGAAAACCGCTCCCTCTTCCCGACCGAGGTTCGCTTTCAACTGGTCAAAGAGGGCGTCAAAGACCTGCCGAACGTACATGTCTTCTTGAGCGGCCCCTATATGATTTCCGGCAACACCTTCCCGACCTATTTCCTAAAAGCGGGGGAGGATGCCGCCGCCCTCCAGTGCGAACTGGATGCGACGCTCTTTGCGCGCTGCCTCGCCCCGAAACTCGGCATTTCCGTCCGCTTTGTGGGTTCGGAGCCGCTGGACCCGACAACCGCCTGCTATAACCGGGCGCTCCGGGAAATTTTGCCGCCCGCCGGCATTTTGATCGACGAACTGCCGCGGCGGGAACTGGGCAGTGAACCGATCAGCGCCTCCCGCGTGCGCGCCCTGCTTAGCAAAAAGGGCGTCTGCCCGGAAGTACGCTCTCTCGTGCCGCCGGTCACGGCCGAATGGTTAAATGCTCATTGGAATGCACTCAGAGCGTCCGAGGCTTCTTCCTGAGAAAGGAGTTCCATGTCTGATTTTACCCCCTACGCTGTGAGCGTCGAAGATATGATGCGGGCGCGCGATGAGCGCGTACACGCCCAGAACGAAATGCTCGCGGCGGCCGCTTCCTTTCCCGCGCCGACCGCCCTTCTCTCCTTCGGCATGAACATTCCGGGTGCGGTGAAGCAGACGCCGCTCATCCGGAGCGGCTTTCTCTTCGGCAAAGAGCGGCTCACGGAGCTCTTACACCGCGAGGACTATGCGCTCCTCCGAACACGCGAACTGCGTCGCGTAAGCGGGGACAGCTGGCTCTGCCTGATCGGCGCGCCGCCCGAGGCCGTGAAGCGCCTCGCGGTCGCACTCGAGGACAGCGAGCCGCTCGCGCGTCTCTTTGACATCGACGTGCTGAATTGCGAGGGACAGAAACTCTCCCGCGAGGATTTTTCTCTGCCGCCCCGCCGCTGCCTGCTCTGCGAGGAGGCTGCCGTAATCTGCGCGAGAAGCCGCGCTCACAGCGTGGAGGCCCTTTTTTCCCGCTGCGACTCTCTGCTCCGGGAGGCCTTTCCGCTCTCCGCGTCTTTCTTCTCCGCACTCGAAAATCACGCGGCGCTCTCCCTCCTCGACGAAGTCTACGCCGCACCGAAGCCCGGCCTTGTGGACCGCATCGATTCCGGCGCACACGCGGATATGAAATTCGAGGACTTTATTTTGAGTACCGCCGCAATCACTCCTTTCCTGCGGGAAATGGCCGTTACGGCTTACCAAAGCTGCTTCACCCTGCCCGCTTTGCCCGATGCAACGCGCGAAACGGATGCCGCACTCTTTTCCCGGCTCCGGGAACTCGGAAAACGCGCCGAACGCGAAATGTATGCGGCGACCGGCGGCGTCAACACGCATAAGGGCGCTGTCTTTACCCTCGGGCTGCTCTCCGTGGGCGCGGGGCTACTCTACGCCAAACGCGGCAAGCTCAGTGCCGAAGCGATTCTGGACGAGGTACAGAACTTGGTCGGCGACACTCTGCGGCAGGAGCTCGCTGACTTAAAAGCCGGAGAAGTCGGAAAGGCCCACGGCGAGGCGGTGCTGCACCGCGACGGCACAGGCGGCGTTCGCAGTGCGGCGGCCAAGGGCTTCCCGGTGCTCCGCAGTGTCGCCCTGCCCCTGCTTCGGCAGTACGAGGCAGAGGAGCGTCCCGCGGAAGCAAGTGCCCTCAATGTGCTCCTGCATCTCATCCTGCATGTCAGTGACACCAATGTGCTGTACCGCGGCGGGAAGGGCGCCCTGCTCACCCTCCGTGCAGACTGCCGCAACATCCTCTCGCACGGCGGCGCTTTTACGCCGGAAGGGACAGACCTGCTCTACGAGCTCAAAGAAACTTGCAAGCAGCGAAACATAAGTCCCGGCGGCGCCGCGGACCTTCTCTCGGCCGCCTTATTTTTGCATCGGCTCGAGAAAACTTTTCGTTGACAATTACTTCTCTCCGTGCTATTCTACATAAGCCTTATGGCAAGAGGCTGATGTAGCACAGTCGGTAGTGCGTCGCATTGGTAGTGCGGAGGTCACGGGTCCGATTCCCGTCATCAGCTCTCCTTTATAAAGACCCGGGTCGTTTGACCCGGGTCTTCTTATTATCCCTAAATCCATATCCTTGTTCGATTATAGCATATATGCTATAATTTCTGTATCTCTCATGAAAGGAGTTGCGAAATGCCAACAATATCCATGTTTTACGGAATCATTATTCGCATGTACAATACCGGTGAACATAACCCGCCCCACTTTCACGCTTCCTATCAGGGGCAACAGGCTGTCTTCAACATGGAAGGTGAGTTAATTGAGGGAAGTATGCCGAAGCCTCAATGTAAATACATCGCTGCCTGGGCCGAACTCCATAAAGATGAACTCATGGCTAACTGGGAGTTGGCCATGAGCGAACAGCCTCTTTACAAAATTGAACCTTTGCGTTAAACGATGACTCTATACCCTGTAAGAGAGGACGTTTTTTCTATGAATACCCCAGCGTGGGTTGTTACCTCTGTCACACCGAAAGAAGATTATAGCTTGTTACTCACTTTCGCAGATGGTTCCGTAAGGCGTTACAATGCTCTGCCCCTCTTAGAAAAGCCTCTCTGTGCGCCTCTCAAAAATCTTGCTTTTTTTCTCACTGCAAGGGCAGAATACGGAACTGTTATCTGGGATGACGAGATTGATATTGCTCCGGAACATCTTTATTCCTGCAGTCAGCCGATTGAGGATTCTCTCCATGTCTGAAGATTGCACAAACATTATCGATATTTTGATTGAAACCCGCCGTTTGCGCCATATGACACAGGCAGAAGTAGCCTCTGCCTCCGGACTGACACAATCGGTGATTGCACGCCTTGAAAGTAAGAAGACGATTCCGCAGCTTGATACCCTTCTGAAAGTGACCGAAGCACTTCATTGTAAACTTACCGTGAGCCAAAACGCTGACTGATATCGCCGTATAAGGCTTCTGTTTTAAGAGGTGCGCGCCCTATGTTAAACAAGAATATTGCAAATCGTCAAAAAAGCAGCATTGCAAGCAATGCTGCTTTAAGCAATGAAGATGAGAGCAAGAAAGAACGTGCGAAAATTATCGATGGACTCCATACCGCTTTGGAAGACTGCCTGTCGGAAGAGGAAGTGCATTTTTAAACGTAGCCGAAGCGCCTAGCAGCGTATCGTCTCTACTTCTTCGCAGAGCTCCTGTATCCACTCTTTCCGCGGTATCACTTCAATCCATTCCGCCGGGATACCTGTTTCGCCGTCAAGGCCGTAGATGAGCCCCGCGAGGCCGCCCGCCACCGCGCCCACGGTGTCCGTATCTTCTCCGAGGTTCACGGCAAGGAGGGCGCAGTCGCGGTAGCTTTCTGTCCGTAAGAGGCACCAGAGCGCTGCTTCCAGCGTGTCCACGACATAGCCGCTGCTCTTAATCTCCTCGCGGCTCAAGGTCTCGATTTCCGAGAGACGGACATAGTTCTGCCAAGCGGGCTCGTTCCCGTAAATCCGCGCGGCGCGCTCTAAGGCAGAAGAAAGCGCCTCCCTCTTTTCACTCCCGCGAAGCAATTCCCCTACGACAAACACATAAATCAGGCAGCCGATGTGCGAAATCATATGGTTGTGGGTGAGTCCCGCAATCTGCCGCACCGCGGCTGCCTTTGCTTCGTCCGTCCCCTCGAGTAAGAGGCCAAGCGGCAGCATGCGCATCAGCGCGCCGTTTCCGTTGTCCCGCTCTCCCGTTCCGCCGCAGTTCTGTGGCGCGACACCCTGGCCGTAAGTCCAAATGGCATTCCGGCAGGCATTGCCCACGTCAAAGACATAGTCCCGCGCCGTAAACTGTTTCTCAAAGAGCCAGAGAAAAAAGTTCTGCATGATATCGGCGGGATCCACACAGCCCTTTCGCTTAAAGCTCTCCAAGGTCGCAAGCGTCATGGAACTGTCGTCCGACCAGGTACCGGGCAGCTGCCGGTAGGTCCCGTAGCCCGTCATTTCCGTCACCAGATAGCTGTCCCGCGGCGCAAACTCGACCGGAACGCCGAGCGCATCCGCGACCACCAATCCCATGACGGCCTCGTAAAGCCTGCTCATCTCACTCTCCCTTCTCTTCCTTCCCCGGATTTGTCCCGCTGTATTCTTTGTCTTCCGTCCCTCTACCGTCGCCTTTGTCCCCGCTGCTTCTGTCTCAGTTTCCTGCGTAATCTCTCAGCGAGCTGTAAGGAAGCAATCAGATCTGATAGAGCATCGCATTCACGATGGCCGCCGCGACGGTCGAGCCGCCCTTACGGCCGCGCGCAATGATGTGCGGCGTGCTGCTCCCGACAAAGAGTTCCTTTGCCTCGACCACATTGACAAAGCCGACCGGCGCCGCGATTAAAAGCGCAGGCTTCAGTTGTCCGGCATCCATGAGCTCTTTGATTTTTACAAGCGCGGTCGGCGCATTGCCGATTGCGAGGATCAGCGGTCGCTCCGCGGAGAGCGCTGCCGCACGCTCCATAGAAACCGTCGCGCGGGTCACGCCTCTCTCCTTTGCCTCGGCGGCCACATCCGCTTCCGCCATGAAGCAGCGCGCCGTAGCGCCGAAGCCCGCGAGCCTTGCCTTATTGATGCCGGCAAGCGCCATATTGGTATCCGTCACAATGCAGGCACCCTGCTGTATCGCTTCCTTCCCCTGTTCGACCACGCCTTCCGAAAAAAACAGGGTATCCGCAAACGAAAAGTCCGCCGTCGTGTGTATGACCCGCTTCACCACCAAATCGACCCCGGCCGGAAAACACCGATCGCCGAGTTCCTCGCTGATGCGCCGAAAGCTCTCTGCCTCGATTTCCTCCGGCTTCCAAAATTCTATGCTCATCTCTCAACTCCCATGATGCGGTACAGTTCCCGCAAATCAAAATGTTCCCGAAGCATTTGCGATAGGAGCCGGAAACCCGCTTCCTGCCGCTCCCTGCGACTTTTTAATCGGTGCGGGTAAGAAAGCCCCTTTCTCGCGGCAAGCGCCTTAAGAAGCGTCGCCGTGACCCCTGCTTCGTCAAAGAGGCCGTGCAGATAGCTTCCGCAGACCGCGCCCGCAACGCAGCCGTCCGCGCGTTGCCGCTCGCTGTCCTCTCGTGCGGAAAGGCGCTGAAAGCAATCGGCTTCTTTGCCGATGCGGCTCTGTCCCATGTGGATTTCATAGCCCTCGGTCTTTTGCCCGGAAAGCGCTGCCCAAAAGCCGCTCGAAGCCGTAACTGTTCCGGATGCGCAGACGGTTTGCTTGGCCGCGTAAAACACGGTGTCGACCGGCAAGAGCCCGAATCCCGCCGCCTCTACGCCGCTCTCTTTGTCCCGCAGTGTTTCGCCGAGCATTTGGTAGCCGCCGCAAATGCCGAGCACCGGGCGTCCGGACGCCGCAAAGTCCCGGATACACGTGTCAAAGCCCTGTGCCTTTAACCACGCGAGGTCATCCAGCGTACTCTTGGAGCCCGGCAAAATCAGGAGATCCGCAGCCCCGATTTCCGCCGGGCTGTTCACATAGTCTAATGCCACATCCGGCGCCGCCTGCAGCGGATCGAAATCTGTGAAGTTCGAGAGCCGCGGAAGGCGAATTACGGCAATGCGAAGCAGGGCTTCCGCCTCTGCTTTCGTCTTCCGAAGCCGCTCCGAAAGGGAATCCTCATCCTCCAAATCAAAGTGGCGGTAGGGAAGAACCCCGAGCACCGGCTTTTCGGTGAGCGCCTCAATCTGCCTTAAGCCGGGCTCCAGGATTTTGATATCGCCGCGGAACTTGTTGATCACCAAGCCCTTGATGCGCGCCTGCTCGGCCTCGGAGAGGAGTTTCACCGTCCCGTAGAGCGCGGCAAACACGCCGCCGCGGTCTATGTCGCCGATCAAGATGACAGGGGCATCGACCGCCTCGGCGAGTCCCATATTCACAATGTCGTCGGCGCGGAGGTTAATCTCCGCCGGGGAACCCGCCCCCTCAATCACAATGATGTCCTGCTCGGCCGCGAGGCTATGATAGGCCTTCAACACTTCGGAGAGCAGTTCCTTCTTCTTTTTCTGATATTCGATCGCACTGTAGTCCCCGACCGGTTTTCCGCAGAGCACCAGCTGGGAGCCCGTGTCCGAGTTCGGCTTTAAGAGTATGGGGTTCATGCGCACATCCGGCACAATGCCGGCCGCCTCCGCCTGCATCGCCTGGGCTCTTCCGATTTCCAGCCCGTCCGGCGTGACCGCGGAGTTCAGCGCCATGTTCTGCGATTTGAAGGGGGCCACCCGGTAGCCGTCCTCCCGAAAGACGCGGCAGAGCGCCGCCGCAAACAGGCTCTTGCCCGCGTTGGAGCAGGTTCCCTGAATCATGATTGCCTTTGCCATTCGCCCTCCTTTTCAAACGCAGCGAGTGCCGCGAAAAGACGCCGATTCTCTTCGGGCGTTTTCACCGCAGTTCGAAAATAGCCCGCGGAAAGTCCGCGAAAGTTCGCGCAGTCGCGGAGCGGAAGCCCTTTCGCCGCCGCAAAGCGAAGTCTTGCCGCGTTTTTTTCCGCGTCCGGCTCTGTGTCCGAAACAAGCAGAAAATTACTCTCGCTCTCCGAGACCCAGAGCCCGAGA
>ERZ772999.2178-NODE-2178-length-10832-cov-2.211469_pt1 | contig 10832 bp, 8 predicted proteins | sample MGYA00511467_ERZ772999 | MGnify/ENA primary metagenome ERZ772999 (study PRJEB29015, sample SAMEA2738064) | human oral metagenome | biome: human oral; feature: human-associated habitat; material: saliva | place: China | collected 2218 ...
ACTACCGCATGGAATGGGAAGATGCCTTCTTTGCGTACATCAAGGGCCTGGATCAAAAGAAGCCGCTCATCTACTGCGGCGATTTGAATGTCGCACATGAGGAAATCGACCTCAAGAACCCCTCGACCAACCGGCGGAATGCGGGCTTTACCGATGAGGAGCGCGAAAAAATGACGCGCGTCTTAACGAACGGTTTTGTGGACAGCTTCCGTTATCTACACCCGGAGGAGAAAGATGCCTATTCCTGGTGGTCCTACCGGATGAAGGCGAGAGAGCGGAATGTAGGCTGGCGCATCGACTACTTTATCGTGTCGGAGCGGCTGAAAGACCGGATACAGGGAGCGTCGATTCACAGCGAAATTCTGGGAAGCGACCACTGCCCGGTGGAACTGAAAATCAATCTTTGAGGAGGAGGAAGCATGGCGCTCGGAATACAGCTTGAGAAAGAGGGCATCTCGGTCTCTGTTGTCGCAAAGACAGTGCCGGAGCTGCTGCTCTTTTTCAGAAATGAGGAAGCGCCGCGACTTCGGCTTCCGTTTTCGAAAGACCGGCGGCTGGGAGAGGTGTACAGCTTGACCGTGAGCTTCCGGGAACTCCGCGCGGCGGGATTTCGCGGCGCTGCGTTAAAGAGCGCGGAGTATCAGTTTGAGGCCGACGGCAAGCGTTTTGCCGATCCTTACGGAAAGAGCTTCAGCGGACACGACAGCTTCGGTAAGGCGCTGAAGGAAGCCTCTGTGAAGCGCTCGCCGCTCTTTTTGTCGGACTTTGACTGGGAAGAGGAAGCGGCGCCGGTGATTCCGGCCAGAGAGCGTGTCATCTACCGCCTGCATGTGCGCGGCTTTACGATGGCGAAAAACAGCGGCGTGGTGCAGCGCGGCACTTTTGACGGCATCGTCGAAAAGCTCCCGTATCTGAAAGAACTCGGCGTGACAACACTTGAACTCCTGCCGGCCGAAGAATTTGAGGAGCTGCCCTTCGGCAGTGCGCGTGTCAATTACTGGGGCTACGGCGAGACCTTTCATTTTGCGCCGAAGGCGAGTTACTGCAGAAAGCGCCGCCGCGATCCGGCCGGGGAACTCCGCGCTCTTGTGAAGGCGCTTCATGCCGCGGGCATGGAGCTCGTGATGGAGTTCTACTTCGACGGGAAGCAGACCGTGAGCTATGTGCTCGAGGTACTGCGCTACTACCGGCACTTTTATCACCTCGACGGGGCGCGTTTAAGCGGACAGTTCCCGCTCGGAGATATTTTGCGGGACCCGTATCTCAAGGGCTTTCTCCTCTTTGCGGAGGAGCGCCCTGCAGAGTCCGGCGCAAACTTCTATTGCTGCGACCGCGCCTTTCAGCAGGATATGCGAAAGTTTTTAAAGGGCGACGAGGGCATGGTGCGCGCGCTGCTCGGCTACAGTCGACGCACGCCGGGGGAAGCGTCGCGGGTTAACTACCTCGCACACACGAACGGCTTTACGCTCGCTGACCTTGTGAGCTATGAGAGAAAACACAACGAGGAGAACGGCGAGAATAATATGGACGGCGGCAGCGAAACCGACAGCTGGAACTGCGGCGTCGAGGGTAAGACGAAACGCCGTACGGTCCTCGCCTGTCGGGCGCAACAGCGGCGGAATGCCTTTGCGCTGTTATTCCTGAGTCAGGGAACGCCTTTATTTCTCGCCGGCGATGAGTTCGGGAACAGCCAGGGAGGCAATAACAATGCCTACTGTCAGGACAATGCGGTTTCGTGGCTCGACTGGCGTCAGGCAAAGCAGGAGGCAGAGAACCTAGCCTTTGTGCGGGGGTTGATTGCGTTTCGAAAGGCGCATCCGGCGCTCGGCAGACAGACACCGCCGCTGTTCCTCGACACGGATGCGGTCGGCCTTCCGGATGTCTCCTACCACGGAGAACAGCCGTGGCAGGCGCAGACCGAACCTTTTCGGCGGCAGATCGGCATCCTGTATAACGGGCACTACGCAAAGCTTAAAAACGGCGAGGCAGACAGCTCCCTGTTTTGCATCTATAATATGCACTGGGAGGCGCACACATTTTCGCTGCCCGGCGCAGGCAAGGGGAAGGCGTGGCATCTCGCCGTCCGGACCTACGGCGAGACGGCACACTGCCTGACGCCCGGCGAAGAAGAGCGCCTCGAAGACCAGGAGACATTTTTGCTGCCGGCGCGGAGCATCGTTGTGTTGCTCGCGAAAGAAGTGCCGACGGAAGGAAAGACAAAACGAAGCAAGAAGAGACAGGGGGATACCAGAAGCGATGGCAGATAAAATTATTTTGACCGGCGACCGCCCGACAGGAAAACTGCATGTGGGACATTATGTGGGCTCGCTCCGCAGAAGAGTGGTTCTGCAGAATTCGGGCGAGTACAAGAGAACCATGGTCATGATTGCGGACGCCCAGGCGCTCACCGACAATTTTGACAACCCGGAGAAAGTCAGACAGAACATCATTGAGGTGGCGCTCGACTATCTCTCGGTGGGACTCGATCCGGAGAAATCCGTTCTGTTCATTCAGTCGCAGATTCCGGAGCTCACCGAGCTCACCTTTTTCTACTCGGATCTCGTCACGGTCGCCAGACTGCAGCGCAACCCGACCGTGAAGAACGAAATCAAGCTCCGGAATTTCGAGGCGGATATTCCGGTCGGCTTTTTCACCTACCCGATCAGCCAGGCCGCGGATATCACGGCGTTTAAGGCGACCACGGTGCCGGTCGGCGAGGATCAGCTGCCGATGATCGAGCAGACGAGAGAAATTGTCCGGAAGTTCAACTCGATTTACGCGCCGGTGCTTGTGGAGCCGGAGGCGCTGATTCCGAGCGATGCGGCTTCCCGCCGCCTCCCCGGCACGGACGGCAAGGCGAAGATGTCGAAGTCGCTCGGCAACTGCATCTACCTCTCGGACGATGCGGATACGGTGGCGGCGCGCATCAAGACCATGTACACAGATCCCGAACATCTCCGCGTGAGCGATCCGGGACACCTCGAGGGCAATACGGTCTTCACGTATCTGGAGGCCTTCTCGCGCCCGGAACATTTCGAGCGCTACCTGCCGGAGTACGCATCTCTCGACGAGCTGAAGGCGCACTACACGCGCGGCGGTCTCGGCGATGTCAAGGTCAAGAAATTCCTGACGGCGGTCATGCAGGAAGAGCTGGAGCCGATTCGGAAGCGCAGAAAGGAGTACGAGCGCGACATTCCGGCGGTCTATGAGATCCTGAAGAAGGGCTCGGAGCGGGCGAGAGAGATTGCGGCGGAGACACTGCACGAGGTCAAGGACGCCATGCGAATCAACTACTTTGAGGACAGCGAACTCATCCGGGAGCAGGCAGAGCGCTACCGGAAGGCGGCGGAATGACGAACCGTATTCTGCTCTGCACTTACGAGGGAGAGGCATATTTGGAGGCGCAACTGGCTTCGATGGAAGGGCAGACGGAGAGCAATTTCCGTCTGCTTCTTTCGGATGATGCCTCGACGGACCGGAGCTTCGCAATCGGCGAGGCAGCCGCAGCGCGCGATGAGCGCATCACGGCAATCCGGCGGGAATCCGGGAGCGGCAGTGCGGCGCGGCATTTTTTAGAGGGGCTGCGCAATCCGCGCTTCTTTTCCGCGGCCGATGAGAGCGACTACTATCTGTTCTCCGACCAGGATGACATCTGGCATCCGGACAAACTGGCGGTTGAGGCCCGCGCGATGCGCCGTCTCGAAGCGCGTTACGGGAAAGCGTTGCCGCTCCTGGTGCACTGCGATATGCGGGTGGTCGATGGCGCAGGGCGGGAGATAGCGCCCTCCTATGTGCGCTATCAGAAGATGAGCCCGGCGAGGCGGCACTTCCGCCAGCTGCTGGTACAGAACAATGTGACCGGCGGCGCAATGCTCATGAACCACGCGCTCGTGCGGCTTCTGGTCGCGCATCCGGTGCCGGAGCACGCGGTGATGCACGACCACTGGATTGCACTGGTCGCGGCGGCCTTCGGGCGCATTGCGTATCTGGACCGCGCGCTCTATGACTACCGGCAGCACGGTGACAATGTGCTCGGCGCAAAAAAGGGCGGTGCGTTTGCGGAAGTCAGGCGGCGGCTCGGCCTTGCGGGAGAGAGTCTCGGGGAGATGAACGAAAAATCGGGAGCGGCCTACCGCGCCCTGTTTTTACAGGCAGAAGAGTTCCGGCGGCAGTACGGGGAGGAGCTTCCGGCAGAGGCAAGGAAGACACTCGATGACTTCCTCGCGCTGCAACACAAAACAAGAATCGGAAAGGCAGTGGGCATCCTTCGCGGCGGCTTTACCTTTAATCTGCCGCACCGCACACTGGGAGAATTACTCTTTTTATGAGACAGAGAGAAGAGAGTGTCGCAGGCGGGCTTTTCTGGAAGCTGTTAGAGCTGCTCGGCGCGCAGGGCGTTCAGTTTGTCGTTGCATTGTTTCTCGCGCGGCTCATGACCCCGACCGAGTACGGGACCATAGGCCTGATTATGATCTTCATCACGCTTGCGAATGTATTCGTGCAGTCGGGTTTTGCGACGGCGCTGATTCAGGCGGAGCAGGTGGAGGAGAGCGATTTCAGTTCGGTCTTCTGGATAGGCCTTGCGGTCTCCGTGCCGGTCTACGGGCTGCTTTTTGCAGCTGCGCCCCTGATTGCGCACTACTATGAGACGCCGGTGCTTCTGCCGCTGCTCCGCGCGATGGGACTGGTGCTGTTCCCCGGTGCGGTAATTTCGGTGCAGACTGCCTATGTCTCCCGGAACTTGCAATTCCGGAAGCTCTTCGAGGCGACCATGGCGGCGGTGATTTTATCCGGTCTCATCGCGATTCTGATGGCGGAGCGGGGCTACGGCGTCTTTGCGATGGCGGCGCAGCAGCTCATTTACTATGTCGCGCTGATGGCGGGACTTTTTATCGCGGTTCCGTTTCGGCCGCGCGGCGGCATTGTTTTAAAGCGGGTGGAGAAGCTCTTTTCCTTCGGCTGGAAAATTCTGCTCTCGGGTCTTCTCGACACGCTCTGGAACAATATCTACGGACTCCTGATCGGCAAGTATTATTCGAAGGCGGCGCTCGGCGGCTACAACCGCGCGGAACAATTTCCGAAGCTCATCACCTCGAATCTCTCGGCGGCGATGCAGTCGGTGCTTCTGCCGACCTATGCGAGGCGGCAGTCGGAAAAGGAAAGTCTCCGCGACATGCTGCGGGACAGCATACGCCTCTCGGCCTTTGTGATATTTCCGATGATGGCGGGAATGGCGGCGGTCGGCACAAGCCTGATTCGCACGCTCTTAACCGAAGACTGGCTTTTTTCTGTGCCGTATCTCCGCCTGCTCTGCCTCTGCTATGCGTTCTGGCCGCTGCATGTCAGCAATCTGCAGATGATTACGGCGCTCGGGCGGAGCGATCTGTTTCTGAAACTCGAGTGCATCAAGAAGCTGCTCGGCGCGGCACTGCTGGTGCTGAGTTTCCGCTACGGGATGATGGGCCTGCTCATCTTCAAGGCGGTCGACGAGGCGCTCTGCAGCGCGCTGAACGCGTGGCCGCTCGGCAGGCTGCTCGGCTACGGGCCGGGCAGGCAGTACCGGGATCTCGGCCCGGCAGCGCTCTGTTCGCTGCTCATGGGCGTTCTGGTCTATCGGATGGAGCGACTGCCGCTCAGCGCGCCGCTGCTTCTGCTCGCGCAGCTTGCGGCAGGCATCGTGTGCTACGGGTTACTCGCTGCAGTGTTCCAGCGCGACATGCTGCGTTATCTCCGGAATTTTGTCAGGATGAGAGGAAAACAGGCATGACACAGAAAAAAGAGCGCCCGCTCGTCAGTATCTGCGCGGTCTGCTATAACCACGCGAACTACCTTCGGCAGGCGCTGGATGGCTTTCTCGCCCAGCGGGGCGATTTTGACATTGAAATACTGGTCCACGACGACGCCTCGACCGACGGCTCCGCGGAGATTTTGCGGCGCTATGCCGCGCGCTACCCGGACAAGATATTTCCGATTCTGCAGCGGGAGAACCAGTACCGGCAGGGGCGGCAGAATATCTCCGGCATTTTCAACTTTCCGCGCGCGCGGGGCAAGTATATCGCCCTGATGGACTGCGATGACTACTGGTGCAATCCCGGCAAACTGGCGGCGCAGGTGAGCTATCTGGAAGCGCATCCGGACTGTGCGATGACCGTGCATGCGGCCGCCGTCAAAAACGACCGCGGCGAGCTCGTGAATCGGAACCTGATGCGCCCTTACCGCGGCGACCGCGATTTGAGCCCTGCGGAACTGGTCGACAAGGCGGGTAGCTTCCCCTTCGGTGCGATGCTCCTGCGCCGCGAGGTAGTGGAAAAGCTGCCGGACTGGTACTTCCGCTGCCCGGTCGGCGACCGGCCGCTGGAACTCCTCGCGGCGTTAAAGGGTTACTGCCACTATGCGGATCGCTTTGACAGCGTGTACCGCTTTCACGGCGCGGGCTCCTGGACCGAGGAGATGAAGAGCGGCGATTTCAAAAAGAAGCAGGATGCCTATGCAATCGCCATGCGGGAGCTATACCGTGCCTTTGACCGGGAGAGCGGCGGGAGGTACCACCGCGCAGCGGTCTCGGCGGCGCGGCGCGTCTACTTTTTGACGCGGGTGAATCTCCGGGACTACGACGAGATTTTCTCGCCGCGCTACCGGCGCTACTACCGGGAACTCTCTCTCCGGGACCGCGGCTTTATCCGCGCGGAGCGGACGCTGCCCTTCTTATTTGCGGGGCTCCGTCGTCTGAGAGACCGGATATTCCGGCAAGAGGGATAAAATCCGTTTTAAGTCCCGCGCGGGGAGTTGCCCCGGCGCGGAACTCTCCCGCAGAGCGCCGAAACTCAGGCAGGAGCCGAACTCCGCGCAGGAGATGCGGCTCAGAACGCCGTGCGGCCCCATGCCGATCAGGACAAAGGGACGGTCGGCAGTCTGTCGCCAGGCAGCAGAGAACTGTAAGAGCGAGAGGAGATCTTCGGCGGTTTCGGTCATGACGGCGAGTTTCAGAATGTCGGCATTGCAGTCTTGCATCCGCTGAAATGTTTCTCGCATGACTTGCGGCGCGGGAGTCCCGTTGAAGAAGTGGCGGGATGCGATGACGGGAATATGTTCTCGCTGCAGCGCGGCGATGTGCGCGGCGGGATCCGGAAGGCCGGAGAAGAGTTCTACGTCCAACAAGTCGGGGAGCTGCTCCTTGGCGAGCCGCAGCTGGAATTCCCGGTAGGCGGCCGCGTCGAGCGGCAGGCGGCCACCCTCCGGGAGACTTCGGAAGGTGATGAGGAGCGGGAGAGAGCCGAGAGACTGTTTCAGCTCCCGCGCGAGCGTGAGGAGCATCTCGGTGTCCGGAAACGGCATGAGACAGTCAATGCGCCACTCGACAAGATCGGCGGCGCTGTCCGGCAGAGCGTCAAGCTCCGCCCGCAGTGCGGTTCGGTCGCTTCCGACCAGCGGGACAGCGACCTTGACCGGACCGCGTCCGAGTGTAAGAGTTCCGAGTCTGACTTCGCGCATAATGAGCCTCCCTAAGGTGAATTAGAGGTATTTTATCGGAGACACTGCGGAAACGCAAGCAAAGAGAGAAGGAGAAGGCATGGCAGAGAGCGGTATTTACGGCAATTTTACGGAGACACTGTTTGCGGTAAAGAAGAAACTCGAGCTGCAGGTTCTGGCCTGGAATGAGGAGGCAGCGCAGCGCGGCGAGCACAAGTGCTTTGAGCACCTGACGAGCCGGGTAAAAACCGAGCGCAGCATGCGGGACAAACTTCTCCGCAGGGGCCTCGAAGAGACCACGGAGAATGCGCTCTGCCGCCTGACCGACGCAATCGGCCTCCGGATTGTGACCCGCTTTGTCGACGACATCTACCGCGTGAAGGCAAAACTCGCGGCACTGCCGGGTGTGGAAATTGCAGAGGAAAAGGACTATATTCAGAATGTCAAGCCGAGCGGTTACCGGAGTCTGCATCTCATACTCCGCTGCGAGACCGATGCGCCGGATTTCTACGGGCGAGTGCCGGGACAGTTCTTTGTCGAAGTGCAGATTCGCACGATTGCGATGGACTCCTGGGCGAGCCTCGAGCACGAGATGCACTACAAGCGGGAGGGCGGCAACCGGGAGCTGATTGCGGCGGAGTTAAAGCATGTCGCGGACGATCTGGCCTCCTGCGATCTCTCGATGCAGACGATACGCAACATGATCAGAAAGGAGAAAGCATGAAGCTTTTGTTTGCCGAAGACGAGGTGGAGCTGTCACGCGCCGTCTGTGCGATTCTCCGCCATCAGGGCAATGAGGTGGATCCGGCCTATGACGGAGAGGAGGCGCTCCGGAAGGCAAAGTTAAAAGAACTCACGCCGAGCGGTCTCATAAACAGCGACGAGACAGCGCTCACCTTGCTCGCGGGCGACGGCGAAGATGCGGCGGATTTTCTGCCGGTCCGTACCGGCGAGGGAAAAATCCGCCTCGGCGAGAATACGGTGGATGCCGGCCGCTTCTTCAAATTGCAGGCCTACGCAAAGGAAAAACTCCGGGAGGCCGGCGAGGCGGCAACGTTCGGGTGTTGCCGCTCGAGGAGGACGGGCATACGAGTTGTGAGTACTGTCCCTACCGTGATGTCTGCGCCTTTGATGCCAATCTGACCGGCTACAAGGTGCGGCGGAACAAAAAGCAGAAGGCAGAGGAAGTCTTTGCCGAAATTGACCGAGAGGCGGGAGAGGAGACAGGGCGATGACACGTTGGACCGAAGAACAGGAGAGAGCCATTGCGCTCTCCGACCGAAGGCTTTTGATTTCGGCGGCGGCGGGCAGCGGAAAAACCGCGGTTCTGACCGAGCGCATTGTCGCGAGAGTCCTGGACCCGAAGCATCCGGTCGATATCGATGAACTGCTCATCATGACCTTTACCCGCGCCGCGGCTGCCGAGATGCGGGAGCGCATCCGGCGCAGACTTGAGGATTGTCTGCAGCAGGCACTTCGAGACGGAGAGTCCGGAATCGCGGCGCGCGCCAAGCGGGAACTCGCGGAACTGGATGCCGCGCGAATCACGACGATAGACAGCTTCTGTCTGACCGTGCTCCGGGAGCACGCGGACCGCCTCGCGGTCGATCCGGCGTTCCGCGTCGGCAGCGAGGAAGAGCTGCGCATTCTGCAAAACGATGTGCTGGAAGAGCTTCTGGAGGAACAGTACGAGAAGGCGAATCCGGCCTTTCTCCGCTTTGCGGATGCCTTTTCGCAGGGCAAGGCAGATCTCGGCATCGGCGAGGAGATTCTATCGCTCTATCGGTTTGCGGAGAGTCTGCCCTGGCCGGAGGAGTGGCTTTTTCGCGTCGAAGCGGAAGCAGAGCGGACGGACGGTAATCTATCGGAGAGCGCCTATCGGCGTTACATGGCGGAAGAGCTTCGGAAGCTCGGCGCCGAACTTTGCGGCTTTGCGGAGGAGGCACAGCTTCTCTGCGAAGAGGGGGGCCTGAACGGCTATGAGGGCGCGGTGCAGAGCGACCTCGGCAAACTGCAGCGCCTCCGGGCAGCGGAGGACTATCCGTCCGCCTGCCTTGCGCTCACAGCTTTTCAGAGCTACGACAGACTCGGAAGGAACAAAAAGGACAGCGATCCGGACTGCGCATCCCGTGTCAAAAGCCTCCGGGAGTTTTGGAAAAAGGCGCTCAAAAAACCGCTCGAAGCCTGCGGGCGGGGGGACGCGGAAGCTGCGGACAGGGTCGAAGACGCCGAGACCGTGCGCACATTAATCGGATTGGCGCGCGACTTTTCGGCGCGCTTTCTGGCAAAGAAGCGGGAAAAGAACCTCCTGGATTTTTCCGATCTTGAGCACGAGACTCTGGCGCTCTTTTGGGAGAGTGACGCCGTAGGAAAACGGCACCCGAGCGAAATCGCAAGGGAATATCAGGCGGCATTTCGGGAAATCTATGTCGATGAATACCAGGATTCGAACGGGGTGCAGGAAGAACTGCTCCGCGCCATCGAGACCGGAAGACTTTTTCTGGTCGGCGATATCAAGCAGTCAATCTACGGCTTTCGCCACGCAAAGCCCGAGCTCTTCGCGGAGAAATACCGCAATTACCGGAAAGATGACGGCGGCGCAGCGGAACCCGGGATTGACACGCGGGTGGATCTCCGCAAAAATTTCCGAAGCCGCGAAGCGGTGCTCGCGAGTTGCAATGCCGTTTTTTCGTATCTCATGCGCGAAGAACTCGGCGGCGTCCGCTACGATGCGGATGCGGCGCTCTATCCGGGGGCGGCGTTTCCGATACCTGAGGGCAGCGAGGACAGTTATGCGACCGAACTCATGCTGGTCGAGAGGGACGCAGAAGGCGAGGAGACAGCGGCGGTTGTCGAGGCAGAGGCCATCGCGACCCGCATCCGGGAGCTGCTTGACCCGGCAAAGGGGCTTCGGATTTCGGACGGCGAAGGCGGCCTCCGAGCGGCTACTTACGGTGACATTGCGATTTTACTTCGCGCGACTTCCGGGCAGGCGGAGCGCTTTGTCGAAGTGTTGATGAGCCACGGTATTCCGGCGCTCGCAGAGCAGAAGACCGGTTACTTTGACGCGACGGAGGTCAGAACGGTGCTGAGCTTACTCCGCGCAATCGATAATCCCTTCCGCGATATTCCGCTCGCAGCTGTGCTCCGCGCGCCGATCGGCGGTCTCAGCGAAGAGGAGCTTGCCTCTCTCGCGGCAAAGGGGGAGGGCGTGAGTCTCTACGAGCGCCTCGAAGCGGCCGTCGCGACAGCTCCGGAGAGCACGGCCGCGGTGAAAGCCGCCGCGCTCTTCCGGAAACTCGAGGCCTGGCGGGAAGCGGAGAGCTATCTCGAACTCCCGCAATTTCTGCGACTTTTGTATA
>ERZ772999.2183-NODE-2183-length-10803-cov-3.371232_pt1 | contig 10803 bp, 6 predicted proteins | sample MGYA00511467_ERZ772999 | MGnify/ENA primary metagenome ERZ772999 (study PRJEB29015, sample SAMEA2738064) | human oral metagenome | biome: human oral; feature: human-associated habitat; material: saliva | place: China | collected 2218 ...
TATATTTTGTTTCGTCAAAAGTTATGAAATTATCACACTTCGGACATCTTACACGCTTCATATAATAAAAGTATTATTAATAAAACCACCCCTCACCTCATAGAAGAAGAGAAAGAGGAGTTATGAAAAATGAATAAGACTAAAGACATTAAAGGATTATGATTAGCCTTCATTCATATATCTTTCTTGACAAACAATGATCAATAAGGAAATAATCAAATAAACGCTCGTTACACAAACAAGTATTGCTCTTACTTCCCTATCTCAATCACCCACGCTTCCTTAAATTCAGTAGTCTTATTGATTACCTTCATCCTTTCAGTAGCCTCTTTAGGACTTGAGAAATAACCATAAAGCACCTTTATACTCTCAGGACCATCATAGACACGTGCGTCAGTAAGGCCGCTCTTTTTCAGTTTCGCTACAAAAGCACGGGCATTACTCTCTGTAATATGACTTGCCATAACGATTGACCAATAATGAGAAGTAACAGTTGTAGCATCCTCCTGACGCTTTATACCCATAGGGTGACTATTAGAAGTCAGTGCATCAAGTTGCTTATAAGTGTTGGAGGTGTCGTCGGAATCGAATATATTATAGAGCACGCCGCTCTTAATCTGCTGCTTATCAGCGATGCCATTACGGTTTGAGCCAGGGAAAGCAACAAGGAAGACAGCTGTAAGGAAGACCGCTGCAGCCGCGACATTACGTACTGCACGCATGCTAATGCTAAGTCGTTTGTTCGTAGCGTCAGTATCGTCAACGAAGACAACACCCTGCTTTTGCGGCTTAATGTCAGCAATCGAGGTAGCAGACTGATTATTACTGATAAGCTTAGGGAACTCATAGCTACTCAAGCCATAGTACAATGGCGTCAGAATACCACTCTCGAAAGGTTCGAATGCTAAGTTACCATCACTGTTCCTCGATAGGCTTCCAAGGTCATTCAACTCAAAAACACCCTCTTCGCCCAATGCTTGATAAATCTCTTCTACCTCGTTCTCAATCTGCTGTAACGCTTCTGGGTAACTTAAATCATACGCATCAACATAAGACTGAACCAACAAAGAGTCGTTCATTCTGAGCTGTGCATTAAAGCCAAGTGTACGATAAGGTGGCAGGAATAACCCATCCTGCTCATCGTATCGAGCAGGAATACGATGCGCAACAAAGCCGCCTAAGCCTGGAACAATGACACAGTCATTCTCCAAAAGCAGGATTTCAATATGTCGGTCGAGTTTTATCACGTTTGCAAAATTAAACAAATTATTTGGAAGAGGCAAGTCCGTGACGTTAAAATCCTGTTTAATATATGAAAAAGGAAATAATCCTTCTGATAATCGATAAAACTTCTTATCTTTGCAATAAGAACTAAAAATAAAGCTATGGAGTTTATTAAAACAGAAATTGATGGTGTTTGGATTATTAAACCTAAAGTATTTAATGACGAAAGAGGTTATTTCTTCGAATCATTCAAACAGGCAGAATTTGACCAACACATTGGTTACCATGTAGATTTCATACAGGACAATGAGTCCAAGTCAAGCTATGGTGTTCTCCGTGGTCTGCACTATCAAGAGGGCGACACAGCACAGGCCAAACTCGTGCGTGTCATTAAAGGTAAGGTTGTTGACGTGGCAGTCGACCTTCGCAAGAGTTCTCCTACCTTCGGCAAGTATGTCATGGTAGAACTATCTGAGGACAATAAGCGTCAATTCTTTGTACCACGTGGCTTTGCACATGGTTTCCTTGTTCTCTCTGACGAGGCTGTCTTTACTTATAAGGTGGACAATGTTTATAGTCCAAAGACTGAGGCCAGCATTAAGTGGAACGATGAGACCGTAGGGATTACATGGCCTATTGATGCGAAGGATGTTATCCTTTCAGACAAAGACCTTAATAAAGGCTTAGCTTTGAAAGAGGCTAAAGTATTCGAATAAGTATCAATCGATTTATCAATAGCGGGCACAACGGCAGTGTATCCGCCATAAATCAATCATTTACGAACGCATGAATAATGTGTTCTACTATCTATCTGGAAGTTATTTACCTGCATATCGGTGTTGTTAATTCTCTTGACAGCCTGTCGTAATCGTGGAGCCGACTATCAGCAACAAAATGAGGACAAGCAGGCTAAGGAGATGTTGCAGGGTTTATGGACCAATGGTGAGAATAGTGACCCAGCCATGTTAGTAAAGGGTGATAGTATTTTCTACCCTGACTCAGCGAGTATGCCTGTGCGCTTCTGGATCTATCAAGACACTATCTATCTGCAAGGTCAGAATGTCCACGGATACAAGATAGAGAAGCAAGCTCCTCATTTGTTTAAGTTTGCCAATCAAAATGGTGATGACGTAAAACTTACAAAAACAAATGACAAAGCGCTCTACTCGGCTTTCAACTATCATGTCTATGCAATGAACACCTTCTTAGAACAGTCACAAGACACGGTTATCCGCACTGACTTGGGCTATTTTGAGAGCAAGGTACATGTGCAAACGACATCTGATAAGGTGGTAAAGTCTACGTACAACGACAATGGAATTGAAGTAGACAATATGTATCTGGACAATGTTGCAGCCTTGCGGTTGTACAATCACGGTACACCAGTCTTTGCACACGACTTTCGTAAACAAGAGTTTCAGTCGCTCATCCCGAAGGACTTCCTCTCTCGAAGCATCCTTCGTAAGATGTATTTCACCCATGCTGACGCCAAGGCTCTCTACTACTATGTCATCATTGGTATTCCTGATGCTGACACAACATACGTTATCGAACTGAGGGTGACGCCTGATGGAAGAATGACCAAGAAGCTAAAGTAATATTGATTGCCGTGAAAGGCTAATCATAAGAAGATTAAATACTACTCCGCACTTAGTTATGATTGTGACTAAGTGCGGTTTTTTATTACACTCTTATTAAACTTAAAATAGAGAGAATGTCATATAACTTACTGGTAAACATATAACTTTAATGTTATATCACGAGCCATAAAAGATTGACTTTTAGTACTCTTATCATACGAATATGCCCATGATAAGACTCGTATAGGGCAAGTTTACCGTATGTTACTAAGATTTTATCGAGAATTGACCACATTCTTCAAAAGTTATTATTATATTTGTATCTGCTTTAATACCTAAAGTATAAGGTGCTGACCAAGTGGTAAGAAGATTCTTACTCATGCAAGATTGGTACAGTAAGAAGTTTTGCTAATTTCCACCTTAATATAATAAGAGAGTCAAAGACTATCACACTGTTGATATATAAAACAAGCACATGGACATACTGTCACACTTTAGAACAATAGAAGAACTTACTAAAACACTCTCACGCGAACAGCGACTACTGAGTGAGATGTTTGAGAAGCGAAAGCTAATGAAGTATCCCAAAGCAATAGCACTGGAGATAGTTGGCGGAAACGAGAGCCGACTAAGTAGGCTCATTGACTATGGAGTACTGGTAGAAACAGGCAGTTCTCTTGAAATAGAGAGCGACTATCTTAATTTCTTCGAGGAGGTACTGAATGTGAACGAAGAGATAAGTGTGCTAAGCGTACAGGAATGTATCAACACACTAAAGGAACATATCACTTACTTCCTACAAGAGACAAACGTAAACAGAAGAGCTGGTTATCAAGATAGTGTGCGCCAACTCTTGAAGAAAACAGGCTTTAGGACGTTGAAGAATGTGGTGGACTTGAAACGAAACATGGATAACACCTATAAGCAAGAACCCAACTATCTCAACAAGAAAACGAAACTCCAGAATCTTGATGAAAAAAGTCATAGCATACGTTCGATGATACGTGAATGTGAAAAGCTAATGGACAATGAGCAAGCATTCTTCATTATGGCTAATGACCCACACATGGCTAAGACTTGTAGCAATGCAAGACACGATTTCGTTGAAGCCTATCATGCACTGATGGAGATAGATAGGCAGATTATTGTCTATATCAATCAAATAGACCAACAGAATCAACTTTACAAGAAGATACGCAAATTAAAGTATCTGAAAGACCAAGTTCTCATCAAGACAGAAACTAATATTACACAAGTATTAGAAGATAACAATCCGCTATGGATGGAGTCTCGGCAATATAGTAAGATTCGTCTTTCATTGGAGGCATTAAGAGAGAATGATGAGATAGCGAAGGTTTTAAGAAGAATTGCAGAACGTAACGGTATACAAAAGACGTCACGAACAGAGGCAGAGCCACTTACAAAGGAAGACTTACAAGAGCAAGTACAACTTTTGAAAGAGATTGACCCTACTGAAGTATGGAATGCCTTTGCAGCATCAAGCTACAATCTATTTGAATTCATCCTCAGATATAACTACACAACAAAACGTGAGATAGAAGATCATGCGACCCTCTTTTGCCAACTTGTCATCCTGCATCCTGATGAATGTAAACTGACAGGAGAATACGCAACTTACCAAAACATTGAATATCCTATTATATATGCGAAATAATACTCAACGAATATATGAACGCTTAATCCGTGGAGAGTTCCTCTCTGTGGATAGTGCTGACAACTCTATCCGACATCTATATGATGACCTGGAAGAGAACTTTGAAGATTATGCTGACTACTTTAAGGAGATCGGTCTACAATTAGTACAAGGCAATGGGTTCTTTTACTTCTCTCGTATAGGAGAAGGGAAGCAAGCGATAGAACAAAAGTTAGAGAGCTTCTCTAAGTGGCTTGACTATCTTGACTTCCTTAAATGCTACAATCAAGCATTCTCAGCTGGCTACCAGTTTCGCAAAGGTCATCTGATAGAACAAATCAGTCTGGACATCGAACTAAAGGAGAAAGCCAACCACTTGTTTAAGAAGTATGGCGCAGGCTCAAATCAAGAGATAGTAAACAAACTACTCCAAGAGATGCAAAACATGGGCTTTGCTGAGTGTGTCAACATCCAAGATGAGACTTTTAAGATAACCTCTGCATTCCGTTATGCCGAGGAATTGGTTAATATGATTCAAATAGCTAACGAAGATGAAATACCTGAATAGAATCATATTTATCAATAGTGCGAATATCCCATACGCTGAAATATCAGTAGATGGTAACGTGCACTTCACGGGAACACAGGGTGTTGGAAAGAGTACAGTACTAAGGGCTCTTCTGTTCTTCTACAATGCCGACAAACATAAGTTGGGTATTCAACAAGGCCAGAAGTCGTTTGATGAGTTCTATTTCCGCCAATCTAACTCGCATATCCTCTATGAGGTAATGCGTGACAATGGCGCATATACCATATTAGTCAACCGATACCAAGGACGTGCTTCATGGCGCTTTATTGATGCTCCCTACCAAAGGGAGTGGCTCATTGACAATGGAAAACAAGTGTTGAGCGACTGGGTGAAGATACGTGAACGCATTGATAAGAATGTGAGTGTGTCGGCAAGAATCGACTCTGGGGTGATGTTTAAGGATATTATCTTTGGTAATACACATGACCATAAGTTTACTCGCTATGCCTTAGTACAGAGTGCTCACTATCAAAACATACCTCGAAGTATTCAGAATGTATTCCTTAATACGAAGTTGGATGCCGACTTTGTGAAGAATACTATCATCCAATCAATGGCTGACGAAGACCATCCTATTGATTTGCAAACGTACAGAAGACTGGTAACGGACTTTGAAAGAGAATACGATGAGATAGACTGTTGGTTCCAACAAACACGTGATGGAATCTTTCCTGTACGTCAGCAAGCACTGAAAATAGCTGAGCAAGGCCGTAAGATAGTAGCGTTCGACCAGCAACTACTTGATGTATGGCACATGCTCAACTATGTAGTAGCAGATGATGAACAGCAGATACCATTATTGGAAAGTAAACTTGTAGATGTTAGAAACAATATTGAGAAAGAGAGTAAACGTCATAAGGAACTAAAAACGGACTATGACAAAGAGAAAGACGCTCTCAATCAAGACCTTGGAGGGAAGAATAGTAAACTGAAAGAGATTGCTGAGAAACGGAAGTATTTCGATGCTATCAATATAAAAGAAAAGGTTGCACTTAACGCTCGTGAGAAGTCTTTAAAGCACGAGGTGGCTGAGAAACAAATGCTATTGGACGATTTACTCAAAACGAATGCGTCAATAGCAGAGAAGTATAATATCGCCAAAGCGAAACTTGAAAATGCTCATCAAACATTTATCAATGGGCAGAAGGAGACTTTATATGCAAAGCAAACAGAGCTACAACAAGAACGTAATCGCTACGAAGAAGAGCGTTCTAAGAGTAGAAACCAGGTTATGAGCGTGTATCGTACCTTATCACTTGAATCTAAAGAACGCCTTCAAAGCCTTATTGCTGAACAGTATAGAACAGATAGTAGACTTAAAGAACTGCGTCAATGGCACCCTAAAAAGAATGACATCAAGTTAGTGAAGGAGCAACTGGTGCAATTAGATATCAAAGAAAAGGCTAATGAAGCACAGCAGACAACTGTTAGAATTCAAATAGAAAAGCTGACTAACGAATTCGAAATGAAAGAGGCTGAGTTGAAACAAGTCTCTTTGCAGGAACAAAAACGATTGGAGAACGATCGTACAATATGCCGTAATGAGATTGCAAGAATCAACGACTTGCTGTCACATCTGGATGATTCGCTGTATCATTGGTTGTGTGAGAACGCTGAAGGGTGGGAAAATACGATTGGAAAAGTTGTAGATGAAGAACGGATACTCTACGCCCAAGGACTTGAACCAACGTTAGACAATAAAACGGACAACCTATTTGGAGTAAAACTCAACTTGGATAACATTGAGTCAACTCACCGTACCCCTGATGAGTATCGGACGGAGAAGAAAAAATTAGAAGACCAACTTCAGCTATTAAATAGACAGTTATCACAACTGCCTATAACCCTTCAAGAGGATATTTCCAAACTCGGGAAGAAATATGGTAATCTACTTAAACCATTACGTCAGGATACTACTCGGCTAAGAGTGGAGGCTGAACAAATACCTATAAAGAGACAGAACCTGCAGAACCAACAGCATAAATTAGAGATGGAAGAGCAGGAAATAATTTCAAGCGAACAAGAGTTACGCATGCGTGCATTCAATGATGCCACTCTTAAAGTTGAAGCTGAAAAAGAAAGACAAGCAAAGAATGATGCTAAGAACGAAAAGGACTTGAAGGAACTTGATGCTGCTTTCAATAGGTCTGTAAAGGCACTTAATAATGAACTACATGCGTTTCAAGAGCAACAAAAGTCTGAATCCGAATTGCATAATCAGGAATTTGAAAATCAAAAAACTAAACTTGACAAGCAACAAAAAGCTGAGCTTGAAGGCAAAGGAGTAGATATCAAACTATTGAACGAATATCGCAAAGCACTTGATGAGCTTAACAAGCTACTTCAACAGATAGAAACAGACCGCAATGACGTAATCAAATACGAAGATGCGGTGGAGTCTCTATTCTCCAAAGAGACTGATATTAGAAACAATATAAAGGAGATTGGGCAGCGACTTATTATGTTGCAACAACGCTACGAAGACAAACGAATACGCATAGAAAAGAAGAAGCAAGCATTTGAAGACCAACAGAGAGCGATCCAAAAAGACCTCGCTCATAGACGAGATGGACTAAATCAATATCATCAAGTTATAGAAAATGAACACTTAGTATCCAACGATTATCTCGCTGATAATAAGGTAAAGTCTACACATTTAGACTGTCTACAGCTAATAAGTCAGCTGAGAGGCACCATTAATCAGAAACGAGAAGCCATTGAGATACTAAAAGGAACTGTCGTAAACTTCAATCGTAACTTTAAGCCACAGAATGCTTTTCACTTCAACACAATGCCTATCACAGATGCTGATTATATGCAGATTGCAGTTGACTTACAAGAGTTTATCGACAATAATAAGATAGAAGAATACCGAAGACGTACCAGTGAACATTACAAAGACATCTTAGGACGTATTTCAACTGAGGTCGGCGCGTTGATGAAACGTAGATCAGATGTAGATGGAGTAATCCTTGACATCAATCGAGACTTTGTCGAGAAGAACTTTGCAGGGGTGATTAAAAGCATAGAATTAAGGGCAAATGAGTCGTCAGACAAGCTTATGCAGTTGCTTATATCTATTCATAATTACTGCATAGAGAATGCTCTTTCTATAGGAGAACTAAACCTCTTCTCATGTGATAATCGTGATGAAGTAAACCGAAAGGTTGTAGACTATCTGAAGAGCTTATCTCATCAGTTACAGAACGAGCCAAATCGTAACATCGTATCATTGGGCGATGCCTTCCGTTTACAGTTCCGTGTAAAGGAGAACGACAATGATACAAGCTGGGTAGAACGCATCAATAACGTTGGTTCAGACGGAACAGACATCTTAGTGAAGGCAATGGTTAACATCATGCTTATCAACGTATTCAAGAAGAAGGCAGCCCGTAAGAGTGGTGATTTCATCGTCCATTGTATGATGGATGAGATTGGTCGTCTACATCCAAACAACATTAAAGGCATCTTACAGTTTGCCAACTCACGTAATATCCAGCTAATAAATAGTTCACCAACATCCTATAATCCGTACGATTATCGGTACACCTACCTACTAAGCAAGCATGGTGTAAAGACGAAAGTTGAGAAACTTTTAAAGAGAATATAACATCGAAAGACTATGGCAGTAAGTGCATCTATACAAGCGTTAATAGCTGGTGAGACCGTTGCAGGCTCAAGGATAAGCAATAGACTACTGACAGAACTTATTCAGGAAGGTCTATTGCAAATCATTATACATGGATCGAGAAAGTCGTATCGTGCAAATAACATCGAAACATTAAAGAGGTTTCTCATTGACAAGGATGAGAACTATCGTATTTTAAATGTCGATAATTTCGACTCAAGAAGTTCTATGGCAAGCGAGACAGGAAACTCTAAGCTCGTGAATGTACGTTCGTGTCCTGGATTCCCAGTGAACACGTATGAGCCTATTGAATGTCGATTGAATGAAGAGCCATTTATCATCAATCCGCAAGAAGGATGTTTCTTATTTGTTTCTGATTGGAGAACTTTTACAATTCCAGAAGATGTAACTATCATTGGAATTGAGAACATGGAGAATTTTAGAAAAGTTCGTCAACAAAGGCTCTTCTTCGATGAGTACCTACATAAACACAGCCTTTCACAAAAGGTACTGTTCGTCTCACGCTATCCACAATCAACTGATCTCAGAGAATGGCTGGCATCTATTCCCAATCTATATATCCACTTTGGCGACTTTGATTTGGCTGGTATTCATATATTCCTGTCTGAGTTTCAGAAGCATTTAGGCATAGGACGCACATCTCTCTTAATCCCAGAAGATATCTCCTCACGGTTAAGATGCGGCTCAACAAGACGTTATAACGAACAATATGCTCGTTATAAGGATATTAAATCAGACAGAATAGAGATTCAACAATTGATAGACCTCATTCATCATGAGCGTAAGGGTTATGATCAAGAGGGGTATATCACTCAATAAAAAAGAGTTACGATGCAACGTGGGTAAACTATCTTAAGCCCTTACTTACCAATACAAAAGTGCTTGAAGATATTTCCAAGTACTTCATGTGGGGTAATCTGGCCACCTGTGATATCAGCAAGTTGATAAAGACAGATGCGTAAGTCCTCACTAACAAGGTCGCCACTAAGTCCAAAATCAAGTGCTTCTATCACTCTTAGGATAGACTCATCGGCATGAGTTAATGCTTCGTAATGACGCGCTGAGGTTATGATAACACTGTTCTCGTTTATCTCAGGAATATCAGCTGCATCGTAGATAGCTTCTTCTAAGGCTGTTATATTCTGCTTTAACTTTGCAGAGATATAGACAGTATGCAATCCTGCCCCTACTAACTTGGGCTCAACTACCCTATTATCAATTTTGTTAAAGATAGTAATCAAGTGCTTCCCCTGTGTCAGACTTTGCATCTCTGCACATTCTTCTACTGTAGGTTGCTCGTCAAGAACCCATAAGACAATAGCAGCCTCATCCATCTTCTGATATGCACGTTCTATCCCTAACTTCTCTATTTGGTCGTCAGTATGGCGTATGCCTGCCGTATCTATAAAACGGAAAGTAACTCCTTTTATTTCTGTTGTATCTTCTATGACATCACGAGTCGTACCATGAATATTCGACACGATGGCTTTCTCCTCATGAAGAAGGCAATTCAAAAGGGTCGACTTACCCACATTTGTCTTACCAACTATGGCTACAGGTACACCTTTCTTCAATGCTTTACCTGTTTCAAAGGAGTCTGTGAGTGTCTTAATCTTTTGATGTATCGTCTCTGCCAATGCTTTCAGTTCTGTTCGATCAGCAAACTCAAGCTCTTCATGGTCGGAGAAGTCGAGCTCTAACTCTAATAAGGATGTCATCTTCAACAGCTGTTCACGCAGGATTGATAGCTCCGAACTGAAATGACCTTTAAGTTGACTCAATGCTACCTTGTGCGAAGCACGGTTTGAAGCTGAAATGAGGTCGGCCACAGCCTCAGCCTGACTAAGGTCCATCTTACCATTCAGATAGGCCCGTTGGGTGTACTCTCCTGGTTGAGCCTGGCGACATCCAGCATCAATAAGTGCCTTAACAACCTGATTAAGGATATAAGCAGAACCATGACAAGATATCTCCGTACTGTTCTCACCCGTATAACTATGGGGAGCACGGAAGACACTAACTAAAACATCATCAATGGTATTTCCCTCCTTATCAAGGATTTCACCATAATGCAAGGTGTTCCCTTTCGCATCTGTTAAATGCTTTC
>ERZ772999.2184-NODE-2184-length-10802-cov-19.142738_pt1 | contig 10802 bp, 8 predicted proteins | sample MGYA00511467_ERZ772999 | MGnify/ENA primary metagenome ERZ772999 (study PRJEB29015, sample SAMEA2738064) | human oral metagenome | biome: human oral; feature: human-associated habitat; material: saliva | place: China | collected 2218 ...
AGTTTTTAGTGGCAAACGAAATCAAGGAACACGAGGACTACAACTTCGTTGACGGCGTTACTCCCGAGGGCATCGTGCGCCCCAGCGCAGACTCGCTGATCGAGAAGGCAGAGTCCAAGTACGGCCTGGTGATTTTCGGTGCCCGCCGCGCCCGCCAGATCAACGCGTACTACGCTAACCTGCAGGATTCCAAGAACCCTCACATCGGCCCGCTGGTCGACGCTGACTCGACTGAGAAGTCCCTGTCGGTTGCTATGCGCGAGATCATTACCGACCGCGTTGAGGCTGAGCACAAGCCCGGCACCAAGTTCAACGAGGACGGTTACCCGATCGCTGAAGAGCCGAACGCTCTGATTGACTTCAGCGTCACCGAGTACCCCGACGCTATCGAGGAGGAGTACATTCCCGCCGGTAGCGACGAAGTCATCGCGATTGAAGAGGTTATCCTCGACGACCACGCCGAGTAACGAGCCGACCGGCTAGTTTAAGGATTATCTGACGTACCATGCGCATTATCGTTGGTATGGGAGGGGGCATCGCCGCGTACAAGGCGGCGATGCTCCTTCGCCTTTTTGCGAAGAATGGTGACGAGGTCATCGCCATGCCCACCCCGAACGCAACCAAGTTCGTGGGGGTCCCCACCCTGGAGGCGCTCAGCGGCAACCCCGTTTCGACCGACGTGTTCGAGCGCGTGCCCGAGGTGAACCACGTGCGCCAGGCCGAGCAGGCCGACGCCGTGGTGATTGCCCCGGCCACCGCTGACCTGCTGGCCCGCCTGGCTGCCGGCCGTGCGGATGATTTGCTGTCCTCTACGGTGTTGACGACGCACGCCCCGGTGATTTTGGCGCCGGCGATGCATACCCAGATGTGGGAGCATCCGGCGACTCAGGCGAATGTGCAGACCCTGCGTTCGCGGGGCTACCACGTGATTGAGCCGGCGATTGGCCGTCTGACGGGCCCGGACTCCGGCCCCGGCCGTATGCCCGAACCCGAGGACATCTTCCGTCTGGCGCAGGAGGTTATTGCGCGGTTCCCGAAGCGTTCCACGCACCCGGTGTACACGCCCGGCTACGCCCCGACCCAGCCCCTGTACGCCGATACGGAGCAGGAGCGCGCGGCCGCCGCACGCCTGGCGACCCTGGGCTCGGTGAGCATCGACGGTCATGGCGGCCCCGAGGCCGTCGAGGGCGCGGCCCGGGAGCTGCCCGCCGCATCCGGCCCGCTGGCCGGCCGCACCGTGGTGATTACCGCCGGCGGCACCCGCGAGCCCCTCGACCCCGTGCGCTACCTGGGTAACCGTTCGACCGGCAAGCAGGGCGTGGCCCTGGCCGAGGCGGCCCGCGACCTGGGTGCGCACGTGCACCTGATCGCCGCGAACATTGAGGTGCCCGCCCCCGAGGGCGTGCGGGTGACCCGTGTTGAACGCGCCCTGGAGCTGCGCGAGGTCGTCCTGGAGGCGAGCGCATCCGCGGACGTTCTGGTGATGTCCGCGGCGGTGGCCGATTTCAGGCCCGCCGAGTTCGCCGAGTTCAAGATTAAGAAGAGCGCCGATTCCGAGGATGCGCCGGTCATCAACCTGGTGCGCAACCCCGATATCCTGCGTGAGGTTGTGGTGCGTCGCGCTCAGGCTCGGGAGGCCGGTCAGACCTGCATGGGCCCGCAGATTATTGTGGGTTTCGCCGCGGAGACCGGCTCGGCAGAAAAGACCCCGCTGGAGCTGGGCCGCGAGAAGATGCAGCGCAAGGGCGCCGACTTCCTGGCCGTGAACACGGTGGGCGTGAACCTGGGCTTCGGTACGGACGAGAACACGATTACCCTGCTCTCTGCGCTGACCGATGAGGAGCCGGTGCTGATTGGCTCGAAGAAGGACGTTTCGGTGCGCCTGCTGGAGTACGTGAGCGGCTTCTTCGGCCCGGACTGCTCCTAGCCCGCGGCCGTTCCCGCGGCAGACGCATCCGAGCAGATTCGTGGCGCTCTTCACAACGTTTTCATAACATTTTTACGGCGCTTTTCACGAGCGGAACATTCGACCCGTCACATTCTTTGCGGCGGGTCGTTTCGCGTTAACCCTCGGGGGAGATGGGGGGAGAGGTGACTCTTTTTTGTCATGTCCTGAAATATGTGAGCACGGGCCCGGACCGTCTAATCAAGGTCTTGTATCATGGCTTATAGAGTAGTTCGCGTCAAAGGGGAAGAGACACCATGGCAGACAATCAGCACCATGCCGCCGCACATTCCGTCCAGAGCGATGAGCGCCCGCAGATTTTGGTGATTACCGGTATCTCCGGTGCGGGCCGTAGCACCGTCGCTAACGTGCTCGAGGACGAGGGCTGGTACGTTATCGATAACATCCCCCCGCAGATGCTCGGTTCCCTGGCCGAGCTGGTGACCCGCGACGGCGCTCGCGTGCCGAAGGTGGCTCTCGGCATTGACGTGCGCGCCCGCGCGCTGTTCTCTGATTTGCCGGCCGCCATCGAGACGCTACGCAAGTCCGATATTGACTTCTCCATGCTCTTCCTGGATGCCAAGGACGAGACCATCATCGCCCGTTACGAGGCTCAGCGCCGCCCGCACCCGCTGCAGGGTGAGGGCCGCGTGCTCGACGGCATCCGCGCCGAGCGCACCCTCTTCGAGGGCCTGCGCCTGGCCTCGGACCGTACGATTGATACGACCGGCATGAACGTTCACGAGCTGGCCCGCACCGTGCGCGAGATGTTCGCCGAGGGTGCGGACAAGAAGCTGAACCTGACCGTCATGAGCTTCGGCTTCAAGTACGGTGCGCCTTCGGACGCCAACTACATGGCCGACATGCGCTTTATTCCGAACCCGCACTGGGTACCCGAACTGCGCCCGCTGACCGGCCAGGACGCCCCCGTGCGCGACTACGTGCTGGAGCACGCCGGCACCGAGGAGTTCATCAGCAACTACCTGGCCGCCCTGCGTCCCGTGCTGGAGGGCTACCGCCGCGAGGGCAAGTACTACGCCACCATCGCGATTGGTTGCACCGGTGGTAAGCACCGCTCGGTGGCCGTGACCGAAGAGCTGGCCCGCCGCCTCTCCGCCTTCCCCGATGTCAACGTGAACGTGCAGCACCGCGACAAGGGCCGCGAATAGCCCCGCAGTACTGACCGGCAACCCATAATCAGCTACCGGTCGCCCTTCGCACACCGAGCGGAGGGCCGGCCGCTTCCGGGTATGTGAGATACAGACTATGAACACTCATTCAACCAGTTATGACACTCAGGGGATTCCCCGCCTGCCCGCGCTCCCGACCCAGGCTCTGCGTCTGCTGAAGACCACGCACCGTTCACCGAAGGTGACGGCCATGGGCGGCGGGCACGGCCTGTACGGATCCCTTTCGGCTCTGCGCCACGTGACCCCCGACCTGACGGCCGTGGTAACCGTGGCGGACGACGGCGGCTCCTCGGGTCGCCTGCGTGAGGAGATGGGTATTCTTCCTCCCGGAGATTTGCGCATGGCGCTCTCGGCGCTCTGCGACGACACCGATTGGGGCCGCACCTGGCGCGACGTCATGCAGCACCGTTTCGCCGCGCCCGAAGGCTACGAGGGGGAGTTTCCCCTGGACTACCACGCGCTCGGCAACCTGCTCATCGCGACGCTCTGGCAGCTGCTGGACGACCCGGTGGCCGGCCTGGACTGGGCGGGCGCCCTGCTGAACGCCCGCGGCCGCGTGCTCCCCATGGCCCTGGACCCCATGGTGATTTACGGTACCGTGCTGCGCGAGCACTCCGGTGGCGGAATCGAGCGGGTCAAGGTCGTGGGGCAGGTGAACCTCTCCAAGGAGGAGCGCGTGCACGATATTGGCCTGTCCCCGGAGCACGCGCGTCCCTGCCCGGAGGCGCTCTCCGCTATTGAGGAATCCGACTGGATTGTGCTCGGCCCCGGCTCGTGGCGCACCTCGGTTCTGCCGCACCTGCTGCTGGACGCCCAGCGCGAGGCGATTATTCGCACGGAGGCGCGACGATGCGTGGTCATGAACCTCTCCGACGACAAGGAGACCGTGGGGTTTACCCCGGCAACCCACCTGGAGCTTCTGCGTCAGTACGCGTCCAAGCTGCACCTGGACGCCGTGATTGCCGACGCCGACATGCAGGCCGACCACCGCGCGGGACTCGAGCGCGAGGCCGCCTCGATGGGTGCGAAGGTCGTGTGGGCGCACCTGCGTTCGAGCACCCGGCCGGATGTGCACGATCCGCTGAAGCTCGCCTCCGCGTACAACGAAACCTTCGAGCTGAGCGCTTAGAGGTTTTCTTCGCCCGCTCAGGAAGCGGCGCACCGAATTTTAGCCCGAACTTTACCAGACTGAACTTTTCCGGCCACCCGTGCCGACTACCCGCCCAGAAGGACACCAACCTATGGCATTGACCACCCTCGTCAAAGACGAACTCGCCAGCTATGACGCGCCGAAAATCTCTGCCCGCAAGGCCGAGATTTCAACGATTCTGCGCTTCACCGGCGGTCTGCACATTGTCTCGGGGCGAATCGTGGTGGAATCTGAGGTAGATCACGAGCCCACCGCCCACCGCATGCGCCGCATCATCTCTGAGATTTACGGTCACGACTCCGAGCTCACCAGCGTCACCGGTGGCGGCCTGCGCCGCGGTGGCCGCTACGTGGTGCGCGTGGATCAGGGCGGCGAGGCCCTGGCCCGTCAGACCGGTCTGCTGGATGTGCGCGGTCGCCCCGTGCGCGGCCTGCCGCCGGCCGTGGTCAACGGTTCCCTGCAGGATGCGGAGGCCGTCATGCGCGGCGCATTCCTGGCGCACGGCTCCCTGACCGAGCCGGGCCGTTCCTCCGCACTGGAGTTTACCTGCCCCGGCCCCGAGGCCGCCCTGGCTCTCGTGGGTGCCGCCCGTCGCCTCGACATCATTGCGAAGGCCCGCGAGGTGCGCGGTACCGACCGCGTGGTGGTGCGTGACGGCGAGACCATTGCGCAACTGCTCGAGCGCATGGGCGCGACCGGCACCCTCACCACCTGGCGTGAGGCCCGCACCCGCAAGGAGGTGCGCGCGACCGCCAACCGACTGGCCAACTTTGATGACGCTAACCTGCGCCGTAGCGCCCAGGCCGCCGTGGCGGCCAGCGCCCGCGTGGAGCGCGCCCTCGAAATTCTGGGCGATCAGGCCCCCGAACACCTGCGTTACGCGGGGGAGCTACGCGTGGTGAACAAGCACGCCTCTCTGGACGAGTTGGGTCGCCTGGCCGAGCCGCCCATGACGAAGGACGCGATTGCGGGCCGTATTCGCCGCCTGCTGGTCATGGCCGATAAGCGCGCCGCCGAGCTAGGTATTCCCGGTACCGAGCTGCCGCGCGAGGACTAGGGAGTGGCTGGCTAAGGCCGCGAGCGGGTAGGGGCGCCGGGGCCAGCGTGGATACCGGGTAATTGCCTGGGAGCGCCGTAACGGAAACCGTGCTCTCACGGGGGCTCCCGTGGATATCCAGGAACTCGTGTGGGCTCCGAACTATTTTGTGGGTGCTGCGGAAGGTTTTACGAACGCCGAAAACCCGCGACTTAGCCGTTATGTTTTGGCCCCCGTGTTACGTGTGCACGCCGTGCATATTTGAATAAAAGGGTAGATTTTTTCAAAAAGAAGCCTGTGGATTGCGCCTTTCCCCGCCGGGGAAGGAGTGTTATCCACAGGCTTTTCTGCGCTCCGGAATAGCCGCGCGCGCAAGCCTAGTGTGGGGGTATGACGAGCATGACCCCCAACCACCACATTTCCTTTCAGAATCTCCCGCCGCGGGAAGATTCCTCGGCCGAGCGGGCTTTCAACGAGTTCGCCGACGAACGAGTCCCCGCCGAATACGGGTACCACGTGGCAGATTCACCGGGCGTCACCACGCCGACCGGGACGCCGCCGCGCACAGCGCGCGAACTCATGAACGGCCTGTACCGCACGCCCGGGCGCGCCCCGGAACCTGCGAACCCCGCGACCCCCGAAAGCGGTGGGCCCGTCGGGCCCAATCCTTCGGGGCGCGCCGAGGCAATTCCGGACTGCGACCGGGAAGACACCGTGCGCCTGGGCAGCGCATCCCGCGCCGAGGATAGCCCGGAGGCCCCCGACGAATCGGGCGCTCTGGAAGAGCCAGAAGCCCTGGAAAAGTGGGACGATTGGGAGGACTGGGAAGAGGCCGATGCGCCCGGCACCACCCGCAGAACGCGCTGGGGCATCTCGCCGCGCGCCCTGGTACTCGTGGCGCTCATCGTTCTGGCGGTCGTCATCTGGGGAGTCTCGCAGTTCTCGGCGGCACCCCGCAGCGAGCCGGTAGCCCAGGTGCCCGCACCGGCTTCGGGCACCGCGCAGGTGAGCGGGCAGGGGGCGGAAAGTGCGCATCCGACGCCCCAGCCCAGTCAGGCGACCGAGGTGCGGGTGCACGTGGCCGGGGCCGTCAATAACCCCGGCGTGTACACCCTCCCGGCGAACGGCCGCGCCGTGGACGCCATCGCCGCCGCATCCGGGGCCGCCGCCGATGCCGACCTGGATCGGGTGAACCTCGCCGGCGAGCTGACCGACGGCATGCAGCTCTACGTTCCGCGCCGAGGGGAAACCGCCGCGCCGGCGCCGATTCAACCCAACACCGCGCAGGGAGGGGGTCAGGGTACATCTCGGGGAGGAGGCTCACAGCCTCAGCGCACCCTCACCCCTTCCGGGGGCACGGGTACTCCCGCCGCCTCAGCCCCGGTCAACATCAACACCGCGACCGCCGAGCAGTTGCAGAGCCTGCCGCGCATCGGCCCGGCCATGGCCCAGCGCATCATCACCTGGCGTGAGGCCCACGGCGGCTTCCGTAGCGTGGATGAGCTGGATGCGGTGCCCGGCATCGGCCCGACCCTGCTCGAGACCCTGCGTCCGCTGGTGACGGTCTGATGGCTCGTACTTTGCGCACCCCGGCCCGCGGAGGCAATCGACTGCGTGGCCTTTACGGCAGCCTTCGGCACAGCTGGGCGGTGCAGGCCGAGATGTGGCTGGAACGCCGGGGTAGCGAGGAACTGAGGGCCCAGGGGAGCCTCATCCACCTGGACCTGCGTCTCATCCCGGCTACGCTCACCCTCTGGGGGTTCACCGCGCTTGCCCTGAACCGTGGAACCTGGGCGGTGCTTCACCCGGCGGCGTGCGCCCTTATCGGTGTGCTGGGGTGCCTGGCTATAGCCTTGCTGGCGCCGAGAGGTGGGGCGGATTCGCGCCTCGCGAAGGCACGGTGGCTCTTCCTCTTCCGTCTCACGGGCCAGGGCGTGCTGGTTGCCTGCGTCATCGTCGCGCAGGCGGTACTGCTGTGCGTCACGGGGACGGATGCCTCCCGCGCCACCCTGCACCAGGCTCAGGGCCGGTCCATTCGCCTGAGCGGCGTCGTGGAACAGGTGCGTCCCGTCGATCCGCGCACCACCCTGACGGTCATCAGGCTGGAGGAGGTGCAGGGCCGCGCCGTGCGGGCCGCGGTCAACGAGCGGGTGCGAGTATACGCGCGTGCGACCTCCGGCAAGGCTCCCCAAGGCGCGAGGGGAGGCTCGGGGAGTCGGCCGCTGCGGCCCGGAACGAGGGTCACGGCCATCGGCACCGTGGACTTCGGCGAGGGCCCGTTCACCGCGACGGCTCGCCTGCGCGGAACGCTCTTCGCACAGAACAACAACTCAACGAGCGGTAACCCCGGTGGCGCGGACCCCCGAGGCATGCTGACCGGCCTTAAGGAGCGGCTACGAGCCCACGGCCGGGAGGTTCTCGGGGCAGACTCGGCGGCTATCGTTCTGGGCACGGCTTACGGTGACGACTCCCTCATGAGCGCCACAATTCGTGAAGAGTACAAGCTCAGCGGGCTCAGCCACCTGACGGCGGTTTCCGGGGCGAACATCGCCCTCATGTTTGCCGCCGCCTACCGTCTGGTGTTGCACGTGCGGCCCTACCGCATCGCCACCGGCTACCTGCACTACCGCTCCTGGGCCGAGCGGCTGAGGGGGTTGCGGCACGGTATCGCCGGGCGGGGTGGTGCACGCACCCGTCCGAGGAGGCACGACGGCACTAGGCACGCGACGGTCACCTCCACCGACCCGGCACCGAGCGCCACCCTCCCTCCGCTCGTACGCAGGCTGAGCCTCTTGAGCGTCCCGCGCCGGGCCGTGGTGCTCTGCGGCATCGCGGCGGTACTCACCTACGCCACGCTCCTGGAGAACGAGGGATCGGTCGTACGTTCCCTCGCCATGGGTCTGCTCGGCGCCTACGCCCTGCTGCGCGGCTCGGGTCGCCAATCGCTGGCCGCACTGCAGGTTACCGTGCTGGCCTGCCTGCTCTTGGCACCTCATCGCGCCCTGGACGCCGGATTCGCCCTCTCAGTCACGGCCACCGCCGCGCTCATCCTATTGGGCCCGCCCCTGGCACACCTTTTCATGCGGGCCCTGCCGGGATTCTGGGCGCACGCGCTCGCAACCCCCATCGTGGCCTCCCTGTGGTGCACCCCGCTCATCCTGGCGATGAGCGGTAAGGTGCCGCTCTACGCGGTCCCGGCCAACCTCGCGGCGGCCCCCCTCGCCCCGGTGAGCATGCTCGCCGGGCTGGCCGCCCTGGGATTCCTCGCGACGGGCATGACACCCCTGGCCGACCTCTGCCTGCGCGTCGGAGGTCTCGCGGCTGCGGGCATCGAACGCATCGCCCTCACCGCGGCCCAAGCCCCCGGAAACCCCTGGGAACCGGGGAACGACCTCCCGGCGGTGCTCCTGAGCATCACGGCCGTTGCGGGGCTTAGCGCACTGCTTTGGTGGGCGGATGCGCGCCGCTACTGCACCGTAACCCACCGCCGCTACCTGCGGGTCGTCGCGCGGAGCACCGGCACGCGAGGTACAGGCGGAAATATCACCGGCAGAAAGGAGGCAACCGGCGCGGAGAGGCTATGATGGATACTCAGCGGAACCCCGCGAGATAAACCCAACAGAAGGCGAGTGATGAGCGTGGCAGGTCAGCGTACACCCCAGCGTGGCCGAGGAGGATACAGCCGCCGCGGTGGCCCGGCCCTCGACACCGCCTGGCGTACCGTCACGCCCGCGCCGGCCGTCATGCTCTACGGCCCCGAGGAGTACTTCGCCTCCCGCGCCGCGGCACGCCTGCGCGAGCTCTTCCGCGAGGCGCACCCCGAGGTGGACCGCGTGCAGATGAACGCCGCAACCTACACGGCGGGGGAGCTGACCCTGCAGGCGTCCCCCTCACTCTTCGGTTCGGCCAAAATCATTGAGGTGGAGAACGTTGCCTCCATGAGCGAGGACTTCCTCACCGACACCCTGGCCTACCTGAAGGCTCCCGAGCCGGACATCATGCTGATTCTGAACCACTCGGGCGGCAACCGAGGCAAGAAGCTCATCGACCTGGTGCGATCACAGTTTGTGCTCGTCAATTGCAAGGCGCTCAAAACCGACCGTGAGAAGGGCGAGTTCCTGGCCAGCGAGTTCTCGGCCGCCCACCGACCCATCACCGGGGGAGCGCTGGCCCTGCTGACCGCTGCCGCATCGGACACCGCCGAGCTGGCCGCCGCCTGCCAGCAGCTGCTCGCCGATATCCCTGGCGAAATCACCGAGGAATCCGTGAACCTCTATTACGGTGGCCGTACCGAGGTCACCGCCTTCCGAGTAAGTGATGCCGCCATCTCGGGTAACGCTCCCGAGGCCCTGCGCCTGCTCCGCCACGCATTGGCCACCGGCACGGAGCCGATTCCGATGCTCGGCGCGCTCGCCATGCGCATCCGCAATATTGCCCGCGTGCACCACGTGCGCATGAGCGCCAACGAGCTGGCGCGCGAGGTGGGCATGGCGCCGTGGCAGGTTGAGCAGGCTCAGCGAGACGGCCGCCGCTTCACTGGCGCGCAGCTGGCGCATATCGTGCAGCTTCTGGCCGATGCTGACGCTCAGCTCAAGGGAGAATCGCAGGATGCGGTGTACGCCGTGGAGCGCGCGGTGTTGGCGATTGCACTGCCCGCCCGCGACTAGTGCATAATGGTGCGCATGCTTGAATTCTTGAAGAAAATTTTCTTTGCCCTGCTGCCCCACCTGCAGGAGGCGGCGGAGGACATGCTCAACGAGGCGGCCTCCTCTAATGGCTCCGGTGGCTCGCACGAATCGAAGGGCGAGGAACGCCGCGCGTCCTCGCAGTCTTCGCCCAAGCCGAGCGCTCCGAAGCCTTCCTCGGCAAAGTCCACGGCAAATTCCACAGCACCTAAGCCTTCCGCACCGGCTACCGGTGCATCCGACGGTTCGGACTACCCGGGCGATTACCGCGACATGATCAACTTTGAGTACTCGCCCTCCCTGGATGGCGACGCTGACCCGGGTGAAATCGTGTGGACGTGGGTTCCCTTCGAGGAGGACCACTCGCAGGGTAAGGACCGCCCGGTGCTTCTGGTGGGTCGTGACGGTGAGTACCTGCTGGCGCTGATGATGACCAGCAAGGATCACAATAACCGTGAGCACGCTGATCCGAACTACCTTGATATTGGTTCGGGCCCGTGGGATCCGCAGGGTCGCGCCTCTGAGGTGAAGCTGAACCGTGTGATTCGTGTTCGCCCGGATTCTATGCGCCGTGAGGGTGCGATTATGCCGGAGGATACGTTCCGCCTGATTGAGCGTGCGTGGACTCGCCATAACGGCTAACGTCCTGTGCCGGTAGTTTCACCGGCGACCGGTGCGGATTATCTGCGCCGGATGTGGAGGCTGCGTGTAGTGGTTTTCACAGTATTTTTCTCTCCGAGAGGGTCTGTCGTGGAGGCTGTTCATCTGGTATTATGTGTGGTTGAGTGTCCGATGG
>ERZ772999.2185-NODE-2185-length-10793-cov-2.402123_pt1 | contig 10793 bp, 9 predicted proteins | sample MGYA00511467_ERZ772999 | MGnify/ENA primary metagenome ERZ772999 (study PRJEB29015, sample SAMEA2738064) | human oral metagenome | biome: human oral; feature: human-associated habitat; material: saliva | place: China | collected 2218 ...
TTAAAAAGGTTCAGAAAATGAAACAGATTAAGTATTTATTGATGATTGTTGCCATCGTAATAAGCAACAACATCTTCGCACAGAATGCCATTAAGGCTAAAGAATGCTTAGACAAAGCAACAGCAATCGTGTCCAATCAGGGTGGTTTAACAGCCCGTTTCGCCCTCTCACAGACAGGACATGTAGGTAGGATATCAGGCACTATCTCCGTGAAAGGAGCAAAGTTTGTTGCTGCAACACCGCAGACAACCATTTGGTTTGATGGTAAAACACAATGGTCATATATGAAGTCTACCAACGAAGTAAACGTCTCTAATCCCACAGAGGCACAACGTTTGTCAATGAATCCATATAGCTTGATGACCATGTACAGGCAGGGTTACACCCTTAATATGACCTCTGAAGGTGGTGCATATGTTGTTTACATGAAGGCAACGAACCCTAACAGAAGTGTCTCTGAGGCGTATGTGACTGTCAGCAAAGCCTATCAACTGCAGAAAATCAGAATGAAACAAGGCCAGAAATGGACCACTATCACAGTGTCAAACATACAGAAGAAGAACCTATCAGATGGTATCTTCACCTTTAATAAGAAGAGATATCCTTCAGCAGAGATTGTCGATTTAAGATAATCTCTCTGCCTCTTGAAAGGCTAAGAAACACACTATGACATACTGGGATGCTATAAAAGTCCTACATAAACACCTCCTTCTATCAGACAGAAGGTCGTTAAAATGGAAAGCCAACACGCTAGCTAAGTTCTTTTACTACGTGTTGGCTATCATTTTTTGTGGTTATCTGGGTCTTATGGCTATGGTGTTTGCGACCATGGCAAGGGAGGAAAACACAGCAGGATACCAGTTCGTATTCTTTATTCTACCACCTCTTCTTATTCTCGACTACGTTTTAAGGACAGGATTCAACCAGAAAACGATTCTCCTCGTACGCCCCTATCTCTTGCTCCCCATACCGAAATATGCAAGTGTAGACTATCTTATCATCCGTGAAGTAACACGTCTTTATAACCTCTCATGGCTCTTTTTCATTATTCCCTTTGGTCTTTTCTCAGGAATAAGCCATCAAGGCATTGGCTTTATGATAGGTTATACGGTGGTTTGTTACCTCTTTTTCCTCATCAACGGACTCTTTTTCCTACTCACACAGACACTTACAACACGTCACTCCATTTGTTGGTTGCTGCCAGCAGGCGTCTATACACTTCTTACTGTTCCACCCTTCCTGACTGAATTCTTAGGCGACAAAGCTGATTTCTATAGTCAATTAGGCTATAAAATGGCAACTCACAGTCTACCAACCTGCGCCATTCTCCTCCTGATATTGGTACTTCTTGCCTTTATCAACCGTAAAATCATCTTCCGATACATATATGAAGAACAGTTCAATGGGGAGAAGAGCAATGCAAAAACAAACCTTCATCTCACCTTCTTAGAGCATTTCCATGAGACAGGAGAGTTCCTCAAGCTGGAAGTACGAAGCATTATACGCAACAAAAACATCCGTAAAGCGTTCTTTATGGGTACCTTAGCAGTGATCATCTACAGTTGTTTGATCATTTTCAACAATGATGTAGACCTCAATACCAACTCTTTCTATCTCACTTACAGCTTCAGTATCTATGGAGTGACGATTCTTAGCAAAATAATGTGCTACGAAGGCAACTACATGGAATGCCTTATCATGCAGCGAAAGAGTATCTATCAACTGCTATTAGCCAAATATTATTTCTATTCGGTACTGCAAATCATCCCGTTTCTGGTGTTCCTTCCTGCTGTTTTCATGGGTAGACTGAACTTTGGGACACTCCTTTCTTATGCCCTTTTCGCAACGGGAGCCTGTTATTTCATACTCTTCCAGATGGCTATATATAATAAGGTGGCAATACCATTAAACCAAAGTCTGACGGGAAAGACACGTTCGGAAACGCCATACATTCATATTTTTGTCACCACAGGCGTACTCCTCGTACCCCTACTCCCCATCGGTATTGGTAACAAACTACTCAAAATGCCAACCGCAACAAACCTTGTTATGGCACTCACTGGACTCTTTTTCATTGCTACACACCAGTTGTGGATAGCCCGAATATGCAGGAGAATGGAGAAAAGGAAATACGAACAACTGGAAGGTTTCCGTACTTCCCGATAGCTACTGACAGTCCTTCCTACTTCATTTAGCCAATGATTGTGTTTTATGAAACAATCTTACAAAAAAGAAAGGATACTCAACGGTTGAATGAACGAAAACCAATAAAAACCGACTTTGTAACCTATGGATAATCAACGGGTTACAAACAGGCTTGTAAAAGACGCCCTTTTGCATTGTAAAAGACGCCCTTTTACACATCAAAAGATGCCCTTTTACAATGCAAAAGGGCATCTTTTACTACCTCAAAGGGCAGATATTAAAAACAGAAAGGGATTTTTTATTACATATTAAGTAGGTACTCCCACTTGGAAAACATAAAGAAACGACATGTAAAGCTCCACGCCAAACACATAAATGGGAAGATATTTCGCCGTAGTCTCAAGTCCTACAGCCAGCATTTCCTGCAGTTTCTGGACACTGTTTATCGTTCCGCTTGTCACACCATAGGACAATGACATAACCAATAGTATAAAAGACAACGTTGGAATGAGGCTCACCGAGAAGTTACTTGGGAACAACTGCCCCGTAACACTCAGCAAAATGGCATGTGGAACGACTGTAAGTAGAAGCATAATAACGATTGCCACTAAGAATTCAACCAATGCCAAGCGCAGTCCGATACGCTCCCGATACGCCAATTCGGTGTTAACCCGCCCCTTAGAGAAAGCATTTCGCAGTGCATCATAGAACTTACTATGCACAAAAACACCACCCGCGATGCTTGCAGTGATAAAGTAAACGAGCAATGGTGTCAGCTGATTAGCCACGAAAGAACCAAACAGCCAACGCACTCCCTCCGTACTAAGCAAGGAACGCAACGGCAGATCAATGGCTGCAGCAGTGATCAGCCACGACAGAAATATTAGTAATATCTGAGCTATTGCAAGTGTAAGGACAATGTATCCAAGCTTACTCTTCATCAGAATGTAGGTTATCAATATCTATGATTCTCAACTCCAAGGCACGCACAACAAGTCTTGTTGCGTTGACACTCATGCCGTTGTTTCCTCCAGGGAAGAGCTTCTGAACCAACTCATTCTGCCTTTTCTCCAGACTCTTCACGCCGAAAGGCATACCACGAAGGTTCGTTATCTGCTCCTTTGTATAGCCAAGAGCAAGGTGACGGAGGAACCTTTCGTCGTATTCATCAATCTCATAGCTCACCATTGCTTCCTGATGCATCAGCAAACTGTTCACACTCTGTTTGAAACGACCAACGATTTTCTCCAGAATGGGTTGGTTAAAGACCATTCTTTTCCCCGAAATGACACTTGCAACATCGCTACGTGTGAGCAACTCACCACTTTTCAGACAGATTCCATCGGCACCTGCATCAAGAACATCGACCCATAGCTTCTCATTTAGTATCTCTCCCGTGAAGATAAGTACCTTAACGTTAGGGTGAAGTTCCTTTGTCTGTCGGCAGATCTCCACTCCAACCGTTGTTGAACCACCCAATCCTAAGTCAAGAAGAACCAAGTCTGGCAGTTGCTGCTTAATCAGTTTCCAGTATGCAACCTCGTTCTCTGCTGTTCCAATGACCTCCGCTTCAGGGATTTCATTACGGAAAATACCTTCCGTTCCTTTGAGTTCCAAGGGTACATCCTCGACAATAATTACTTTAAACTTCTCCATTTCTGTATATCTTTTTATGTTTATTTTGCTTTCGACAATACGATGTCAATCACTGTTCCATCCTCTGTTCGTGACGCAGAAATGCCACATCCTCGCTTATTAGTAGCCTCTCCGTTGTCTCTTGCAATCTGTCTGCAGATGTAAAACATCAGGTTTTCTGCCGATGGAGAGAAGAGATTCCGACACGCTTCATCCGTCAGTCGTAAGGCAGACATGAGCACATGCAGGATGATATATCCTCCCTTCTTCTCTTCAGAAGTAACAATCAAAGGCTGATTATCATTCTTCAGGAAAAGAATGTCAAACATATAAACCAACAGGTCAGGGTCGACCAAGATGGCTGGGACATGTGTTTCAGGTGTAATGAACTTATTAGCAGAAACCAAATCAGTAAGAATGACAGGGTGAGCAACCAGCTTTGTGTTCTCAACCTGGTGCATAGCCTGCTGGCTAAGGATAGAGTAAAGCTCCTTATAGTAGACTGCCAGCTCGTCAATAGACTCCAATTGCTTCTCACTTTGGTCCACAAGTTGCCGGATACGGGAGGGATAATACATCGTCTCATGCTTCAAAGTAGAGAGGCAATTGTCCAGAATACTATTGCTAATGTGCAGACGTTCGTTCTCATATTCCACACATCGGGCCTCATCTTCAAGCAGTTCGATGTTCGATTGGCTCTTTTGATTCTTCTCATTTGCCTCGAAAAGAGTCTCTTGAATCTGTGAAATGATGTTCTTAAGACGCTCTGGGAAACGGTCACTGTCAACCGATTCCACACTTCGGAGCTTCTCTTCAACACTCACATTGCTAAGCAGTACGGTGTTGATATGCTTCACTTGCTCAACACTGAACTGATAAGAGAGACGCCGACGGTAATACATCAGATAGTAAACAGGGAGGATAAGGAGCAGCAACAGTACGAGCAAGACAATCGCTACATTCTTGTTCGTCTCTGATTTCATCATCATCCGACAGTAAGCAGCTAAGGTGTTATCAGCCGATTTCTCCTTGAAAAGATGCGTAAAGACGGAGTTATTGTACTTATATAAATCCCATTTGTGCAGTGCAAGAGCCGCTATGGCACTCTCATTGCGCAGGTCGAGGATGATATCATAGTTCATTGGAATACTGTCATGATACCATTTTATCTCGGCAGGGACGTTAGACAAACTGCCAATCTTCTCTAAAAGCAACTTCCCATGAGGATGTAAACGAAGGTATTGCTTGTTCAAATAGTTCCTACAAGTATCTGCATAGGCAAGGGCAAGGGCATAATCGCCATTGATATTACAGAAATAAGTGGAGTCAGCATAGATACCTGCTAACCCTATATAATCGTGTTCGGCAAGGGCTTTCACCTTGTCTGTTGTATGTGTTGGGCGCTCTCCATAGCTCAATAAGGAACTTACTGAGAGTAAAACAACCAATAAAAGTCTGCTGATTCCTTTGGGTAAACGGAAGAAGAAACGGCTTCCAACACCCAATTTACTATCAACGCCAATTGTACAAACAGAGAAAATCTGGCTGATTTTCTTGTATTTATTAATGATTCCGTTGCAGTTCATCAGTCCGAAACCATGTGAAGTGTTCTCTGGAAGGTCGAGGATTATCTTGTGATCAAAGATGTTTTCCTGCTGATCCTGCGACAATCCACAGCCTGTATCACTGACAGATATCTCGACATAGTCGGGTTCTTCGGTTGAACTTATCGTCACTTCGCCGCCTGCTTCAGTGAACTTTCGGGCATTATCAGCCAACGTATTGACCATGAAAAGCGTCAACACCTGGTCTGCTTTCACCACAGCACGGGTGTTATCAACCCTCAATTTCACTCCTTTCATTGCAAAACCCATGCGTCCTTTCTTCACAATATCAAAGATATTCTGCAATGGGAAGCTCTCAATATGCAGTGAAAGACGTCCCTGACGGAGCTGAATCCACTCGGTAAGAACCGTGTTCAACTCATCAATCTTATCCGTTAGCTCCTGGATATAGGTGTAACGCTCCTGCTGAATGGCTGCATCCTCACCACCTTTCTTAAGCTTATTGATCTCATGAAGCATCCGATCGATAAACGGAGTGACGTTATTGACAAGCGTAACCTTAGCCCGTTGCTCCAGATTCTTACGTTTATTGTCAACAAGATGGAGCTTACTGATGGTTAATTGTTCGGAGACTTCGTCGTACTCCTCCTCCAATTGCGCCATATATTGCTCATTATCGCGCTTCCATTGCTCCAAAGGAACAAGCAAATCATCTAATGATTTACGACTATCATTGCGTCTTCTGAGGTAATGAAGGACCAGTAAGAGGAAGATAATGAAGACAATTGCAAGTCCAATGGCCATGATCATCAGGTTCAACTGCTTGGAAGTCTGCTCCAATTGACCTGCTCGTGACTCAAAGTAACGGTCCTGACGTGTCTGTTCCTGTAGGTCCAGATAGGCATTTCGGTTGAAATCACTTGCCTGTTTGTCGTTCATTGAAGAATAAACAACACTCAACTGCTCACGAATAGACGCCACAAGGTCGGGTGCTTGTTCGATAGCTCGGTTCTTACGGAGGGCATTCTGCAGACAGATTAACGCTGAAGGATAGTCATGTATATGCCAATAGCAAGACGCTAACGTACGGTATGAACCCGCAATCTGATATACATCACCATACTTTTGGAACAGATCCAACGACCGTTGTGCCAGGTTTCCTGCAAGTAAACTGTCTGGCATGTGGTCTATATTGATGTATTGTATGGAAGGAAGGTTATGCTCTATGAGTATATCCCGGCTTGCTTTGTTCTGCAGATGTTCACTAAGTCCCTGCAAAGAGTTCGCCTCCCAGTAGGGATAATTGTGCTGTCTGGAGAGCATATAACAACGTATCAGATAGTCAAACTCCTTCTGATTGATTTCTTCCTGTGTCCCATTGGTAATGATTCCACCTGCTCCGACGTTGTAAAGGTACGACAGGAACTGTCCAATATCCGTCTGAATCTCTCCATCTGGGTTGATATTCTTCAGTGCATTGACGGAAGGTTGCTCCAAACCAACGTAGAAATAATAGATAGAAGTGACTATATAAAACTCAGAACGGGCATAGACCATACGCCTTTTCATGCGCTCTGACAGCAGACGTTCGTCTTCTTGGATACGCCGAAGACGCCAGACTGCCTTCTCATAGTAGTCATAGAACTCCTTATTTCGCGACTCTCGCTGACACAAACGCATGAATTGTACGTCCGCAATCAGCAGTTCCACTTGGTTATCGGTACTGTTTAACACCTCTTCCAAGCGTTCATAAGCCTTTGAAAAGTCCATCCGCATCAGGTCACAGAAGACAAGATTGTTCAGAGCTTCAGCCTTTCCAGCACTGTAACCATCGGAAAGTGCGAGCGCTTTCTTGGCATAATACCTAACGGAATCAAGGTTTCGATAATGGGAAACATAAGCTTTGTCATTGAGTTCATCTACTTCCTGACTGTGTTGTGGCGTACATGCCGCAACAAAAAAGAAGAGAATGAGCATCAATGTCCCACCAATAAACCTATGTAACCCGTCTTTATACATTGAAATAGAAATAGAACGCAAATGTACAAAACTTTCTCCAAACTGCCATCAAAAGTCCTTCTTTTCATCAAAAACTATGACTGTGCTTTCACACATTCCAACAATTATTATTAATTTTGCAACATAAATGTAATCACTATATGGTATTATGGCTGAGAAAATAAGGATAAAGGACATTGCAGAGCGGGCAGGTGTGAGTGTAGGAACAGTGGATCGAGTACTCCACAAACGCCCTAATGTATCGGCTTCAGCACTAAAAAGAGTTGAAAAAGCACTCGAAGAGATGAACTATCAACCCAACATGTATGCCAGCGCATTGGCATATAACCGCAGCTACAAGTTCTATTGTTTGATTCCGAAGCATGCCAGTGAGGCGTATTGGGACGAGATTGAGATGGGAGCCATGAAGGCTATAGAGCAGAGAAGGGACTTCTATCTCGACCTGGAGATAATGTATTACAGTCGACTCAGCCCAGATTCGTTCATCGAAACCTATAAGAAATGTCTCTCTTATAACCCTGATGGTGTGATATTAGTGCCTACAACGTTAGAAGTAACACGCCAGTTCACAGACGAATTACACGACCGTAACATCCCGTTTGTACTACTTGACTCCTATATGCCAGCCCTTCAGCCACTGTCATTCTATGGTCAGGACTCTATCCAAAGTGGACATTTCGCTGCCCACATGCTCATGCTTATTGCACGTCAAGAGACGACCATCATGCTCATGAAGCAGACAAAAGACGGAAAGATGGCGAGCCGTCAGCAGGAAAACCGTGAGGTTGGATTCCGTGATTATATGAAGAAGAACTTCCCAGAGGTGAAGATTGTAGAGGTAAACCTCCCTCTTGACGAGGAGAAAAAGCAGTATGACGGAATCTTAGAGAAGTTCTTCAGTAAGCATCCAGAGGTCCATCACTGCGTTGCACTGAACTCTAAAGCGCACATAGTAGGCGAGTTTCTCCTGAAAACAAAGCGTCATAATGTTCAGATTATGGGCTATGACATGGTGCATAAGAATGCCGATTGTCTTCGTGCTGGTAGTATTTCCTTCCTCATAGCACAGCATGCTTACCAGCAAGGGTACTTTAGTGTTGATTCACTCTTCCGTGCAATCGTACTTAAAAAGAAGGTAGAACCCGTCAATTACATGCCAATAGACTTACTAACACAGGAGAATATAGATTTCTATCATCGCTCTTGGGTACAATAAACAAAGATAAAGAAAGTGACAGAAAACAGAAAAGGACTCTTAGCGCTCAGTCCACTTGTAGTATTTATTATACTCTATCTGGTGACATCTATCGTCTCCGGAGACTTCTATAAGGTACCGATAACCGTGGCTTTCATGATTGCGAGCATCTTTGCAATAGCCATTTCGGGTCGTTATCCACTAAATAAACGCATTGATATCTATAGTAAAGGCGCCAGTACGGACAACATGATGATGATGCTATGGATATTTGTACTGGCTGGTGCATTTGCTAATTCGGCTAAAGAGATGGGTAGTATTGACGCAACTGTCAATCTTACGCTGTCCATTCTCCCTGACAACATGCTGTTGGCGGGGCTCTTTCTTGCTGCTTGTTTCATCTCTATAAGCATCGGAACGAGTGTAGGTACGATCGTAGCTCTTACCCCTATCGCTGCAGGAGTGGCTACTTCCACGGGTACATCACTACCTTTTGTCGTCGCAGTAGTCGTTGGTGGCTCGTTCTTTGGCGATAACTTGTCGTTCATCAGCGACACAACGGTGGTCGCAACACGTACACAAGAGTGCCGAATGGCGGATAAATTCAAGGTAAACTTCTTCATTGCAGCCCCTGCAGCAGTCGTTATACTCATTGCTTACATCTTCTTAGGGACCGATATCCACCTCCTTCACCAGGCAGGTAGCATTGACATACAGAAGATTATCCCCTATATGGCGGTTCTTATCTGTGCCGTTCTGGGGATGAATGTCATGGCTGTACTCACCATAGGCATACTCCTGACAGGTGTCATCGGCATAGCTGACGGCACTTATGACGTCTACGGATGGTTCGGAAGCATGGGAACAGGTATCACAGGGATGGGCGAACTGATCATCATCACTATGATGGCAGGTGGTATGTTAGAGATAATCAGGGAGAACGGGGGTATTGATTACCTCATAAAAATCATCACACGCCATGTCAATAGCAAGCGGGGAGCAGAGCTGACAATAGCTTTTCTCGTCAGTCTGGTGGACATCTGTACTGCCAACAACACCGTTGCCATCCTCACAGTGGGCGGAATAGCAAAGCAGATAGGTGACAAATACGGTGTCGACAACCGTAAGGCAGCCAGCATTTTGGATACTTTCTCCTGCTGTCTGCAGGGTGTTATCCCTTACGGAGCACAGATTCTTATGGCAGCAGGATTGGCAAAAATAAATCCGGTAAGCATTGTTCCTTACCTTTATTATCCGTATGTCTTAGGCGTTTTTGCCCTACTCTCCATCCTTTTCCAGTATCCACGCCGATACTCAAGGGCATAATAATCACACAGGAAGTAACACTCATAGAAAGGAAAACGAGATATGCAGTCTACAAAAACACCAGGAATGGATGTCATACAACGTAACTTCTTCCGCATACTTAGCTCGGGAGCATTCAACAGTCAGTCGAATATTGAACCGATGTCACCCTTCAAATGGCGTCGATTGATGCAGATGGTGGATGCCCAACAGGTTATCCCTGTCTTCGTAAAGGGTATCAATAAGCATTCACTTGACGAGGGATTGCGCCTGCCTGACAGTATCATAGCTGATATAAAAGCAAGGATGAATGATAACAGAACGCTCTCTGGGAAGGTTCCTGAGAAGGTTAAGCTGAGCAGCAGACTGCTGAATCACCGTCTGAAGGGTATCATTCACAACGAATTGCACAGCATTGACACGTCAATAGAGGCGCTCGACATTCTGAAACTCATTGTCTCTAACTCACAGTCTATGCTCACACGGGGAATGGACCTCGACGGAATCATCACCCTTGGACAGTATTTGAGGACACGAGGGGATAAGGTTGACTTTGTGAAACTGGATGCTTGGCTGAGCAGTCTGATGCTTCATCCCATGGCAGAACTACAAGGAAACATTCTTATTTCGGTGTTCGGATTCGATGAAGACGAGCTTCCTTTCGTCACGAAATATGACCAGAAGGCTTATAAACTGACCCTTCGTAGTGTCTCCGACCTTGCTAAAGACACGGCACAGGAGTGGCATTTTAAGCAGAACTCTGCTGGTTTTGTCCGTAACAACGGGGCTGTTCTGCGCCGTAATCTTCGTCGAAGTCTGCGTTATGTGGGCTATGCACCACTTGAAACGGTCAGCAATTTCGCCAATAACTTCGTCAGAAGTCTGTCTGAAATAGAGGAATAACGGGCATAAATTACCAACGGCAGAGC
>ERZ772999.2187-NODE-2187-length-10786-cov-7.050694_pt1 | contig 10786 bp, 4 predicted proteins | sample MGYA00511467_ERZ772999 | MGnify/ENA primary metagenome ERZ772999 (study PRJEB29015, sample SAMEA2738064) | human oral metagenome | biome: human oral; feature: human-associated habitat; material: saliva | place: China | collected 2218 ...
CAGAAGGTCATCGGTTCGAGCCCGGTAGGGCCCACAAACGGTTGGGGCCGGAAGCGAAAGCTTCCGGCCCCGACGTATCTTTCGGCGGCTCACCCTACTCGGCGGCTGAGTCCTCCTCCCGCTGCTCTAGCTCGCGCTTGGCTGCTTCGAGTCTATCTCGCACCTCTATTGTCGATTCATGGTCGGGCCCATAAATTCGGATATGGTCGTTGTGCAGGTCTTCGTACATGCTGATGGCTTTGGGAAGATCGCCTGCTTGTTCGTATGTCTGTGCGAGATCGTTGCGCGTGATACGCGTGTGGTGATGTGTGTTGCCCAGGGTGCGGATGCGTGCTTCTAGCACGTACTCGTACATCTCGATGGCATCGGTGAGGCGGCCGACGGATTTGTATGCGTCGGCGAGGTTGTTACGTGTAACGAGGGTGTGTTTGTGGTCCGGTTTCAGGATTCGGTCGCGGTCTTTGACGACCTGTTCGCCCAGAGTGATGGCGCGCTCGAGCTGGCCATCATCCGCGTATGCGAGGGCAAGGTAGCTGCCCGTCATCAAGGTGTCCTCATAGTCGCTTCTCAGAATGCGAGTGCGTTGGTCAAGGACCTGTTCGAAAAGATCAATGGCTTCGTCAGTGCGATTCGCCCAGTAGTAGGCGTATGCGAGATCATTCTGTATGGTCAGGGTGACACGGTGGATAGGCCCTAGAGCGTGCTTGCTGCTGCTCAACACCTCCTCGTAGAGCTCGATCGCATTGGCGGAGCGTCGATCATGCAGGTACGCGTATGCGAGGTGTGAACGCAAACTAAGAATGTCGAGAGCATCCACAACTTGCAGATCCAAAAGTGTGTCCACAGATTGCTCGAGTGAGAGGGCCTCGGGAACAAGCCCGAGATCACGTGCATGATCGAAGGCTTGACAGAGAGCAGACGTAACGGGCCGATAGTCTTGGAGACAATGGAAACAATCTTGAGTGAAAAAGGCCCGAAGGTGTTCGATGAGATCGCGTGTTTCCTGAAAACGTGCATCTGAATCGTCTGCGCGGAATCTATCGATGTCTACAGAACCGAGCAGCGCGGCAGCTGATTTGCATGCTTGTTCACGTTCTTTTTCGCTCCAGGATTCGCGCAGCACCTGCGCCTGGAGGCGATGAAGCATCGTCGTCGCTTTGTCTGCGCTCTGCTGAACGATAGACCTGCGAACGAGCTTGGTTAAAGCGATATGTGCATCTTCATCTGCGGCTCGGCCGTGGTCGTGGAATTCTGCGTCGTTAGGCTCCTCTGACATGGGGTCGAGCCAGTGTGTGGGTACGCCGGACGCCGCGAGTAGTGCAAGTGCTCCTAATTGACGTCGAGCCGCGCGTCTCGTGCCTTCATCCAGGTTGTTGAGAGTGCCTCTGATGGCCATCCGCAGTGCTCCGTAGACATCGTGCGGATATTCGTCTCCGGGAATCGAGCGGATAACTTGTTCGCTTCTGTGTTTTTCCAAAAGCCTCAGATATTGAGTTAGTGTCCAATCTTCGTTAAGTGCTGTTGCTGCTGCTTGAGCAAGAGCCAGCGGCAAATCGCCGAGGCGGCGCGCCAACGTGTCTGCGGCATCGCGATCAGTGGAGCGGGTTGTAGTCAGTAGGTATTTGATTGACTTCCTGCGGTCGAAGACACCGACCTTGATGGCGCCCCATCCTTTCCCGTCCCAGCCAGTGTTATTTGTCGTTGTTGCGACGAAGCGTAAGCCACCGGTTTCCGGCACGAGTCCTTTAAGATTGTCGATGTTCTCAACGTTGTCGAAGACGATGAGCCTGTCGGAGTGAACCGCTGATTTCAAACGAGTGAAGAGTCGATTTACAATATCTTCGGGAGAGGGTGCGTCGCTCGTCTCGATTCTGTATTCTTTCGCGAGCTCGACGAGGTCGCTCTTGATGGACTCGGGTGAACTCGCATTTATCCAAGCGACGAGGCTCCAGTTTGCGTCTTCGCACTGTTTGGCGAGAGAAGCAGCAAGCTGAGTTTTCCCACAGCCGCGCATGCCTACCAACACCGTGAGTCGTCTCGTTGGATCGACGATCAGCTTATGCAGGTGTTTCTGCTCGTCACGCTCGACAAAACGGTCTCCCACTACCACGTCCGGTCGGCTACCGAAAAAGATGCGGCTCGGAGTTGAAGAAAGGCTGTGCTGTGCTAGCTCTTTGATTGCTGTTGCTAGGCTTTCAACTACTTCGAGAATCTGGCTCAATAGTTGGCGATTTTCGTTGTGATTATCATTCAACTGTTCTTTGATGTCACTGCATTCGGTGAGTAGTGATTTCAACGCAACAACGACGAAGCTGTCAGACCAGGGTGCGATGTCGACATAAGCAGCTGCAACTGCCCTGACAAGCACGTCGAAATACGGTTCGGCCTGCTCGTCGATTTGCTGGCGGTGTTTAGCTGCGCGTGTCATGAAGAAAGCTACAAAGCCTTCGGGATCGCGCACAGCAGATAGTACGATGAGGTCTTGATCAGCGTCAGTAGAGAGGAGTGCGGCGACCGCAGTTTCAGCCTGTGCAAGGAGCGAGGTATCGATACCACGGTCAAGAGACTGCTCGCGCGCTGCTTTGACCTTCGTCGTCAGGGCATCCGTGACCCGTTTGCCAAGGTCGCTGCGATCTCTCGCAAGCTCAGGCGACGAAGAACTGGCATCCTTCACTGCTTGCCGGGCTTTGGACACGATGGTTGCGACACCACGGAACGATGGTGTGGCAGCAAAGCAAAACACCTCGAAGATCAGATCTGCGAGGGAAAGTCCGATCATCGCTAGTTTGTTAGAACGCGTCGCCATAGACGTAGTCTATACCGCTGTTTCTCGCGTCTGTAAACACGTAACGGGACGTATGGCAACGGGGCCGGAAGCTCTTGCTTCCGGCCCCACACCGTGCCTGTCTGCCTGTTTGTCAGCGCGCGCTTGCTGTGCCCGAACGCGCGCCTGAATCGACCGTCAGAGCGTGAAATGCTCAGGCCTCGTAGATGCGCTTCTCGGCGACGTCTTCGCCCGCGACGAGCTTGCCGGATGCGTCGGCCCCCAGCTTCTCCATGGCCAGGCGGCCAACCATCTGCTGGTTCGTCGTGGGTGCAATCTGCCAAGTAGCATGTCTCAGCTGACGCTCCCGTAACGCTGCCTCCGCCAGCGTTACGACAATTTGCTCATCCGTGTGCTTAGGAAACTTCCTCATGGTCATCCATTCTGCCCGGTCACAAGCAGTCGGGACTACTCAGAACAACCCTCTCAAAACAAACGGTCCGAAAAACCCAGAGCCCTCCAGTTTGCTTGTAGCAGTGCACGCGACGCGCGTCAGTCCTCCACGCGCTCCTCGGTGTGTGATGACTCTTCCTGCTCTGCCAACTCCCGCCGGGCTGCCTCGAGGCTCTCACGCACGTCCACTGTGAGTGGATGCTGGGTGCCGAGCGCATTCGCGCAGTCTTTGAGAACCGACTCGTACCGACCGACGGCTTCGGCTAGTTCGCCGTTTAATGCGTATGCGAGTGCCAGATCGCTGCGCGTCATAAGGGTTTGTCGATCCAGCGCGCCCAACGTGCGTGTGCGGGCTGAAAGGACTTGCTCATATTGGTCGATGGCTTTGGGGAGAAGACCTTGTAACGCGTATGCGTATGCGAGGTTATTGCGCGTGACGAGGGTGTGTTCGTGGTCCGCTCCTATCAAGCGAGTGGGGTCTGCAATGACCTGCTCGTATAGACTCATCGCCTCCTGCAAGCGACCATCCGCGTGGTACACGAGCGCAAGGTAGCTGCCCGCCATGAGCGTGTCAACGTCATCGTCTCCTCGGAGTTGTTGTCGTGTCGTGTACACATGCTCAAGAAGCTTGATCGCCTTGTCATACTCATCGCCCTGGTAGTAGTAGGCGTATGCGAGGTTTTGCTGAGTCTTAAGGGTGTCGTGGTGGTCAGAGCCCTGCATTTTGGTTCGGGCATCAAGGATACGTTCGTACATGTTGATCGCTTCCGAGGAACGGCCTGCATGCATGATCATATATGCGAGTTCTTCCTGTACATTCAGCACGCGAAGATCGTTTGGGCCCAAAACATGTTCAATCTCTTTTGCGAACTCCTCAAGGGTGACAGACTCGCGCACAAGTCCAAGATCACGTGCATGAGTGAGCGTTTGTGACAGGGCCGAAGTGACTTGCTCGTTTGTGCGAAGGTTAAGGGAGTGTTTTTGGTCGCCGATCGCATGAAACTGCTCGATGAGGCTGCGCGCCTCTCGCCGACGTGATTCAGTATCGGTCCTCCGGAATTTGGCGATGTTGACGGAGCCCAGGAGGTTGGCAGCTGATTCGCATGCTTGTTTACGTTCTTCTTTGCTCCAAGATTCGCGGAAAGCTCTCGCCTGGAGGCGATGAAGCATCGTCGTCGCTTTGTCTGCGCTCTGCTGAACGATAGACCTGCGAACGAGCTTGGTTAAAGCGATATGTGCATCTTCATCTGCGGCTCGGCCGTGGTCGTGGAATTCTGCGTCGTTAGGCTCCTCTGACATGGGGTCGAGCCAGTGTGTGGGTACGCCGGACGCCGCGAGTAGTGCAAGTGCTCCTAATTGACGTCGAGCCGCGCGTCTCGTGCCTTCATCCAGGTTGTTGAGAGTGCCTCTGATGGCCATCCGCAGTGCTCCGTAGACATCGTGCGGATATTCGTCTCCGGGAATCGAGCGGATAACTTGTTCGCTTCTGTGTTTTTCCAAAAGCCTCAGATATTGAGTTAGTGTCCAATCTTCGTTAAGTGCTGTTGCTGCTGCTTGAGCAAGAGCCAGCGGCAAATCGCCGAGGCGGCGCGCCAACGTGTCTGCGGCATCGCGATCAGTGGAGCGGGTTGTAGTCAGTAGGTATTTGATTGACTTCCTGCGGTCGAAGACACCGACCTTGATGGCGCCCCATCCTTTCCCGTCCCAGCCAGTGTTATTTGTCGTTGTTGCGACGAAGCGTAAGCCACCGGTTTCCGGCACGAGTCCTTTAAGATTGTCGATGTTCTCAACGTTGTCGAAGACGATGAGCCTGTCGGAGTGAACCGCTGATTTCAAACGAGTGAAGAGTCGATTTACAATATCTTCGGGAGAGGGTGCGTCGCTCGTCTCGATTCTGTATTCTTTCGCGAGCTCGACGAGGTCGCTCTTGATGGACTCGGGTGAACTCGCATTTATCCAAGCGACGAGGCTCCAGTTTGCGTCTTCGCACTGTTTGGCGAGAGAAGCAGCAAGCTGAGTTTTCCCACAGCCGCGCATGCCTACCAACACCGTGAGTCGTCTCGTTGGATCGACGATCAGCTTATGCAGGTGTTTCTGCTCGTCACGCTCGACAAAACGGTCTCCCACTACCACGTCCGGTCGGCTACCGAAAAAGATGCGGCTCGGAGTTGAAGAAAGGCTGTGCTGTGCTAGCTCTTTGATTGCTGTTGCTAGGCTTTCAACTACTTCGAGAATCTGGCTCAATAGTTGGCGATTTTCGTTGTGATTATCATTCAACTGTTCTTTGATGTCACTGCATTCGGTGAGTAGTGATTTCAACGCAACAACGACGAAGCTGTCAGACCAGGGTGCGATGTCGACATAAGCAGCTGCAACTGCCCTGACAAGCACGTCGAAATACGGTTCGGCCTGCTCGTCGATTTGCTGGCGGTGTTTAGCTGCGCGTGTCATGAAGAAAGCTACAAAGCCTTCGGGATCGCGCACAGCAGATAGTACGATGAGGTCTTGATCAGCGTCAGTAGAGAGGAGTGCGGCGACCGCAGTTTCAGCCTGTGCAAGGAGCGAGGTATCGATACCACGGTCAAGAGACTGCTCGCGCGCTGCTTTGACCTTCGTCGTCAGGGCATCCGTGACCCGTTTGCCAAGGTCGCTGCGATCTCTCGCAAGCTCAGGCGACGAAGAACTGGCATCCTTCACTGCTTGCCGGGCTTTGGACACGATGGTTGCGACACCACGGAACGATGGTGTGGCAGCAAAGCAAAACACCTCGAAGATCAGATCTGCGAGGGAAAGTCCGATCATCGCTAGTTTGTTAGAACGCGTCGCCATAGACGTAGTCTATACCGCTGTTTCTCGCGTCTGTAAACACGTAACGGGACGTATGGCAACGGGGCCGGAAGCTCTTGCTTCCGGCCCCACACCGTGCCTGTCTGCCTGTTTGTCAGCGCGCGCTTGCTGTGCCCGAACGCGCGCCTGAATCGACCGTCAGAGCGTGAAATGCTCAGGCCTCGTAGATGCGCTTCTCGGCGACGTCTTCGCCCGCGACGAGCTTGCCGGATGCGTCGGCCCCCAGCTTCTCCATGGCCAGGCGGCCAACCATCTGCTGGTTCGTCGTGGGTGCAATCTGCCAAGTAGCATGTCTCAGCTGACGCTCCCGTAACGCTGCCTCCGCCAGCGTTACGACAATTTGCTCATCCGTGTGCTTGGAAAACATCCTCATGGTCATCTATTCTGTCCGGCCACTGGCAGCCAGAACAACTGGGGAAACGCCTCTCAAAACAATCGTGTGAAAAACATGCTCCTACATCACAGTTGTAGAAGACTATTTTGCACCTCGCGCAGTTTCGCAGTCGATGGAAATGTTGAATCATCGGATGGCTCTGAAATTGCAATCAAGCTATCGTATTCCCCGATGGCTTCGCGATATTGTTTATCCTCGGTGAGCCATTGGGCAAGATTACATCGCATTGTAAACACTTCGGGATTTGAGTCCGACAATCGAACTGTAGCCTCGTTAATGAGAGATCTTAGGGCGGTGATTAATTCTGGAGACGTGCCGTAGGCTAGTTTCTTAGAAGCAAGTAGATTGTGTCTATAAGTAATAAGGTCGGGATGTGAAGGTGTGAGGGCTTGTTGAGCGCTTTTCAAGGCCTTGTTGGAATATTTAATGGCCTCAGTGTGCTCTCCTGTCAAGCTGTATGAGTGTGAGAGTGCGGTAAATGCGTGGACTTTGAATTGTTTCTCGTGTGATAAGATGATGGGATCCATGTGTTCAATAGCATGATGGAGGTGACTAATTGCCATTTGAATCTGATCGTATTGTTCTTGTTTGCTCATGTTAAACGAATTGATAGTGTCTTTAGTGATTCTTGCAAAATAATATTCGTAATAGCTGTAGTAAGGGTCATCCTGATCGGTTTGTGCAAGTGTCTTCTTGCAAATTTTCAACGCGATATCGTCATTTTCTTCAAAGTAGTATAGTAGGGCTAAGTGTGATCGATAGATGTAATACTTTGGGTGATTAGTGCTGATTAGTGAAAATAGTTCGTCATACACTGCGTGAGCGTCCGCAAATTTTCTGAGTGCACGTAGATTGGCCCCAAGATGGTCAAGAATTCTGATCCATGTTTCCGTGTTGTGTTGTAGTGGCCGTAGGTCTTCGATTGAAGTATATAGAGCTGCTCCGTAATCGTAGAGGCTGAGGTCGTAGCAATTCCATAGAATTTCTTCAATTAGAGTCGTTATGGTGATCTGGTCGGCGCTGCTGACAGACGATAAGTCTGGTGTGATTGCCATAACTTGAGTGGTTAGGTCGCGCAGTTGTTGTCCGTATTGCAAAGTGTTGCCTACTGAGGTCTTTATACTGCTGGCGTTCGCTAATGTGTTGCAAGCATTGCTCATCGCCGCGGATTTCACCGATTGCTTCCGTATTGCGTGGCCGAATAAGCGATGGATTGTTGTGTATCTTGAGTCCATCGATTCTTCGATAATTGATGCATCAAGTAAAGCGCGATAGGCTTTACTTCTGTTTAAATTGCTAGGCAGTTTAAGCCAAGTAGATGGGACGCCTGATTTGTCGAGGTAGCAGAGCGAGTTGAGGATTCTAATGGCCTCTTCTCGAATCTTGCCGGTTTGGATTCTGTCGAGTGTTGTTTGCACAGCAGTATGAAGAGCTAGAATGGCACCTAAGGTGTAGTTATCCCCTTCGATAGGTTCGAGTAGGTCCTCAAGGTCATTATCGCTACGGGATGTAAGGGCCATGAAATATTCGGATAAGCTAGAGTTGAAATATCGTGAAGTCGTATCTGCTGCCTGGGTGATGGCAAGCGGTAAGTTACCAAGATACTCAGCTATTAGGTTTGCGCTTGTCTTATCGTTGTCCTTAGTGGTTTCAGCTAGGTATTTGCACGATTCTTCTTGGGTAAAGTCGTTGAGGTAAAAGCGGTTCCAGTCATTATGGAGATCCCATCCGCGATTATTGCGTGTTGTGATAATGGTGTGTGTGCGCGGAGCGTCCGGCAGGAGATCCTTTAGATCGTCGACTGTTTCTGCATTATCGAAAATAAATAGACAATCTTCCTTGATGGCGGATCTAAAGGTTGTAAGTACCTGTTTCACTCTAATCAGTACATCGATTTCTTTATCTGTATTTACATTTAACAGTGATTCGCCAAACGCGATTAAGTCTGTTATTATTTTAGTGCGCGCTGAGGCGTCGATCCATGCAACTAGTGACCAGTGTTTCTTGATGCATGTGTCTGCAATGGTTGCTGCAAGGCGCGTCTTTCCGCTTCCCGGTGGGCCTATTAAGACGCAGAATGTTGCCTCGTTGCTAGCGTCTGAGCCAAAGATCGCGTCATGGAACGCTATGCCGTCGCATGTTGGATTACGTTCGATCCAGTGCTTCAGCGGCCTTGGGCGACTGCCCCAAACAGCGTTGTTCAGTTGCTTATTATCTCTGATGTCGCATCTGTATTCAATCTTTGCTTCAATTGATTTGATGTGGCTCTCAAGTTTCTGTTGCCCGTCCTTCAGCTCTTGTTGCCCGTCCTTGAGGTCCTGTTGCCCGTCCTTGAGGTCCTGTTGCCCGTCTTTGATCTCTTCAAGAGTTGTGCGGATTTCAATAAGTTGTTCGACCGTAACCCTAAGTGCAGTCACGTTATAGTTTGGCGATTTTGGAGCCAGGGTCAAGTATTCGCCTGCAATGCAGTGAATGAGGCTGTCGAGGTGGTGCTCCTCCTCAGGTGTGTAGTTCGCTCGTTCCGGTGCTGATTGCGTTAAAACGTAGGCCTGAAATTTAGCTGGCTCGGTGATTGCTTTGCCTAACGCATTCTCATCATCGAGGAGTCGTGCAATAGTTCTTTTGGCCGATGTCTCAAGGCGTTCGATGAACAGGTCAATACTCTTCTCATCATGGCCCAACCTTCCTAGCTGGTCCTCGATGGAGGCCAGCTCATCGGTAATTGAGTTTCTGAGCGCTCCGCTCATCTGCGCTTCCGCACTGCCGAAGGTCTCATCTTTGAGGCTGCATGCGAGCTGGTAGATCTCTTGCCCACCTTCTATTGCGTCAGCGACGAAGCCGAAGCCGGCCACTTTCACAAGAGACTTGACGATGGTGGCGGAGATATTGAATGCTGCTCTCACTGTGCTCATAAGCACAGTCTACAGAGTTAGCGGATGGTATGTGGCGACGCGCAAAGTAGCGTGTCAGCGGGGCCGGAAGCTCCTGCTTCCGGCCCCACACCAGCCTGTCTGTCTGTTTGTTGGCACGCCTTCGCACTGTGCCCGTACGTGTGCCCGAGCAAACCGTAAGAGCGCGAGCCGCTCAGTCCTCCTGCTCGCGCTCCTCGACGACGTCCTCGCCAACGACGAGCTTGCCGGACGCACCGGCACCGAGCTGCTCCAGAGCGAGACGGCCCACCATCTGCTGGTTGGTGGTCGTGCGCTGGGGGCGCGCACCGGACATGAAGCTGAAGAACCAGCTCACGAGCGTGCCCACCTGCGACTTGAAGCCGACGATGTAGAGCAGGTGCAGGAAGCACCATGCCACCCACGCGACGAAGCCGGTCAGCTTCTTGTTGCCCATCTTGACGACCGCCTTGAAACGCGCGATCGTCGCCATCGAGCCCTTGTCGTTGTAGACGAACTCGGTGGCCTTGGGCGCGCGGCCCGCAAGGCGAGCGGCGATCGTGTCGGCGGCGAAGCGCGCGGACTGGATCGCACCCTGTGCGACGCCCGGTACGCCCGGGAAGGCCATCATGTCGCCGAGCACGAAGATCTCGGGGTGGCCCGGCAGGGTGAGGTCCTTGTTGACGGTGACGCGCCCAGCGCGGTCCACCTCGGCGCCTGTGGCCTCGCCGAGCGCGCGGCCCAGCGGGCTTGCGGCGACGCCGGCGGCCCACACCTTGCACACGGATTCGATCCGCTCCTCTTCACCGGACTTGTACTTGAGGGTGACGCCCTCGGAGTCCACGCCGGTGACGAAGGCGTTCATCTTCATCTCGACGCCGAGCTTGGCCAGGGCCTCTTCGGTTTTGTGGCCGAGCTCCTCGCCGAACGGGGGGAGCGGATGCTCGGCACCGTCGACCAGGATGACGCGCGCCTTGGTCGGGTCGATGTTGCGGAACTCGCCCTTGAGAGTGTGAGATGCGAGCTCGCGGATCTGTCCGGCCATCTCGACGCCGGTGGGGCCGGCGCCCACGACGACGAAGGTCAGGAGCTTCTCGACCGCAGTCGGGTCGGTCTCGATCTCGGCCAGCTCGAACGCGCCGAAAATACGTGCACGCAGCTCAAGGGCGTCGTCGATCGTCTTCATACCCGGCGCGAAGACCGCGAAGTGGTCATTACCGAAGTAGGACTGGCCCGCACCCGCCGCCACGATCAGCGTGTCGTATTCGGTGCGTTCATGCTTGTTGTGGTTGCGCCACTTGACGACGCGCGCCTCGACGTCGATCTCCTCGACAAGGGCCTGCAGAACGGTCACGTTCTTCTGGCCGCGCAGGATCTCGCGCGTGGTGGGGGCGATGTCGCCCTCGGAGAGGATGCCGGTAGCCACCTGGTAGAGCAGGG
>ERZ772999.2188-NODE-2188-length-10779-cov-23.021074_pt1 | contig 10779 bp, 9 predicted proteins | sample MGYA00511467_ERZ772999 | MGnify/ENA primary metagenome ERZ772999 (study PRJEB29015, sample SAMEA2738064) | human oral metagenome | biome: human oral; feature: human-associated habitat; material: saliva | place: China | collected 2218 ...
CACGTGCAATCTTCAGACTGAGAACTGTTGAGGGAACATACTTCTCGCTTTCGATAGCGACAATCGTCTGACGGGACACCCCTATAAGTTCTGCTAATTGCGCCTGAGTCATGCGTTTGATTGCTCGTTCTACTCTTATACTATTCTTCATTATCTATTCTCCTTTTATGTAGTTCGTAAAGAAAACGGAAGTGAAATAGCAGAAATATGCTGAACATTGATAGCATTAACAATGTGATGTAAACCATACCAAAACAGAACCACGTGAAGATTACAAAGAAAATCGTATTTACTTTCAGTGCCCATACTAATGAACGCATACGGAGATGTTCAACATATTCATCCTCAACTCTTTCCTTTGAAAATGCTATCATATATAGAGAGATAAAGGTCAAACAGTAAACAAGTTCAGAAAACATGTCTTCCTGCGCAAAATAGAAGAATGAACGTCCCTCTTGTTCAGAAGCAAAGAAATTCAGGTTTCCAATGTGTAAGGTAATAAAACTCAGTCTGTCATCATTAAACCAGTCGTTAATACCTAACCAAGAAACCATAATCATGACACTACAAGGGATAAAAATAAACCAACCAACCTTCCTAAAGATGTGGGGTAAAAGATAATCTGTTTTCATAAAGTAGCTTTTTTAATTAATAAGTAAAGATATCTATCACACCACAAAAGTAATATTTACTTTTCTAAAAGTCAAGTAAACCATACAAAAAGATTGCTTTAACAATCTAACAATTAACCTATATTCACATTAAAAGCTATTTCTTCAACTCTTTTTGTTCATTCTCTTTCTGAATAGAATCAGCTTTTAGCTCCTGCTGTGTTTGTCGGTAAGCTTTAAGGATAGGATCTTCCTTATCCTCTAAACCGTCCATTTTCTTGAAAACTTCACGTAGCTTCTCAACATGCTTACGGTCTCTACGTAGCCGTTTATCAAGCATAAGCCCAACATCAAACTCTAATAGGGAATGGGCTGGTTTCTTTTCTAAGATGTCTCGCTTCGGCATCTTCTTCAACAGTTCACGCCCGTCAACAACTTGCGTTCCTATTACCACCACCTCATCCAAATAATGTTCTGCAGGGAAAAGGAAGACGGTATCACGCAATACCTCACTCCGAAATAACTTCTCTGGCGCATAGCCTTTCTTTTTAAAGGTAGCTGTTTGGAACGAATCAGGTAGGTTAATAAATCCTTGCCATGTAGTAAGTCCCACATTCTTCCCATCCGCACTGACCAATACATCACGTATCGGAAAGCGCGTTGCCCCATCACAAACCAGCACTTTCTGTGCTTGAAGTGACGAGAGGGGTAGCAAAAGCCACAAGAAAAATAGGACTATTCGTATCTGCATAGCAATCAACTCTCTACTGCAAACTTACATAAAAGTTTTCTTATTCGGCTTTTCCGTAATTATTTTTATCGTAAAAACAGATGGTAGTAACATTGTTTAAGAGTGAAAGAGTTCATCTCTTATCAACGTGCGAAGGCTCAGCACCAATGGTGCGGATGGTGAGCACCAATAGTGCGGACGATGAGCACCAATGGTGCGGACAGCAATGTCACACCGAATCACTAAGCATAAGAAACCTTGTTAATAACGTAATAACTCAAAGGGAATCATAGATTTGCATCACAAAGACCAATAGTAGTATCACTCGAAATGCCAGATGAAACGAAAGAGAACACTCTACTTCTTTATCAAAACATGCTTTTCACACTATTAAAAAAGGCATCTGCGTAGCTACTTTACGACAGATGCCAAATTATGTTCATGAGAATAAATCACGAAGAGCGCCTTTCTATCTTGCTCTCATCGCATTAAGAACGGCAAGAACCATTACACCGACATCAGCAAAGACAGCTAATCCCATGCTTGCCATTCCAAAGGTGGCAAGAAGAAGGACAGCGACCTTAATACCGATAGCGAACCATGCGTTCTCCTTTGCAATGAAAATAGTACGGCATGAGAGTTCTATGGCAAGTGCTATCTTCGAAGGTTTATCGTCCATCAGTACGACATCGGCTGCCTCGATAGCTGCATCACTTCCCAAAGCACCCATAGCAATGCCCACATCAGCACGTGCCAACACAGGTGCATCATTGATTCCATCACCAACAAAGGCGATTGTTTCACCTGCATTTTTCTCTGCAATGAGACGCTCAACATGCTTTACTTTGTCAGTAGGGAGCAGTTCGGCATAGTATTCCGTCACCTTTGTCTGCTCGGCAACTTGCTCAACAACTTCCCTCTTGTCGCCGCTCAGCATAACAGTCTTACTAACCCCCAACTGCTTCAGAGACTCTATAGCCTTCACAGCATCAGCCTTCAACTGGTCAGAGATAACGATATGACCTGCATATTCACCATCAATCGCAACGTGAACAATCGTACCCGCATGGCTCGTACAACGCTTACAGGTAGGGATTGTAATACCTAATGTTGCCATTAAACGGCTGTTACCAACACTTACTTTCTGATTATTAACAGTGGCAGTAATGCCCTGTCCCGCTGTTTCTTGTATATCTTCAACAGTACAATTATCCTTTTCATTCGCATATGCCATACGGAGAGCAAGGGCGATTGGATGGGTAGAATAACGTTCAACATGGGCTGCCAAATGGAGTAACTCTTGCTCAGAGAGTTTCTCTGGGTGGATAGCCTCAACATCAAAAGTTCCACGTGTCAAGGTTCCTGTCTTATCGAATACCACCGTAGAGAGCTTTGCCAAAGCATCCATATAGTTACCACCCTTAATGAGGATTCCCTTATGAGAAGCCCCACCGATACCCGCAAAGAAGGTAAGAGGAATAGAAATAACCAAAGCACATGGGCAACTTACAACCAAGAAGGTCAATGCACGATAGAGCCAAACACCAAAGGCCGGTGCGTAACTATCATAGAAGAACGGAGGAATAACAGCTAAAGCAAGGGCAGCAATCACCACAATAGGCGTATAGACACGTGCAAAACGACGAATGAAAGACTCACTGCGTGACTTGTTATCACCTGCCTCTTCGACGAGTTGGATAATCTTTGCAGCGGTAGACTCGCTATATGCCTTTTCAACTTGCACCTTCAACACACCCGAAAGATTAACACAACCAGAGATAACTTCCATGCCTGCACTTACATCACGTGGCATACTTTCACCCGTAAGGGCTACGGTATTCAAGCTGGAACTGCCCTCAAGCACCCTTCCATCTAACGGAATCTTCTCTCCCGGCTTAACAATCACAGTCTCACCAATCATCACTTCCTCTGGACTTACGCTCTCTACCACTCCGTTTCGCACCACATTGGCTACATCTGGACGGATATCCATCAGCTCAGAGATAGAGTCGCGCGCCTTGTCTTCCGCATAATGCTCAAAGAGTTCGCCTAATTGGAAGAACAACATCACGAAGACTCCTTCGATAAATTGTGGTTCGGCACCAGGAAGGAAACCGATGAGCAATGCTCCAATAGTCGCAATACTCATAAGGAAATTCTCGTCAAAAGGATCGCCTTCCATGATTCCCTCAACCGCTTCACCTAATACATCATAACTGATAACCAGATAAGGAACCAAATAAACAAGCAGCACCTGCCACATTGGAAGTGCTGTGAAATGCTCTACTAACCATGCTCCAGCGAGGAGTACAGCTGTAAGAATGATTCTTATAAGTTTCTTTTTCATAATCTAAAACCTGTTACTGCATTAATATTCTGCTGCAAAGATAAAGATTATGTTTTGCAACTCGGTTGCAAAGATGGCTGTAAATTAAATTTAGATAATCGTTTTAATAAAGATTAGTTGACTTGTGGTAATTGCCCAGTCTTATACTCATGCTTGAGCAAATGATACACATAGCCTGGACTTTGGTCATAAAGTCCAGTCCGTTTGTTCTGCAGAAGTTCAAGTGTCTTTGAAGAATAAACAATATCCAAAGCTTCTGCAGTATCCAAATGAAAGTCTTTTATAAGATAAGTTATCAGCTCATCAATCGTGAAATTGACAAGGTGTTTAAATCTTTCTTGTTGAGTCATTACTTTATTCTACTTAATAATTTTACAGCCTTTTCAGTACCAAAGAAATACTGATCACTGAGCTTCTTAAACTTAAGCATCCTTGTAAACTGTGCCAAAGTGACTGCTCCCGTCGTGTATTGGTTAATAAGAAAGGCTACTCCATCATCTGCTATAGGTCCGACAACGATATCATAATCATGCTGATAGTTTTTGTTTCTTGACCTATTATTAAAGATAAATGTAGCCCATTCAGGGGTAGTTCCTTCAAAAATCAGCACTTTTAAATCACCTTTATGTAAGGAACTCTCATCGAATTCATACTCTTGTACAATGGCTTTACCCCCCAACGCCTCGTGTTTTCGTTTCGCCATTCGTTCTGCCTGCTCACGTATTGTCGTCAAGTAAAAGCCTTGTCCGAAGTCTTTTAGAGGGAAAGACTTTGCAAGATCAATCTCTGAAAAATCAGTATTAGTACCATGATAGAGTCTCATGCTAATTCTCCTCCATTCTTTTGACAAACTTTGATAAGGTCATCTACCGTATCATCTATAGACAATGTATGTTCCACGTCATAATACTCTAAAAGAAATCGTATTCCTTTAAAGTTATAAAGATAGCGGAAAGATTGCTGCACCGTCAAGTTAAAACGCTCACCAAACGTTCTGATAACAGCGTTCAAATAGGGGATTTTATACTGATCATCCATAATACGTGAACTTTATATTGCAAAAATACTACATATTTTGTGTAGTACAAAATATTTAAGATTGAAAAACATCATTCCCTTTTTATCCGCATACATGCTATGATTATCTCTAATTAGATGGTTTTACAAAGGGAAGTATACTACATAATAAATGCAATTAGATGCGATGTCTATCCGTCTTCTACTATCAACGTATTCCCTTATCATGTGAAATTTGTAAATTATTTTCGTACGATTCAAAACCAATACATGCTCTTTTGGGTTCTTAAAGACGCCTAATTGGCTTGCAAAAGGTGCCCTTTAAGACCCTTACTAACGCCCTTTTGAAGTCCAATTAAGCACCTTTTATTTTACTACTTAATAACTAATTGATTCTCTGTTGATTACAAACCCACTTTTTGTATGTGGTTTTACCGTTATTTATTGATGTCTTACTCGAAATTATGTAATGATTTTTCAAACCCTTATCTGCGTATTTTCGAAGTCTAAAAAGAAATGATTTTCAAAGAAAAGGGATGATAATCGGATAGAATGTTGACTGTCTTAGCCACCTTTTTGCTTAATGAGCAACCTCTGCTCTTACGTTAAAGCAATACGAAAAGCGTCCATACATTGAACGGAAGGACATTAAAACTTTCCCTCCTTTTACTTTTTTGCCTTCTTACTCCTTTACTATTCAAAGCCTTTTCGCTACCTTTGCACCTATGAAAATAGGAACAATAGATTTGGGGGAACGCCCACTATTCTTGGCTCCAATGGAAGATGTGACAGATATTGGCTTCCGCAAGATGTGTAAACGCTTCGGTGCAGCCATGGTATATACGGAGTTTGTGTCGGCTGATGCCGTCATCCGTAGTATCAAGTCGACACTTTCAAAATTAGTCATTGACGATAGTGAGCGTCCTGTAGGAATACAGATATATGGCAGGGATGTAGCTTCAATGGTTGAAGCAGCTAAGATTGTAGAACAGGTAAAGCCCGATGTGATTGACATTAACTTTGGTTGTCCCGTGAAGAAGGTGGCAAACAAAGGTGCTGGCTCTGGTATGTTGAAGAACATCCCACTGCTACTTGACATCACAAGAGAGGTCGTAAAGGCTGTCAACACACCTGTCACAGTGAAGACTCGATTAGGTTGGGACAACGACAACCTCATTATCACCGATCTTGCTGAGCAACTACAAGACTGTGGTATACAGGCATTAACCATTCATGGACGCACTCGCGCACAGATGTATACAGGCGAAGCAGACTGGACACTGATTGGTGAGGTAAAGAATAATCCACGTATTCATATCTCCATCATTGGCAATGGTGATGTTACAAGTATTGAAGAAGCGCACGAGAAGTTCGACCGTTATGGTGTTGATGCGGTGATGATTGGTCGTGCAACCTTCGGTTGTCCGTGGCTCTTTAATCAAGGTGAGAAGCAGTTGACTATCGATGACAAGATTGATATACTTGAAGAGATGCTACGCATTAATGTGGAGCGTATCGATGAACATCGTGGTATCTTACACACACGTCGACACTTAGCAGCATCGCCAATCTTCAAAGGAATCCCTGATTTTAAGAAGACACGCATCGCTATGTTGCGCACAACAAGGATGGATGAGTTGATGGCTATCCTTGAAGATTGCAGGGAAAAACTAAGGGAATAATGAGCAATAAGGCTTATAAGGCCAATAAGCCCAATAAGGCTAATTAGCCCAATAAAACCAAAAAGGGAAGAAACCAGACGGCTTCTTCCCTTTTTCTGTCGGGATGACCAGAGTCGAACTGGCGACCCCTACGTCCCGAACGTAGTGCGCTACCAACTGCGCTACATCCCGATAGCTTAAAAGCAAGTGCAAAGTTAATTATTTTCTCGGAACTAACACAAACTTTCTCGCCGTTTTTCTATCCTATTAGAGCAAGGCTGGAAGCTCAAAAAGCTTGATGCCATTACTACCTTTTATCAAGATATAATGGTTGTCTGGACGATGAAGAGCTATCTCCTTTTTCACCTCATCAATGTCGCGGAACTTGCGGAAGTCGGTTTGTGTCTTACCAAACTCCTCTCCAACAAGCCAGACATTACGAATGTCTGTAGCCTTAAGCAACTCTACAACCTTCTGATGTTCTTCTTCAGACGCATCTCCAAGCTCACGCATATCACCGAGGATAGCCATCTTATTCTCTACCTCCATCAGTTGGAAGTTCTCTATCGCAGCAGCCATACTGGATGGATTAGCATTGTAAGCATCCACAATAAGCTTGTTATGTGCTGTCTCAGTCAACTGCGAACGATTGTTATGAGGCACATAATTCTCCAGAGCATAGTTGATTTGCTGTGGCGTAACACCAAAGTGAAGACCAATAGCTATGGCTGCCAACATATTATCTAAGTTGTAAGAACCAATGAGATGGGTTTGAACTTCGTAGATAGTAGGTGCTGGCTGGTGGGTGTTAAGACTTGACGACTGCCACTCAAACTTCAAACACGGAGCGCAGCTAACAACATAACCTTGCACGTCAGCAGTTTCATCTTGTCCGTAAGTTATGATACGATCAAACGCTCGCTGTTCTGCCATTTCCGTCAAATCGGGATTGCTCTCGTTGAGGAACAGTAAACAACCATGAGCTTTAAGGAAATCATAAAGTTCACCCTTGGTCTTCTTTACGCCCTCAAAACTACCAAAACCCTGAAGATGTGCACGACCGACATTAGTAATCAAACCGCAAGTTGGCTCTACGTATGTAACCAATTTTTCAATGTCACCGGGATGAGAAGCACCCATCTCGATAACTGCAATCTCATGTTCTGGACGAATACCTAACAACGTACGAGGCACACCTACGTCGTTGTTATAGTTCGCTTCGGTATGATGTACATTAAACTTCTCAGCCAATACGGCAGAGATAAGTTCTTTACTTGTCGTCTTTCCGTTTGTTCCTGTAATACCAATCACAGGGATTGAGAACTGACGACGATGCTCGCGTGCCAATTCTTTATAAGTTACAAGGGCGTCATCAACGAGGATATAACGCTCGTCGCCTGCCTTTGCATATTCTTTCTCGTCAATGATTGCATAGCTACAGCCTTTTTCCAAAGCTGCTTCTGCAAACTTATTACCATCGAATGATGCTCCCTTCAATGCCACGAAAATACTTCCTTCAGGACAGTTACGGCTGTCTGTGGTCACAACAGGGTGCGCTTGGTAAATCTTGTAAATCTCCTGTATATCCATTGCGTTTACTTTATTCTTTGTGCAAAGGTAAGCTAAATGAAAGACAATGCAAAGCAATGAATGTCTTTTTTTATTCTCAGAAATAATCTTCAAGCTGTTAGAGTGATTGCTATTAGATTCCACACAACGATAGATAGCAAGGGAATTAACGCCCCGCACCATTGGTGCGGATGGTGAGCACCAATGGTGCGGAGCATCAACACAACGAAAAAAGAGGGTAAAGAGTTTCTATCAAAACCCTATAATCGCTTATAAAACATGACTACCTAAAACGCGACATACGGACGCAAACGCTCGATTGCTTCGGGCGTAAAGTCCTTTAATAAGTGGAGTTGTGAGAGACTGGTTAGTTTTCCTTTCAGCCGTCTATAGTCGCAAATAGCCTTAGCCTGATAGAAATTCACATAAGGATGCTTACGAAGTTGTGCGAGAGTTGCAGTATTTAGGTTTATCTTCTCTGTCTGTGGGTTAGCGATAGAGAAGTAAGGTAGAGTTTCTTCTGGGAATCCTTCAATCTCTTGCAGTTGTCCCACAGCAACATATCCGCCTAATCGTTTACCATAGTTAAGGATGGCACGTGCCCACCCAGAGCCAATACCAGGGACCTTCTTTAGCTGGGTTGTATCAGCAGTAACGAGATTGATATGTTCACCTACTTTTAGCTTCAATGGGTAGCGAAGGGTGTCACGGTCATTCCCTCTGTTAGGTTTGTACGTGTTTTGCGCCTTATAGGCCTCATAAGCTGCATGAGCAGCCTGCTTATCAGCTTCTTTTTGAGCAATATAAGCTTGTACAGAGGCGAGCGTGGAGGCTGGTTCGTAATCATCACCAATCGTTATATAGGGTTCTAACGCTCGATACTGTTTGCGCGTAAGACCATAGAGGCGGGCAAAGTCCATCGGTGAGCGATAGACTCCTCCTTTAGAACGATACTTGATGATATTACGCACTTGGAAAGGAGCTAAGCCCAACTGCTGCAACTCTTCGGCTGTAGCTGTATTTGGATCGAAAGGAAATAGGTGTTTTCCTTCTGCCGTTTCAACTGTAGGAAGTTGCTCTTTACGGGAGAAAGAAGTGGGTTTATTCTTACTTATACTATCGCTTTTCACAACTGAAGTTTCCGTTGTTTGATTGCCAACAAAGATAATCAAACCAATGCTACCAACGATAAACAGCAAGAGTAGCAACAGCACTTTTCGATCGGAACGATGGAGATAGAAAATTGATTTTAGGTTCATAGCATACAGTGTTTAAACTCTGATGAATCCTTCGAAAGAAGAAATCATTATAGATGTAAGGTAGGGTTAGAGGATTATTAAGTATTAGTTGGTGATAATAGGTTGTAAATTAATGTTGGAAGTTAATACTCCTTTTTATATTACCCATCCCCTCTCCTATTGGAGAAGGGTTGGTATAGGATTTCTTCTCATACTTTTCAAAGATAGAGAAGATAGAGGAAAATTGCATATCTAATGGCTTAGAAAACTCCTAACTGATGTAGGAAGATTGCGAGAATAGCCAATGGACAAACAAAACGGATGAGGAAGTAATAGGCACCAAAGAAGATACCACGTGTGGTTCCCCAGTTGGTAAACTCGTCCTTCACCAGTTTCTTTGGTACATACCAGCCTATGAACAGGCAGGTGAGAAGTCCTCCTATAGGTAGGAAGACTTGTCCTGTCACAAAGTCGAAGACATCAAAGAGGTCGACACCTGCCACCTTGAGGAAACTCCATTCGCCCAATGACAGCGAGCAGACTGCACCGATAAGCGAACAACCAGCCGTAACAATCATTGCAGCACGTGGACGACTGATGTGTAACTCCTCTTGGAAGAAGGCTGTACTCACTTCGTGTAGGGATATCAAAGAGGTCAACGCTGCCATTGAAAGCAGCAGATAAAATGCCATTGAAATGATATAACCAACTATAGGCATACTCGCAAAGGCCTGCTCAAAGACATTTGGAAGGGTGATGAAGATAAGCGATGGTCCGCTATCAGGACTTACTCCCACAGAGAATGCTGCTGGGAAAATCATCAAACCTGCAAGAATAGCAACGCAGGTGTCAATGACACCAATCTGTACTGCTGAGTTCAACAACTTTGTATGACGACTATAATAAGAGGCGTAGGTACAGATACATCCCATCGCAATACTCATCGAATAGAATGATTGCCCTAAAGCGCCCAAGAATACATCGCCTGTTACCTTACTGAAGTCGGGCTTCAATAGGAATTCTACGCCCTTACTTGCTCCCGGAAGAAGGCAAGATGCAACGACAATAGCCACCAAAAGCACAAAGAGGGCTGGCATCATAATCTTTGATGCACGCTCAATACCATTCCTAACACCATGAATAATAATGTAGTGGGTGAGAAACAGAATAGCTACGGTCCATAAAACAGGCTTCCACGGATTAGTAGAGAAGTCTGTAAAATAAGACTTGAAATAATCTGGTGTACCGTGCAGATGATTCAGGACAGAGGCTGCCCCATATTGCAAACACCAACCCGAAACAACGGCGTAATAGCCCGTAATGAGGAAACCAGTGAGCACTCCTAAGTAACCTACCCACTTCCAAGCACTCCCATTAGATAACTTTGTATAGGCTCGTGCCGTATTTGAGGCTGCATGACGACCGATAATGAACTCGCTAATCATACAAGGCAAGCCCAATAACAAGATACAACCAATATAAATAAGAATGAAAGCAGCACCACCATTCTGACCTGTCATATAAGGGAAACGCCATACATTACCCAAACCAACAGCACCGCCTGCAGTGGCAAGAATCATACCTAACTTGCTTCCAAACTTCGCTC
>ERZ772999.2189-NODE-2189-length-10778-cov-7.734216_pt1 | contig 10778 bp, 14 predicted proteins | sample MGYA00511467_ERZ772999 | MGnify/ENA primary metagenome ERZ772999 (study PRJEB29015, sample SAMEA2738064) | human oral metagenome | biome: human oral; feature: human-associated habitat; material: saliva | place: China | collected 2218 ...
TGGATGTTCAGCAGTCTTATCCGTTTACGGTGGAGACAATGCCGGTTCAGAAGGACATCATAAGGGGACAGACGGCTGAGATACGCTGCACGCTAAAACGAGGCGGTGAGTTTGCCGACACTCGCTATACGATACGTTATTTCCAGTCTGACGGCAAGGGCTTGCTAAGAAATGATAATGGTACGGTATTCAAGCCGAACGACCGCTATCCACTGACAAAAGATGTGTTCCGCTTATACTACACCTCGCTGTCATCTGACCGCCAGACGATTGATGTCTATGTGGAGGATAGTTTTGGGAAAGTTCAACAGCTGACCTTTAGTTTCAACAACGAGCGAGAAGAGGGCAAGGATAAGCCTGCATCTTCTCGCCACTAAGAACATAATTGATGCGAACGATAAATTCTTTCATTTTACTTTGTGTATTCTGCCTGTTCTGTCAGCCGACCCTTGCCCAGCGCAGGGTGCGGCTGGCAGACTTGCCACCTTTTGAGCGTGCTGTGGTCGTTGTGAAATATTTCGAGGGCATGCACGGCTGGAAGAATTATCCGTATGTTGGGTATGGGCATCAGCTGCAACCAGGCGAACACTTCACGGCGGATATGACGGAATGGCAGGCAGACTCGCTGCTCCGTGCCGACCTTTGGAAATGCTTTGAACACTTCAAAGGGTATGGTAAGGATGCGCTACTACTGACCTTACTTGCCTATAATGTGGGTGTGGGGCGATTGCTCGGTTATGGTAAGCATCCTAAGAGTAAGCTGCTGCGAAAGATAGAGGCTGGAGACAGGAACTTCTATAGTGAGTATGTTTCGTTTTGCCGATACAAGGGAAAAGTTTTGCGTGGATTAGTTAAACGGCGAAAGGTTGAGTTTGCGCTGTTTTATAAATCATGATTGTCAAAGACGCCTCTTGCGACATTTTATGCTTCGCAAGAGGCGTTTTTCAACTGTTTTATTCGACTTTCTCACTATGAAATAGTAACTTTGCAAATGACAAAACACTTCTTATATATAGAGGAGTTTTCAATGAACTTAAAGAAAATTATATATGAATCCTTTTCGTTTAGACTTTATAAGAATAAGCGCATTGATTAGCTTTATTCTAATTTCCATTTGTAAGTTGAAGGAAAGAGGTAAGGTTACTCCAAATACTAAACGAACTGTTAAGATAATGGAAATAAATGATTTATTTGATGAAACCACAGAAAAAAACGAAATAAAAACAACGGATAAAGTAGAGCAAAAAGAAATCAGAGTAAAATTAAAGAACAAGACTTGGTGGAAAAGGAATCATTATTTTTTCTTGAGTTGGTGTGCTATTTTATTCATAACTGTTCTAATATTTATTTTGTCGAGTGTTACCCACAGGAGATATAACTCTTTACACGAAATATCTATTCAGAAAGAATATCAAAAGAAATTATACGAAGATTCCATACAAAACAATAAAGACTCTATAAAAAACGAACAAATAAAACTTATTTCTTCCGAAGTCTCAGATATTGATAAGATCATCAGGGAGACAAATAAAATAATTCGTAGAGTAGAAAAACAGATAAAAGACATAGGAGAAAATGATTTTTGATTTTACAAATTATACTTTTAGCGGATTGCTTTCCATTTTAGCATCTCTTTATGGAGTTGGCTATCCTTTGATAATGCAGAGTATCGGTAGGATATATACACAATATGATTCCACATTACTTGCGAATAGATTTACGAGAGAGACAATATATAGGGTGTTCCAAGTCCTTCTTATTCTGAATTTGTTATTCGCAGTATCTACTCCTTTTCTGCTACATGCAGAATTGTGGAATATAGGTTTTGTGACAATCCAAGCCATTCTTTTGGTACTACTGATGGGATTTACTTTCCTGCTATTCCAGTTAATGATAAAGTACGAGAACGCAGGAGAACTTCTCAGGCACATAGAAGGAGGACAAATTGACAAATCCAACATTATGGATATTTTTGACTTGGCAATCTATGCAGATTCTAAAAACAATCATCAACTTTATATTGATGCCATGTCAAGTGTGTTTTCATACATAACTGTACAACAGGGCGATGATAATAAGAAGCTGAATGATAATGACATTTTACCACCAGTTGAATATGATAAGCATGTCTGGGAAATAATTCAAAAACTAAAAGGATTCATCAGAGAGGATGATGGACACCATTTGTTACATCGAAATAATGATATAGTATCAGCCTTATATAACCAGGTCTCAAAGTCAAGAATTAGCCTACAAACTCATCAGATGATGTGGTTTTTACTAAATGAAGCTATAACATATAACAACTACTCTTGGTTTAAACAATATTGGCAGTTCGCTGATAGTTATTCAAGTCTGCGATATCGCTTTGTAGCTAATGAAATATTAAGGCAGGATAAAAAAGAATTTATGCTCCGCCATGTAATGATAGGAACATTACTACTCCATAATGAAAGATATAAATGGCTCAATGATATATTCCTTTATACACATTCAGAGCCAGAATACTATGGCTTAATTCCAAGCACATTTATAGAGATTGTTGAGATGCTGGAAAACATAGATTCGATATGTACTATTCCTGCTTTTCGCCTGCAAAATTTCTATTTTGCAGGCGAAATGGGAGGTGTAAATGATGAAAAGTTTATATTTAGGAAAGCGATAAAGTACCTGTCTTTACTTGTAATTAGGTTATGGACTTTACAACATCGGAATTTTGACGACATAAATTCTCTCTTTCAAATACCATCCTCTCCAATATTGATAGAAGATGATGAAAGAATGGCAACTTTAATGGAAATGATGAAAGATGATGTAGAGGAATTTTATAGTAAAGATGTTTTTCAGATGATCCCACGATTACTTTCTGTTAATAAGGCAGATATATTATCCTTACTTTTAGGGTATCGAGATCAATGCTTAAATATCAAAGAGGCCCACCAAAATCATCCTGCCGTGGATTTTGAAAAATTCTCTAAACTAAAAGAAGAGATAACATCCTTTGTCAGCAGTTTTACTATCACACTTCCACAAAATAATATCATAACAAAGGTTGATAACCTCATAACAAAGGAATATGTTGTAGAAACGAAAGAAAGGTTGGAGACTCTTTATTACTCTCCATATAAAAATATTGGGCTTTGTGAGCCTCTTCTTCTGACGAATTTTATGTTTGAGTTATATCGTGTGTATCTGCGAGTTCTTGACAGTATGAGAAAGTTAGCATCGTATAAGATAAATCTGGGTCAAATACAAGGATTTTTGGAAGAGATTGAATATAATGATTTGAATTACGCAATAATTACAACTGACAATATTTATAAAATAGAAAATCCCAATATTGGTTTATGTGCAGGAATTCGACCATTTGGGTTCTTTATTATGAAAAAAGAAGACATTCCGTATGTATCATTTGGTGAAGTTCAAAAGGATGATTTGAAAATAACAATAGCAGGTAGTAGTATTAGTTCAAATATAGACTCTTTTATAGATTGTCATGAGGCTTATTTTAATCTTGTTATGGCAACAAAGATGTTTGTGCATATAAAAGAAAAAACAGATGGTGTAGTTTATGTTTCTATAAATGAAGAATATCCAAGACAAGAGAATCCAATTACTATCAATACCACTTTAGCCGATTTGTTTGATAATTAATTTTTATATATCTAATTGGAGGTCTTTGTTAGTTTTGATCCGTCTCAACTTACTGTCAAAAGTAACGAAGTTCTTTTCTGCGACTTTCTTTTGCTTCTTTTCTTTGGTCGCCTGCTCGTTCAAAGAAAAAAGAAAAGAAGCCACGCAATTTTTTAAGGTTGCGTGGCTCATTGTGTTAGGGATTTTCGGTTGTTTCAATTATCCGCTCTTCGGGGTGGGTATCAAAAGCCCAATTGATTTGTTCATCGGGCAGTGTGCTGTGTACCCCTCTGCCCATCACCATACCACAATCTTCAAGGATTTTGCTCTCGACTTCCTCTAGGTCTGTGGCAGTCACCTCAAACACATCTTCAAAAAAATGTATTGGGCGTGTACTCTGTAAACTTTTTTCCATATTTTCAAAATTCAGCAATGAGTAATCTGTGTTCCATTGGCTCGCCATTCGATAACCTGCGGTGGGTGAGCCAAAAATGGTGCGCTCCGTAACCATAGGTAAAGAACTTGTCAAGTTCCGTTTCTTGGGAGATTTGGAGGAGTGCGGTCTGCAACTCCTCCTTGTTCTCGGCTATGCTTATGGCGTTGATAACTCTCACGATGATGTTGGGTATTTTGTCTGCCCAATTACAAATAATGCCTTCTACCTGTACTTTCATATTCCCTTGTTTAATGGATTGTTATGCGGTTGCTCTCTGCTCTATCATCCTCATATTCTTCTGCATCAAGGCGAGTATCTGCTCGTGGTACTCAGTGTTCTTGTTGCACACTCCACGACTTTGCACCACTTTCATTGTTTCCAATGATACCTCGATGGTCTCGATGCGCTCGCCGTCCTTTGTTGCAGAGAAGATAAGCGACTGCGGTTTGCTGTAATAGTGTGCGTCATATACGCAATGATGCATTGCCGTGCCTTCCTCCAAATGCTCCTGCACACTCTCCAAAACGTGGATGCGGATAATGCCGTCCGTAAACTCTATGCCAAAGAATTTTGCTTTGAGTTGCTTGTATGCTTGTTCGGCTTCCATCGCTTCCTTGCGCTTCTTGATAATGTTCTCACGCTCCTGCCTTGCCCTGCGCTTGGTTTGGTAATGGTCGTGCGCTGCTCTTAGGTCGGTGGGGCAAACATACTTGGCGTTGTGAATATCCTTGCCTAATTGATTGAGCATATCCACCATATCACACCATAGACTTCCGTCCTCTATATGGTAGCCGTTTCGCAAACAGATGCGGATAGATGCCCAATAGCTATCAATGCTTCTTCGACCATTGTGCATGAAGAATTTGAGTAGCGGGATTTGCCCCGACTTCAACAAGGTTTCTACACGGCTATCGGAAAGCAATGCTGGTATGAGTTCAGTAGGCACTATATTGTGGAAGTTGTCCTCAAAACCATTCCTGCGGAGTGTGTCCGTAACCTTGAACTTGGGATATATCGGTGAGTACGATATATGGCGGTAGGCTTCGTTGTCGTTGCGTACTGCCATTGGCGAACAGAAAGAAAAGGTGTCAATGTATCTGCCTAATGTTCGTTGAACGGCAATAATCGTTTTTCTTCCTTGTGCGTTCCACCAATACTGACCGATTTCAAAGGTATATGAAGATGTCTTGCAACCTTTCTCCATTTCCACGGAAAGAAGAAACATTCTTAGTACTTGGTACTCTCCGCAAGCGGTAAGTATCGTAAAGTACTGCTTCTGCCTAATCTTGCGTTGAAAGGTTCCCTTGACCTGCAACCTTGCCCCGCAATGGGGGCAGGTGCAAGTGTCCGTAGGCTTTTCTATTGTCCAACTATGCCCACAATCCATACACGTTGTGCGACCTTTGGGCAGTCGGTAGGCGAAATGGTCTATACATTCACGGAATGCCCATTTGCTCTGTGTCTTGGTTATCGGGCGAAGGTGCTTACTCTCGGCAAGGACTGCCTTCTCATATTTATTTCTTGGTTTCATTTTCTGTCCTCCTTGTTTTACTCGTCACGGAATACATATCCACTTTCAAACCAATACCCCTCGTCAAAGAGTTCGTCCGCATACTTGTCATAATCGAAATATCGTTCTGCAAACTCGGATAGTTCGTGTTCCATACTTACTATTTCCCTTGCAAACTCTTCTTTGTTCACATATCTGCCTACAAAAGCGGAATTGAATTGTCTCATTAGGTAATAGACGGACTCGGTTAAATCCTTGCCGGTATTCTCTACCCATATCCAAAAGGCACTCACATTCATACCGTCCAAATTCTCCAACTCGTCCCTCAGTTCAAAGAAGTTGCTATCCAAATGCCCCTCGTCAATGAGTTCTTCGGGTATGTTCTCCCAATCTTGGAACATCAATTCGGGTTCTTCCTCGTCTTGGTGGAGTTCGTGGCATACTTCCATAAACTCGTCTTGGTCGTAACACTCTGAAAGGTCTATCCACTTACCTCTTAGTGAGCCTTCGTTGTACTTGGCGTAAGTGCCTACATAGATGCGTGCTTCGCTTAAATCGTATCGTTCCATAGTCTTTGCTTTTTAGAAGTCAAACAATGAAGGTTGTGCAACCTCTGCCGTTTCTTTCTTTTGTGGTCTTGCGTTACGGCTCTGTATCTTGGCGAGTTCCTCACGTTGGTACTGCTTGATGGCTTCTTGCCTTGCTTCGGCTTTCTCCTCCTCTGTGAGTTCTACAAGATGATTTACTGCCACTCTGCAAGTGATTTCCATTCCTACTTCAATTTCATCCTCGTCATAGTAGTGTACCGCCATTGAGTAGATTTCATCGTCCTCAAATCCATTGCAGCCACTCGCCTGCACTTGGTTCAAGATGTAGGTTACACACTCCTCTATGCTCTTGTTAGGCTTCATCAAGTTGGGAGCAAACAAAGGGTCTGTTGCTGCACGCTGATTGAGATACTCGGCTATTGCTCTCGTAAAATGTTCTGTTCCTTTCATAGTCGTTTAATATTTGGGAATTTCTACTATTTGATTGATGCGTCCATATAGGTAGGCTCTTAGGCTTGTTCTGTCGGGTGCGTAATACTCTGCCCAATGTCCGTATTGATTGACCAAATACTTCTTCAATACGTCCATAAAGTCAAACCGATAACCCATAAGGGGTACGGCTGTACGGAAGTAGGTGTTAGTGTTCACCGCTTCGGCAAGCCAATTCTTTTCCTCACGGCTCATTCGCTCCCCACGATTGAGTTTCACACGCAATAAATAAACCTTGCTGTGGCTCAAAGTTTCCAAAGGCTCAACATCCCACTGCACAAACTTAGTTGCCACCAAACGCTCACTTTCATCAACCACCGAACTTATGCGGTAATGAGAGGAGGAGCTATATCCTTTTTTCTTCATCGAAGATGTGATATTTACTTTCTGCTGTTCCATAATGACATTTTTTTTATGCGTCCAAAGATCGGAGTATGCTGATTCCTTTTTGTAGCAAGAACAAGGTAGGGGGCGCAGCCGGCACAAGGTTTTGTAGGAAAATACTACCCGAAATGAAATGTAGGTGTGGAGATTTTCCGTACAAACCAAAGGCACTGACCTTGTGCAAGCCGTAGCCCCTTACTACCTTTGCGAATAAAAAGAAATCAGCACCGACTTATGGCATATCAAAGTGGAATATGTGGACGTGAGAAGCGAAAGTGCAACGCCAGTATGGAAAACGAAAAAGGGTGGCTACCTCAAATCGAGATAACCACCCAGAAAGAAGAATGAATCGAAGAATATCTTTCCTTGTGCCTTAGAGCACACAGAGCAGGATTGCCAAGATGACGGCAAGCCAGAACAGCCAACGCAGGATTGTAAAGGTTACTTGCAGTATCACTCTGACAATGAAGCGTAGTATCAGGAAACCGAGAATAACCGAAACGGCGGTTACGACTTGCGGCGTAACTATCTTCGAGATGAGGTAAACCGCACCGATAACGATGGAAAGCAGAACAGCGAGTTCGATGAAGCGTGTCCAACCGAAGCGGCGGACTTGCTTGGGAGAACTCGGTGGCTGCCTGTTCTTCTCGGTTTTATACGATGCGTCTGCCTTGATGAAGGCGGGCTGATGAATGTCTTGATTCATGATGATTGTTTTCATAATCGGGGCTTTTAATAGTTTCAAGAGCGACAACAAGATGCGCACACTACACAAAGACAAGTGTTTGAAAAACTCTTGACGTGTGGTGTGGAGCGTTTATCTTGGCTCTTGACACTACAAAAGCCTCCGATGGTGAAGTATCAAGCCATGTTCTCACCGCCTATCGTCGGCAGACCATTGACCTCAATGAGCAGCACGATTGTACCAGTCAGTTCGGTGTACAGTTTGTCGTATTCTGTACCTGCCGCAAAGTTGTCTGTGAGTTCGTACTTGGCAAATACCGCTTGAATTGCCTTGTTGTTCAGTAAAATTAGTGCTAACCTTTCGGGAAGCGGACTTGGCAGCTCCTTCTCAAACTCCTGCTCCAGCACGGAAACAAGGGTATCATACTTTGAGAAGTGCAGGTTGTGGTACAGCACCTCGCTTGCCATCGTCTCTGCTTCGGGGTAGGAGAAACCTTGCGCCACGGCATCGCAGTAAGCCGTCAATGCCTCGTCTGCGCGAGCGGTTACAAACGCATTGTCATTCACTCTCTCAGGAAAATGGTCTCCGAGATATGCTTCCAACTTCAGACGGAAGTAGGAAAGTTCTTTCTTTATTGTTGTCATAAATTCAAAATTTTAGGGTTATATACATTATTTTGAGGAAATGCCTAATGCCGTATTGAAAGTACCCAACTTGTCAGCCAGTTCATTCATATCGTGTTCTATCTTCTTATTGGTAATACGGGCGTAGAGCTGAGTAGTTTTAATGTTGGTGTGTCCCAGCATTTTTGAAACCGACTCGATGGGTACGCCCTTACTGAGTGACATCGTGGCAAATGTGTGCCGGGCGAGGTGGAAGGTCAGGTTCTTCTTGATGCCACAAATATCAGCAATTTCTTTCAGATAACTGTTCAGTTTTTGATTCGTCAGCATGGGGAAAAGTTTGCCGTCACGATAGGTCTTACCACTATATTTTGCAATGATGCTCTTGGGTATATCGAGTAAAAGAACGTTGGTCTCCACGCTCGTCTTCTGCCGTTTGGTCATTATCCACTGCTTGCCGTTGAGCGTGACGATGTTTTCCGGAGCGAGGTTGTACACGTCTATGTACGCAAGTCCCGTGAAGCACGAAAACACGAACACGTCCCTTACAAGTTCCAAACGACCGATGCCGAAATCCTTGTTGGCAATTTTAAGGATTTCCTCGTCTGTGAGGAATCCACGATTGACCGGTTCCATGTGAAAACGGATGTTGAGGAACGGATCATGGTGCAGAACACCAAGTTTCCTGCCCAGAATGGTGATTGTCTTGAAAGTTTTCATCATCCTCGTGGCGGTGTTGGGATTCTGCCCGACAACCGTTCTAAGATAAATGTCGAAGTCGTGTATCACGATATAGCCGAGTTCGGACAGGCGGATGTCAGATCGACCGTATTTGTCACGAAGGAAATTTGAGAAGTGTTTCTTGCAGACGTTGTATTTCTGTAAGGTTGCAGCTTCGACCGACACGCCTACCTGCCGTGCAACGTCACTGTTGTGCTTATTGAAGAGGCTCATTAGGGTATCCACATCCTCCTTCTTACCAAGATACTCCGACTTGATACGCTCCAAGGACACCTCGTCCGTCATCTCGACTTTCTTGAAGATGGTCTGGAGTCCGCTCTGAATGTTGTCAAGTTCGAGGTTGGTGGAAAGTGCTTCAGTTGTCCTTCCCTTCAACCGTTCCTTCTCCCTGTCCCATTGGGACTGTTGGACAGCAATGCCCGTCGAGCCAATTGAAAGTCGTTCATTGTTGAGATAGATTCTCAGCATGACGGGTGTCTTGCCCTCCTTGTTCACATAGTTGCTTCTGAGATAGAAGACTGCTCTGAAAATTGCTTTCATACATTTTACTGCTTTTAGTTGTAGCCTGAACAGAAGTCTTGTCCTAACATCTGCCATCTGTAGCCGTGGCTTGTCGGACACATTGTTGCCCGAAGTGGTGTATGGTAACAAAAACACCTCTGTAATCACGCTGCAAAGTTCAACATATTTGTTTGAATAGCAGTAATTTACGCATACTCCTTATGTACTCTGTATGTACTCTTGGCTACATTTTTATTTTGCCTTGAAAATGTGTAGCCTGATTGTAGCCTTTTTAGAGCATTTTGGGAGTTTCCGCTGCTTCTGTACATACTCTGAAAAGTAGGATGGGTATAAAAGAAAAGTATCATAACTACTTGTAGCTATGATACTTACGATTTTCTTAGATTTCTCTCTGATGTTCATTTCAGAGTACCTAAAGCGGAGAGAGAGGGAAGTAGACTTCTATATAAAATCATTAAAGATTTATATCAAATCATATCAAAATTATCAGAACATCAAGTAGTTACTGATATAATTTGATATGATATTTTATTTATTGACAACTTAGGTTCCAATACTCCGTGAAAAAAAGTGGGTCAAGCAGTGGGTCAAATTTTAGGGGGTTCAAAAACACCTACATTATTTCATAACTTGTGAGGTTTCGAGAAAATATTTTACAACAAATAAAAATGGGTCAAAAAGTGGGTCAAATCTAAATGTTTGTACGCTTGCATATAAATGTAAATCTCATATCTACAGTATATTACGTAATTATATTATTGTGACATTGGTAATATCCCATACTTAGAAAAAGGAGAATTGCTCTCATTAAAGAACTATATTAACGGATTTCAATTATTGGTACCTAAGATAATAAAATTGCTATATGAATGTCTTTCTAACTGCGAGCACAATCTTTTTTACCATTTTCTTTTTCCTGCTACACTAATTCTTCGCAATAATAGTCCCTTCAACCCCATTTTGGGTTTTTACGAATTTATCTATGAACTGCTCTTTATCCGTAATGGACTTTTATACAATATCTTTCTGTATGGTAATGTTTTGAGGAGAAAGTGCACCATGAACAACCTTTTTTGAGTAACTCCATCAATAAAATATAATGAAAATTAGCTTATAAATGTCTTTTCACATTTAAATTGCAAGAATTACATATAATTTTTATAGCTTTGTACCTGATTTGAGTATATTTGTAACTATTAGATAAAAC
>ERZ772999.2191-NODE-2191-length-10770-cov-15.084554_pt1 | contig 10770 bp, 6 predicted proteins | sample MGYA00511467_ERZ772999 | MGnify/ENA primary metagenome ERZ772999 (study PRJEB29015, sample SAMEA2738064) | human oral metagenome | biome: human oral; feature: human-associated habitat; material: saliva | place: China | collected 2218 ...
TTTAATTAGAACCTTTTACTTATATGTCTAATTCTATTATTATTTATGCTCTCTTCCTTCTGTAGGTAGCAACTCCTGCGAGAGCTGAACCTGATAGAAGTAGTGCTATTATGTCAGCGAATACATTAGAGCTGTCGTCAGTCTTAACAACATTCCTATGTACCTGCGCCTTCTTAGCAACACCAGACTTATTTGCTGGGCTTGATGGCTTTGATGCTGTTCCAGCACTTGGCTTAGAAGCAGTTACAGTGAAGCTTGTAGTAGCAGTTTTTCCGCCCTTAAACTTAGCCTTCATTGTATGCTTACCAGCAGCAAGGCTTCTGATGTAGCTCTCCTTAAGAGTTAGCACAACACTTCCTGGTTTAGCAATATAGTTTGACTTATCTACAGGCTGACCATCTATCTCGATTCCTAGGAATCTGTCAAATACCTTGTCTCCTGCAGCGTTCTTGTCTACATCTGCATTTTCGATCTTGAACTGCATATCTCCACCGTTCCAAGCAGCATTCTTACCAACAGTGAATTCGTATTCAGTTGCTGGTGTCGATGGTGTTGTACCAGGTGTAGAAGCATCTGCCTTCCACTTTGCATATGCAGTAGTGTTTGCCATAACTGCCTTATTGAAGTCGAATTCAGTGCCGTAGCTCTTGTCTGTATACCATCCTACAAATGTATAGCCACTCTTAGTAGGATTTGCTGGCTTGCTAGCCTTCTCTCCGTACTTAACGCTCTGGTTAGCAACTGCACTTCCGCCATCTGTATTAAATGCTACAGTGTATGTATCTGCAACCCAAGATGCCGTTAGCTTTAAGTTACCTTTTACAGGAGCATTAAAGTCATATGTAGCTGATCCATTCACCCACTTATCGAATTTGTGTCCAGCCTTAGTAGGAGCTGCTGGCATAGTTGCCTTATCTCCATCGTTCACAGTCTGGCTTGCAACTGCACTTCCGCCATTGCTGTCAAATACAACGGTGTGCTTTGTTGGCTCTACAGCTTTTGGAGTCCACTTCGCATAAGCGGTTGTGTTAGCTGTAATAGGATTATCGAAGTTAAACGATACTGTGCAAGCACTATCAGCATACCATCCTGCAAATATGTGGTCTTCCTTGGTTGGTTCAAGTGGCTTCTTAGCCTTCTGGCCTTCCTTAACCTTCTGGTTAATAACATGAGTTCCACCATTGCTATTGAATGTTACAGTGTATTCATTAACTGGTGCAACACCTGGCTTAGTCTTGATAGTTACAAAATCATCTGCTCCAGTTTCTGGAGTTAGAGTAATTGCCCATCCACGTCTTACACGAACTGCCCATTTCTGATCTGTACCAGTTGTGTTCTCTGGGATGTTGCTAACAGTAATCTTAGCATGCTCGTCATCGATAACTTCAACGTTGAAGTTTAGCTGGCCGTTAATTGCACCAATATACTGACCGTTGATTGTTACCTCAGGCATAATGCTGTTGTTAGTAAACTGAGTTTCTCCGAAATAGAAGTTCTTTCCTGTAATGTTTGCAACGAGCTTTCCTGTGTTGTACTCCCTTTCGAGAGGTGCTTCATATGAAATGCTCTTTAGCTTGAACTTAACTCCGCCGAGAAGATGTGCAGATGTATCGCTCTTCATCGCTGCACCATCAGCGCCTTCAAGTGCACCCACAGCTAGACCAATCTCAGTGAACTTCTTGTAGTCACGGTAACTCTTGTTCTTGAGCTTAATGGTTAGCTTGTTGCCGTCCTTGACTATCTGGTCTTCATTTGAGAGGAATACCTTCTCGCTTCCATCCATAGTAGCTAGGTAAATATGTGATGGACCGTCCGCTGGGATAGTGAAGTCAGCACTATCTAGAGCTGTCTCAATTGTGTAGGAGTCCTTCCATGTTGCATATCCATTGATTGCTACTTCGAACTTAGCCTTTTCCTTCTCGAACTTAACGCTTACATTTGTGTCTGCCTCTGGCATTACAAATGTGTAAGTTGTCTCATCAACCTTTGTTACGTCAACCTTCTTGTCTGCTGCGTCCTTTACAGAAACGCCGTCTGCTGCAAGCTTGTGACCTGCCTCTGGTTTAACCTTAACAGTAACTGTATCTCCAGCCTTTGCTTCTGTCATATCAGCTGTTGCAGTTCCACCCTCGCTAGCCTTAACCTTAACGCTATGCTTTGCAGGTGCTTCTTCGCCCTTAGCCTTGATGGTTACAAAATCATCTGCACCAATCTCTGGTGTAAGCTGGATAGCCCATCCACGCTTTACGCGAACTGTCCACTTCTGATCCTTGCCAGTTGTATTCTCTGGGATGTTGCTAACAGTAATCTTCGCGTGCTGATCATCGATTACATCAACGTCAAACTTAAGCTGACCATTTACTGATCCGACGAACTTTCCATCAATTGCAGTCTCTGGGATGATGCTGAAGTTATCGTAGTTTGCTCCTGGTTTCTCTCCGAAGTAGAGGTTTTCTCCAGTAATATTAGCAACGATCTTGCCAGCATTATGCTCCTTAACGACAGGCTCCTCGTATGAGATGCTCTTTAGCTTGAACTTTACAGAAGATACTAGGTGAGCTGCTGCTGCGCTCTTCATAGCACCTCCTTCAGCACTTTCTAGAGATCCCTTAGCTAGACCAAACTCAGTAAATTTTCTGTAGTCACGGTAGCTCTTGTTCTTGAGCTTAACAGTTAGTTTGTTACCTTCTTTAACAAGTGTATCCTCGTTTGAAAGGAAAACTCTCTCACTTCCATCCATTGTCATGAGGTATACATGTGATGCACCGTCTGCCGGGATTGTGAAGTCATTACTATCTAGAGCAGCCTCAATTGTGTGTGCATCCTTCCACTTAGCAACACCATTGATTGCTACTTCGAACTCAGGTGCTGTCTGAGACTTATATAGGATAACATTGTTATATACTCCAACAGAGTTCATCTCAAATGTAACCTTGTCACCAGTCTGCTTGCTTGGCACCTCGTGAAGCGCTTTCTTATGGTCTATATAATAAACCTTACTTACAGTCTTTCCTGCAGGAACAGCTGTAGTTACTTTGAAGTCTCCAGCAGCAATCTTAGAAAGTTCATTTCTATAGAGATTAACAGTATCAATGTCTATAACCTGATAATCCTTACCTGCGAGCTCTGGAACATCCATGTTGACAACTCTGTCGCGAAGGATATAGTTACCATGCATAAAGTTAGTACCTGTAACAGTTGTGTTACCAGACAAACTTGTCATAGTAGTATCCTTGTTGTGTGCATCTGTCTTATCCTTGAGGAAGATATAGCTTACAAGACTGCATGAGAAATGCATGTATGCAGCTTTATCCCTTCCATCCTCTGAATGGTCTTTTACCGTTAAAGGGAATGGATCAAGCGTAAAGTCATCACTTACTACGGTAACTGTGTAGTTCATATCCTCGTAAAGCTTTGCATTTACAAATCCAAACTTAACGGGTGCTTCAACTACATCTGTGTCACTTGTGAATCTGATCTTAGTGTCTCCAAAGTCAAAGCTATCGCTATCGTCTTTTTCATAAAATACTGGCAAGCTTACCTTGACTCTTCTTGCATTCTCTGGATCTGGCTCCGGAGTACTTCTCTTGGTCATCAAGAATTCATCAATTGTCTCCTTTGTTTTTCCAGGATAATGTCTGTCATTTTCTGCTACCGATCCAGTCTTATTCATCACTAGATAGATATTTACACCCTTTCCGTTAGGATTGTAGGTGTTGTAATTTTCATCATTTGAATAAAAGATATAATGATGTCCCTTATACAGTTCTACATCTGGTAAAACACCATCCTTAGATGTTACTTCACCTTGGTATTCCTGTAAGGTAGCGTCCCAATACTTGAACTTTATAGGTTCAGTTATTGGCTTCTTAGTATCCTTATTCTTAACCGGCATTCCCTTCAATACTACCTTTTCGGTAGAGTAAAGAAGATCAGTATCCTTCTCTGTGAATGCATTAGCATTTTGAAAAGCTATAGAGCTAAATAGCATAACAGCTAGGATTGTTGCTAGGAAAGCGGATACCTTTTTGGGGTTATAAATCCTTTCCATTTTTCCTCCTTATAATATTTGTAGCAATAACATATTTTTATTTAAGTGCATAGGTACACGCTGGATGATTTACCCATTTTGCAGACTATTTAGAAGTTGTGATTATTTGCTTCTATAATTTTATGGTAATCGCTCAGCATATCCTTGCTCTTATACGTACTCAGTCTACTCGTGATTACGAATAGAAATTTTCCAAGAACGATCGGGCTGTTTATCGAGCGACACCAGTTCCAGGTCATGTTCATCACAATAATCAGGAAGCGTATTAAGTGCTTCTGGACATGTGAAGCTTATATCGATAGTCTGTCCTGGTTCAGCATCCTTAAGTGCTTCCTTCAAAGTAATTAAAGGAATAGGACAGTCCTGACCCTTTACATCTTTAACAATCTTTTCCATAAGTACTCCTTTCATTGCACATCTTATGACTTTCCACTTCTATCTCTAAGAAATATATACGAAGCAAGCCATGTACCCACAGCTATGAAAATCAAAGCAACCCATGCTTTTGCTGAGAACTGTGCGGTCTTAACTAATCCATTTCCAACGAGGCATCCTCCGGCAACAAGTGCACCAAATGCCATCAGAGCACTGCCGATAATAGTTTTAATAACCTGTTTCTTGTTAGGGACAACAACATGAAACTCTTTATTTGCCACAGCTGTCAGAAAAGAGCCTAGCACTATACCAAGCACTAATGTGCTGCCAAGACCGAATGTCTGATCGTAGATATTACAGCCTCCGACAATCTGCTTAGGTTTAATGAACGAAAATGGATAGGATAGTAACGGAGAGGTTATTGCAACTCCTCCGATTCTACCGAAGTGTTCACTAACTGGAAATGCTATCCCAAGGACAATACCCACAGCTATAAACCATACATCTTTGCTTCCAAAGCCTTTTCTACGTATGTTCTTCTTTTTCTTGTTATTATGTCTCCATATCGATGCGTATAGAATCAGTGCTACAGCAATCGAGATGCCTAATCTGATACGAGCATCCTCTATTAACTCCCTATCAAATACTTCATATGTTTGGATAAATTTTCCTGCAAAGAAACGACCTCCGCCCACAGAGAAAAAAGTTCCTACTATCATGAAAGTAGCTATGGAAATCCAACCTAGAATTCTGCCGTCACCCGATTTAACTAATGACATTGTCAAGCATCCGCTAGACATAACGGCCCCGAAACCAAACATCATGCTGCCAACCGGAAGCGCCACTAAAGAATAACTGGTAATATAACCATCTGTTACAAGTCCTGCAAGGACAAATATGTTGTACAATATTGCCTCTGTAAAAATCGTCGCAAACAGAAGCAGCAGGTTGTAATTTCTGCCCTCAAGATACACATCTCTTATTGTGCCCGTATAGCATATCCTGCTTTTCTTAAGCACAAATCCAAATGCTAGACCTACTAGCAATCCACACAATAAAGCCATCTTACCCCAATTCCAATTAATTTATAAATATGTATAATGAGCAGAAGTGTAATACTTCTGCGCCGTGTATGAAAACTATTCTCATAATTAAACGATTTACTCAAATATGCTCTTTTCACATGCCATTAATTGTACATTATTTTTTTAACTAATTCTTTTATGTTTTTCATATATAGAAATAATTTATATAGGTTTATTTGTTAATTAATTATTTCTATACCATCTCGTTTAATGATTAATTTCATGTAATAATGAAACCTAAATTTAAAGTGTGATATTTAGATAATTTTGTAGTGAGGGATAATATTTAATGAAGTTAAGAGGAATTAAAGAAAATTCAAACCATGTTGCAGATAAAAACATGAATAGCCGTCGTATAAAGAAATTGCCGTTTCCCATCATATTGTGCATTGTAATCATACTTGCGTCTGCACTAATCTACTTTGCTGTAGCAACTACAGATGGTGGTGCTGATAATAGTCGTGGCTTTAGTTTCCGTAAAGCTACAACGCATCAATCAGATAAAGCAAAAGTTTCCGCAAAGCACTCTACATCTTCAGATGATAAACAGGAATCAGCTTCGGAAAGTTCCACTAATGCATCAAGCGAACAAACTAATAATGATAATAAATCCGATTTAGCCGCTAAGAAGAAGGCATTGGATGAAAAGAAGAAAGCTGCCGCAGATAAGGCGAAATCATCTAAAAGCTCTGACAGCAAAGGAAAAACATGGGTTCCACCTGTTTATAGATATGTAAATCACCCTGCGGAGACACGAACTGTTACGGTATACTCGTGCAAAGGTGGCACTTTCTCTTCAATGGAGTCTCTACGTGATGCACAGCAGAAGTATATTAGACGTAATCACTTGCCTGGATGTGATGGAACTTTCTCAAACATTAAGGAGACTACAAGAACCGAAGTGGTAAAAGCAGCTTGGACAGAGAAAATCCTTGTCTCGGAGGGTTATTGGAAATAGTAATCACCACAAAGTGCTCAAAGAATTAATATATTCGAACAAGACAAAACCCACTGTTCCGTTTGGCACAGTGGGTTTTTATTGCTTGTATTTAAAGCTTTTGACTTATAAGCCTACGCTTAACGATTATGCTCTCTTCCTTCTGTAGGTAGCAACTCCTGTGAGAGCTGCACCAGCGAGAACGAACATGATTGCAAATGCAACTGTGCTTGAGCTATCGCCAGTCTTTACAACCTTTGCACGTGCTGGAGCCTTCTTAACTACTCCTGGTGTTCCAGGCTTTGGAGTCTTTTTAGATCCAGTTACTGTGAAGTATGTAGTTGCAGCATTTGCACACTTGAACTTAGCCTTAATAGTGTGCTTTCCTGTGCTTAGGCTTCTGATGTAATTCGCCTTAAGTGTAAGTACGACACTTCCTGGCTGTGCAGTGTAGTTTGCCTTATCTACTACCTTGCCATCTATTTCGATTCCCTGGAATCTGTCGAATACTCTTTCGCCTGGCTGATTCATATCTACTAGAGGATTCTCGATTTTAAATAGCAGATCTCCACCATTCCATACTGCATCGTTACCTACCGTAAATCTGTAACCATCTTCAGCATTGACAGGGTATGGCTGTGGTGTAGGTGTTGGCACAACAGGCTGTGGCTGTGGTGTAGGTGTTGGCACTACAGGCTGCGGCGTAGGTTGTGGCTGTGGTGTAGGTGTTGGCTGCGGTCTTACAGCATCATTCTCGTCTGCTTCCTGAATAAGTCTAAATGAAATAGCAGGTGCATCCTTAAAGAAATCATCATATGTCTTACCACCGTCAACTGAGTACTTAAATATGTAACCGAGTCTCTTTCCTGTCCTGTTCTCAGGAATTGTTACATAGCAATTACCAGCAGTGTTGTCCTTTACATTAAGAGTTGCCTCTATATTCGTCGGCTTAAAGTTTGCTGTGTTACCTCCGGATTCACCTGAATATAGCTTAAGCTTAATATCATGTCCATTATCAAGCTTTAAATTATATCCACTTGCACTTATTTTTAAGGTTTTTCCCTCCTTAGGAACCAAGTTAGTAGTTGGTACTCCTTCGTATTCAATGCCAACACGGCTAAGAGTCTTTTCTACCTTGACATTTGATACTCTAATATCTTCAGTGTTCTTTATGTTTTCATCATTTACATCTACTAAAGAACCCTTCTTGAATACCACACCTGTATACTCTTTCTTCTGTCCTTCTAGAAAACGTATAAAGATAGTGTCGTTTAGATATCCAAAGTCATCATTAGGTCCTAAAGCAACTTCCCTGCCATCAGAAGTTAGCAACTTTACACCTGCTTTGCGGTTCTGTGGAAATGGGTTAACTTTGATATTGCGATCGAACTTTACTCTAATCTCCTGTGGTGCAGCCCATCTTGCATCAACTGGCTTAGCATTGAAATCAGCCGCTGAAACGCTCGGTAGGAAAACGCCACTTGTAAGGAGCATCGTAGCCGATAAAATTAATGCTGAAAACTTCTTGAAAAAGTTTCTCATATTACGGTTCCTTTCGTCTTTCTTAATCATTTTGCTAATAACGTACTTGTATATTTTACTATAAATAAATATCCATTACCATAAATATGACTAAAATAGTCTTGATTAATCGTATTAATTCTATTAAAGTGCTATAATATTTCCATTTTAATACAATACTAGAAAAGCACCGCATCCATTGAGGATGCAGTGCTTTGCGATTATATGATTCTTTAAAATTCATCTTTTATTTTTATCTATTAAACCCTTTTTCTTCTGTAATGGCAGATACCTGCAAGAGCTACGATCGCCATAATTAATATAGCTTCATATGCAATTGCCATATTGCTATCTCCTGTCTTTACGACACTTCTATGAACTCGTGTTTTCTTAGCAATCACTAGGTTTTTAGCTTTGCTCGAAGAACTTACGATTGACCCAGAGTTTCTCTGTGAATTATTACCAGCAATTGTAAATCTAGCTTCAACAGCCCCATTCTGGAAGTAGATCTTTGCAGTATGACTTCCGTTACTAAGAGTCTTGAGATAGCAAGACTTAAATTTAAGTCTCAAGCTTCCCTTAGTCTTCGTGTAATTATCAGCAGATACTAGAACTCCATCCACTGTAACGTGCGAGAAATTATCGTATGTATCTTCGTCGCTACTCTTTGCCTTTACTACTATTTCGAGAGCTTCATCACCGCTATTCCACTTTAGCGAATCCTTGTTTACAACGTAGTATTCCGCCTGCTCATTGCTGCCGTACTCGATTACGTTGTTGTACATAGACATGGTGTCCATCAGGAACTTAACCTTGTCTCCATCTTGGCTAAACTTAACCTTTACTGGCTTTCCTGCTTCATCGATGTAGTATACCTGCTTTACGGATTTTCCAGCGGGCACTTTGCGAGTTACTTCAAATGAACCATGTGCAAGCTTCGAGATTTCCACGCGCGCCATGTTAACGGTGTCAATATCGATAACCTCGTAATCTTTCCCTTCAAATCCCTTTACGGAGTCATTTGGAAGAACTCTCTCATTAAGAGCATACTTGCCCTCTGTTCCGAAGTTGAGCCCTGTCAATTCCACGTTATCATCGTAAGTGGATATCACAGTGTCATGCTTGTGGTCATCTGCCTTGTCAAACACGATAAGCGATAGTACATTTCTACAGCTGAGGTGGTCATAAGGATGCTTTCCAGAGTTCCATTCCGACTTATCCTTTACAGTAAGAGGGAAGGAATCCATCGCATATGTGCCTCCCGAAACCTCAATCATGTAGTTATTATCTTCGATTAAGTCGCACTCAATAAATCCATCCTCATCTGATGTCACCGTTACAGTATCAATTGGACTGGTGAGTTTAAACTTTACGTTCGGTGCCGGCACCTCGTTGCCTTGCTTATCCTTATAAAATACAGGTAGCTGAACCCTTACTCTTTTATGATTATCCGTACCATCTGCAGGCTTAGTGCGCTTGATTAGCACTAGCTTATCGACGGTCTTGCCATCTATCTTGTAGTTCTGGGGCAGAGCTCCATCCTTATTTGAAGTGATATAGGCATTATCCATATCATATTCTTTGTCGTCGATAGAAATTATGTAGTTATTGTCTTTTACTAAAGTCAATTCCTTTAGCTTCGAATCTGCAGAAACAGCATCAGTCTCATGCTGCTGCGTTGTGCTGTCATATACGGAGAACTTAACTGCCTTAGTAACTGGCACCTCCTTGCCGTTAACCTTTTCATATATAGGAAGATCCGCAAGCTTAACCTTTTCCGTCTCATACACCTTCGCATAATCAGACGGTTTGTATTTTCCCTGTTCATCAGGCTTTACAGTTGGTTCATCTTCCTTAGGACCAGATTTATTCAGCTTCTTCCATAGGTCTGGATAGATATAAATATCCATTACCGTAGCCTTGGTGAGGTTCGGTTCAAAGTCTGTCTCAGGATATGAGATATATACGTTATCTTCCGAGTACTTGCTTATATCGATGCCGTTGATGATAATCGGATTCTTCGCGTTAATGTCAAATACATTTCCTTTTTTTAACGAAACGTATACGTGCACATTCTTCTTCTGGAATTTAACGTCTACTGTATCGGCGTAATCTGGCTTAGACGAAGTTAGCTTTCCATCTGTCTCAGTTATATCAAGGCTCAGAGACACATTATTCTCTTTAGGCTTAGTATTCTCTCCGCTCTGACCGCCCTTCTTGATTAGCTCCCATGCCTCTGGATATATATAGAGGTCTAGCATTGCAGTCTTCTTGATTGAAGGATCAAAGTCAGACTCTGGATACGAGAAGTAAACAAGCGAGTCCTTATACTTATTGAGGTCAACCCCGTTGATAGAGATTGGCGCATCTCCATCCACCTCAACCTCAGATCCTGGTTTAAAGATGATATTAACTTTTACAAATTTCTTCTCATGCTTAGCCTTGATGCTTTCGACACTGCCTGGTGCCGTGCAAGTGATTGTTCCATCCTTGTCTGTGGCTTTGATTTCAACCTTTGAACCATTCGCATTTGTCCCTGCCAATGTGTTCATAGGCATGAGTCCAGCGATGAGAAAAGCAGCCATCAAGATGACAAGGGTTTTAATTAAATAATTTCTTGAAGTAGTCATTTAAAATACTTGTTCCCCCCAATATCGATATAGTGATAACTAAAAAGCTCTTAATCATAACTAATTAAACAGTCATGGTTAAGAGCTTTAGGATTTTAGTTTACCATTCAGAAAATTATTTTTTAAATAGATATTTTCAATTCAGGTACTTTCTTTTTTTACTAAATTCTA
>ERZ772999.2199-NODE-2199-length-10736-cov-12.435821_pt1 | contig 10736 bp, 7 predicted proteins | sample MGYA00511467_ERZ772999 | MGnify/ENA primary metagenome ERZ772999 (study PRJEB29015, sample SAMEA2738064) | human oral metagenome | biome: human oral; feature: human-associated habitat; material: saliva | place: China | collected 2218 ...
AAATCAAAGCTAAATTGGAAGAAGCTGGAGCTTCAGTTACTCTTAAATAATAGAGTACCGCAATTATATTGCGGAACCCTTGTTTAATGAGGTTTAAGACAATATAAAGGCGATAATAATTGGGAGAATAATTGTGTTCCCCACCGAAACCCCACTAGGAATTATCTTGGTGGGGGTTTTTAATGATTAAAGTGGTATAATAAATATATAGAAAGACAAAGGTATAAATTATGGTTGAAAGAGCTGAAAGTACTTAAACGTAGGATACATATTAGTAAAAACTAATGTTAGATTATTTCAAAATAAGTATCCTAATCACTTGTATAACCAATTTAAGTGTTGTGATCCGAATTGTGCTGTCCCACTAAGTTGTGCTGTATGGAATGAAAAAAATTCAAGAATGGAACCATATTTTTATATTAGTAATCATAATTTTCCACACGTTGCGGGTTGTAAAGAAGTAAATCAATCTGAAAAGCAGAGTAGAGTAGACAGTGATAGGACTTATGCTTACAAATGTATACAAGACAAGAAACTTATTACTTTAGGAAATACAGTTCAAAGTCATGGTAAAAAAACAACATCTAACACTGAGTGTGTATTTGAAAAGATGACTAAAGCCACGTTTGTAAAGTCTGCTGACAATCATTCGAATTTAACAAAAAACAAGCAAAATAGAATTTCGTTACTAGATTCTATGATTTTAATTTATAACGATAAAAGTTTTAATAATGATTCTGAAATTAAACTTGATTTTAATTTTCAATTATATCAAAACCTTTCACTTAAATCTTTTAAGACTGAAAAAGAGTACCAAGAATATGTAATAAAACAGAAAAAAATTGAGCAGAATGTTAAAATCATAAAGAATACTCATTGTAGAAGTACCTTGAATAATCTTTTTTATATGATATCTAAAGATTTGCCTTTTAATGAATTTCATATTTTTTACGGTAAAGCAAAATTCTGGGAAACAGAAAATTATCCAGGTTTAGTATATGTTTACTTTTACTCTCTTGATTCAAATATGTTAAACAATGGAAAAAAGTTACACTTTAATTTTAATAAAGATCATTTAAATAATTACAATAAGGAAATTGTAAATGAAGCGCTAAAAAATAAATCAGAAGTCGAGATATACTATCAAGGGGCTTTTTCTGAAGGTGAATCGGATATTTATATGATTCCTTTAACTTTACAAAATTACAATTCTATATGTTTTAAATTACCTTCTTAAATAAAATTCTAGATGATTTTTTGAACTACTAACTAAAAGAAGATTAGTGTTAAAGTGATAATTCATTAATTTATAAAATAATTTAAATGCATAAAAAATATTCTAATAGATTATGAAATTCTAATTTCTAAATTATTAAAAACCCTTAAAGTCACTATCATTAGTGGCTTTTTTAAATTTTTAATGTTACATGAAATATGATATAATAAAAGCGATTACAAGTTTTTTAATAATTTATTTAAGTGGGAGTAGAATAATGTCGAACATTAAAACGGAAAATGAACATCAAAAGCAAACTACAAATAATATTCAAAAAAAGGCTGCTCTCATTTGGGGCACAGCTGATATTCTACGTGGTCTATATAAGCCACATGAGTATGGTAAGGTAATACTACCTATGACAGTCATTAAAAGACTTCATGATACATTGCTTCCTACACGAAGAGCTGTTTTGGAAACTGTGGAGAATGTAAAAACTATCAAAGTTGAACAGATTAAAAACCGAAAATTAACGGATGCTTCAGGCTATAGTTTCTATAATACTAGCAACTTTACTTTTGATACACTCCTGTCTGATGCTGAGAACATTGAAGAAAACTTTAGGTCATTTATTAATGGTTTCTCAGAAAACGTGCAAGATATTTTAGAGAATTTTGAATTCGATAAGGAAATCACTAAAATGCAGAATAATGATGCGCTGTATTCAGTGATTCAAGAATTTAATAGTCAAAAGGCCTATCTGGGTGCGGATACAGTGACTTCAACAGACATGGGCTACATTTTTGAGGAACTCGTTCGCCGTTTTTCAGAAAGTTATGGAGAAGGTGCTGGAGCACACTTTACTAGTCGAGATATTATTTATCTCATGACTGATATCCTCTTAATTGATGAAAAGCCATCAGATAAAGCTATTGTAAGAACTATTTACGATCAGACAATGGGAACCTCTCAAATGCTTTCAGCTATGATGGAGCGAATTAAAGCTTTAGATGCTAATGCAGATGTAACAACGTTTGGTCAAGAGTTAAACCCAGAAACCTATGCTATTGCAAAAGCAGACACGATGATTCGTGGAGGAAATCCAGATAATATGGCCTTAGGATCAACTCTATCAAAAGATGCTTTTTCAGATTATACTTTTGATTATTTGATTTCAAACCCACCATTTGGTATCGATTGGAAGAAAGATCAGAGTGCTGTCAAGGCAGAAGCAGATTTAGGAGAACAAGGCCGTTTTGGGGTCGGTTTACCTAAGATTTCAGATGGTCAACTTCTTTTCCAACTAAATGGTATTGCTAAATTAAAAGATACAGGACGTATGGCGATTATCCATAATGGTTCAGCACTATTTTCTGGAAATGCAGGAGGTGGAGAATCAGAAATTCGTAGACATGTTATTATGAATGACTGGCTGGAAGCTATTATTCAACTACCGACTGATTTGTTTTATAATACAGGAATTTCTACTTATATTTGGATTATCACTAAAAATAAAACTAAAGAACGCCAGGGTAAAGTGCAGTTATTAGATGCAAGTAAAGCGTTTGTTAAGCGTCGTAAAAATATTGGTGATAAGAAGGTTGATATTGATAAGAAACGTCGAGAACTAATTGTAGAGGCTTATGGTGAATTTGCTAATAAAATTTATACTGAAGAAGATTCGGTAGTAGAGTCAAAAGTATTTAATAATGATTTTTTTGGTTATCAAAAAGTTGTTGTTGAAACACCTCTATATGATGAAAATGGTAATGTTATCAGAAAGAAAAACGGGAAACCAGAACCTGACACTAGCAAGCGCGATACTGAGGATATTCCGCTGACAGAAGATATTGATACTTATATCAATCGAGAAGTATTGCCTTTTAATCCAGATGCTTGGGTTGATAAAAGTAAAACAAAGATTGGCTTTGAGATTCCATTCACACGCTTATTCTATAAATACGAATCACCAGAAAGTTCAAAAGATATTGCTCAGCGCATTCAAACTCTAGAAGAGAGAATCATTAAGAACTTTAAATCCCTTATTGATCAAAGAGGGGAAGAAAGAGATGATTGAGCTTGAAAACTATATCTACATTGATGATAATGACGTTATTTTAAGATTTAAAGAGTTGATTAGTCCAGATAATGAAATGAATTTTAATAATAAAATTTTCAATGAAGAATTTCAATTGATTCGTCAATATTTACATAATCAAGGATATAGAATAGCTCAGTTTCCTAGTGAATTTTATATCCCGATTACTCTTCATGGTTTTGCCTATAACAAGATAAGATCCTATATTCAAACAAAGAGGAATAGTTTGGGTACAGTTACTTGGGATGAAAGACGAATACTGATTAACGAATTAAATTTTCTCAACAAGGCTTTTGTTTTTCAAAAAGTTCCTGATGATTTACAGACTATTATCAGAAAAATTTCTCTTAGAGATGCGACTTGGGAACAACAAACTGATGATGAGAAATTAAGAACAATTGCCGAAGTAATTGAGAATCTTTTGAAATTATCTAATGGTAAGTTTCTCTCGGTAGATGAATCTAATTTTTATGGTTTGTTTACAGAAGAACAACTGAAGAATTTTCGCAAACAACTGCAAGTTTTTAGACATAGCCACAAGCAGGCGCTAGAAGAAAGAGAATCCGAATTTGATGAATCTAGAAAAAAATTTCTGATTCATTTAGGAACTGTAATTTTAATTCGGTTAAATGAGATTACAAAGGGAGCTGTTCATGAATAAGATGAAACAAAGTAGAGTTGAATGGATAGGAGTAATACCTGAAAAGTGGGAATTACGAAGATGGAAAAATATACTTAAAGAACGTAAAGAAAAGAATGATCCTATTGTGACGGATTTTATCCTATCGTTATCGATAGAACAAGGAGTTTTCCCATACTCAGAAAAAAAAGGTGGCGGAAATAAAGCGAAAGATGACTTATCCGCATATAAAGTAGCGCGACCTAATGATATCGTAATAAACAGTATGAATATTTTAGCTGGCGCTGTTGGTCTTTCAAGTTGGCTTGGGGCTGTGAGTCCAGTATATTATACATTCTATTCAGATAATGATTGTGCAAATATAGATTACTATTACTATTTATTTCAAACTAAAGAGTTTCAAAAAAGTTTAATGGGTTTAGGTAATGGTATTCTGATTAAAGAGTCAAGTAATGGGAAATTAAACACTATTAGAATGAGAATTCCATCTGAAAAGTTAAACTGTCTCCTACTTCCAATTCCACCGATTTCCGAACAACAACAAATTGCAAAATTTCTTGATGAAAAGACAGCTCTAATTGATGATATTATTACAGATACGAAACAAACGATTGAAGAGTTAAAATCATACAAACAGTCTTTAATTTCGGAAATTGTTACAAAGGGGATTAATAAAAATGGGAAATTAGTTCCTTCTGGTATTGAATGGATTGGAGAGGTACCTGAGGAATGGGAAGTTTTAAAATCAAGATATTTTTTAAATGAAATTTCAGTAAAGGGTTATCCTGATGAGGAAGTATTATCTCTTTATCGAGATTATGGTATTATTCCAAAAAATTCACGTTCAGATAATCACAATGTAACTTCATCGGATACATCAGGGTACAAACTTGTTAAGCCAGGTAATTTGGTAATTAATAAAATGAAAGCTTGGCAGGGATCAATGGCAATTTCTAATCTTAGAGGTATAGTATCCCCAGCTTATTATACTTTTGAAGTTGATAACGAACGATTTAATTTACGCTTTTTACACTACGCTCTACGTAATCCAGCATATAAACAAGAATATATGAGAATATCAGCTGGACTTAGAGTTGGTCAATGGGATTTAAATAAAAATGAATTCAAAAATTTAAAATATGCTTTTCCAGCAAATAAAGAGGAGCAAAAAGCAATAGCCGATTATCTTGACGAAAAAATTTCACAAATTGATACTTTGATTACTGAAAAAGAGAATGTGATTTCTGAATACGAAAACTATAAAAAATCAATGATTTATGAATATGTAACAGGGAAAAAACGAGTGGAAGGCTATGAAAGTTGATTTTGAACTATTGTTAAAACCAAAAATCCAAGATGGAGACTTACGCCAGCTGTTTTGGGAATCCTTTGAAAGGATTCACGACATAAATCGGTTAGAGAAAACCAATACGCTTACTTACAATTTCCCAGAGGATAATCCGCTACAATTTAAAACAATCATCAGAAAATCAGATAGTATCCTCCATTGTCGACTAAAGGCGACAGTTGATGTCCACTGGAGGAAGGCGTATTTCTATGATAAGTTTAGGGCAAGGATAAGTGGAGTCTTGAGTCAACATTTTGAAGTAACTCACTACTCTGCCGACTTATCAGCTTACTATGCGAAAAAATGCTACTCGACTCTTCTTGACTATGAAACAAACTTAAGAAAGATTTTTTACTTCATTTACCATTTTTATGATGTGACGGATGCGACTGCTGGACGCAAAAAACAAACATTAAATGCCTATGTTGAAGATTTGGATTTGAGTCAACTAGAAAAACTCTTGTTTGCGAAAGCTTGGCTAGCAGTTGGTGACTCCTATGAATTTTGCGATATTATCAAAGATAGTAATCTATATGAAAAACTTCAAAACCTAACCGAAAAGATAGAATTTCGAAGTCTGTGGGAAGTGAATATAAAGCCCTTACTACCTAAGCATAATATTGATGAAGAAGTCATAACGAAGATTAGAAATGTCCGAAATAAGGTCGCTCACCATAAAGAAATGAGCTTTAGTGATTGGAAGTTCTGTAAAAATGAAGTTCGGACCTATGCTAATAAATTTCACAAAATTCAAGATGAGCTACTTGAAAGGAAATTTTACCAAAATACAAAGGTTTCAACTGTTGCACTACAAGGACTTCTTGAAATGTCGAAACAATTTCAAAAAGCGGTTGAAGCCTACACAAAGACAATACAGGCCCACAATGCAATTCTATTAGGAGAAACAATAACAAAGGCAATGAAGGGTATAACTATTCCTAGAATAGATATTTACAAAACCATTGCACCTGCTATGGCCGAGATTGCTAATTCTCATGCTGAACGTATATCAAAAATAATGCAAAAAACAACTATCCCTCAGATAGGCGTGTTAGGAAATGATGAGCAAGAAAGTTCATCGGAAAACGATGAAGAAGATAAGGAATAATATGGAAGATAATGAAAAACGATTTGAAGAAGATATTGAAACTTGGTTAAGTTCGCAAGACGGTGGGTGGATAAAAACTAAGTTTCAAGACTCAAACTATGATGCGACAAAAGGTCTCGATTTAGATGCTCTTTTATCCTATATTCAGGAAACACAGAGTAAAATGTGGGAACGTTACAAAAAGGTAGTTGGAGTAAATCCTGAAAGTTCTTTTTTCAAGAGATTTGAACAAGAAGTTAATAACCATGGGATTTTACATGTACTACGTAATGGTATAAAGGATAGAGGATGTAAATTTAAAGTAATACAATTTAAACCGTCTTCTAGTTTAAATGATGAACTTTGTCTTGCCTATCAAGCAAATAAAACTACGATTACACGTCAGTTTGCTTATAGCCCTCATAACAAAAATACGATTGATATCGTCTTGTCTATAAATGGTATACCTCTAGTAGCTCTTGAACTGAAAAATCAGTTTAAGAATCAGTCTGTAGAACATGCAAAAAAACAGTTTATGTTTGATAGAGATCCAAAAGAACTGGTTTTCCAATTTAATCGTCGTTTTCTTGTGTACTTTGCAGTTGATACTCATGAGGTATGGATGACTACGAAACTAGCTGGAGACAAGACTTATTTTCTACCCTTCAATCAAGGATCGAATGGTGCTGGTAATGTTGGTGGTGCTGGGAATCCTGAACGTGATGATGATTATATAACAGCCTATCTTTGGCAGAATGTTTTACAAAAAGATGCTCTCTTAGATATCATTCAGAGATTTATGAATCTAGAAGTTAAGATTGAAAAGAATTCATCTGGAAAACAGGTTGAGAAGAAAACATTAATTTTCCCTAGATATCACCAGTTAGATGTTGTTAAAAAGTTAGTAGAAGACACTCAACAGAACGGTTCTGGAAATCATTATTTGATTCAACACTCAGCAGGTTCTGGAAAATCTAATTCAATTGCCTGGTTGGCTTATCACTTGCAGAGAATTCACAATGATCAGAATCAACCCTTGTTTAACTCAGTTATAATTGTTACAGATAGAACAGTACTAGATAGGCAGTTGCAAGATACTATTACTTCATTTGATGCTACAACAGGTCTAGTCGAGACTATTGGAGAAAACAAATCTTCTAAGGACTTGTTGAAAGCAATAAATGATGGTCGCCAAATCATAATAACCACCCTGCAAAAATTCCCAGTTATTTATCAAGAGGTTGATTCAACACAAGGTAAACGTTTTGCTGTCATTGTGGATGAAGCACATTCTTCACAGACAGGAACAGCAGCTCAAAAATTGAGAAGAGCATTATCAGACACAGAGGATGCTTTAAAAGAGTGGGAAGAGTTTGATGAGGAAGAAGCTTCAAAAGCACGTGACGAAGAAGATGAGTTAAATACTATTTTGCTTGGACAGGGACGACATGAAAATATATCATTTTATGCATTTACAGCAACACCTAAAGTGAAAACAATGGAAATGTTTGGAACTCAGCAAGCTGACGGTAGTTTTGTTCCTTTTCATGTGTATTCAATGAAACAAGCTATTGAGGAAGGCTTTATTTTAGATGTCTTAAAAAATTACATGACATACCATACAGCATACCAGATAGCTAAGTTGGTTGAGGATGATCCAAAACTTCCGCCTTCAACTGCCAAGCGAATTATCACTCGTTATGCTGACCTCCACCCATATAATATTGCTCAGAAAACTGAGATTATGATTGAGACATTTAGAGAAAAGACACGTCATAGTATAGGTGGTATAGGGAAAGCAATGGTTGTAACGAGTTCTCGTTTGGCTGCGGTTCGCTACTTAAATGAATTTAAACGATATATTGATGAAAAGGGATATCGTGATATAGGAGTTCTCGTAGCTTTCTCAGGTGAGGTTATCGATGGAGATGATCACTATAATGAAGTTGGATTAAACATTCTTAAAGATGGTTCTCATGTAAAGGAAAATCAATTAAAAGAAGTCTTTCATGGGGCTGACTTTAATATTTTAATTGTGGCTGAAAAATATCAAACAGGTTTTGATGAACCATTGTTACATACAATGTTTGTAGATAAGAAACTTCGTGGTGTTAAAGCTGTTCAGACATTATCTCGTCTTAATCGAACGACAACTAATAAATCAGATACATTTATATTGGATTTTAAAAATACTGCAGAAGAGATTCAAAAAGCTTTTCAGCCATTTTATGAAGTTTCCAGTCTTGATAAGGCTATTGATCCCAATATGCTTTATGATGCTAAAGAAAAAATTCGTAAGTACAAAATTTATACTGACGAAGACGTTCTTAAAGTTTCTGGTCTTTATAGTAAAGCTAGCATAGAGCAAGATGGAAAATTGCTTGGACGTCTTTCGGCGGCATTTAGATCGATAATTGAAAGATATAAAGAACTGGATGATACAGTTCAGTATGAATTTAGAACTCTCCTTAGAGGTTTTAAAGAAAAATACAATTATATTTCCCAACTTATAAGACTTTTTGACAAAGATTTATTGGAAGAGAGTATTTTTGTTACTTATTTGATAAATCTTTTACCAATTCCTGGGGTAGATTATGTTGACATCGAAGATAAGATTCGTATGGAATATTACAAGTTGACACAGGACGGTTTTGGTTCTATAGACTTATCATCTAGTGAACAGTCTCAGTATAAACAACAAGAAAAAATTAATCCAACTGTAAAGGCTCCTGAAGAGAATGATAGCTTAACTGCAATAATTGAAAAAATTAATAGTCAATTCCCAGATACATTTACTGAAGACGACCGTGTTATACTTGAGATGCTTGTTAATCACGTGGTTAATAATCCAACAGAAAAACAGCGTTCTTTGGCAAAAGGGAATGATTTTCCGATGTTTAAAAACTCCCTATTTCCAAAAGAATTTGAAGATCGAGTTGTTGAACTCTCTAATTCGGCTAATGAAGTTTTCGTTAAATTATTCCAAGATGAGAATTTATTTAAGTTGCTTCAGTCAATTGTTGCAGGCGAGGCATACAAATATTGGAGAAGTGAAGGAAATTAAGTATATATAGTAAAGCCCGTAATAATTAGATTTTGCAACATATAAAGATACATTTTATAAGAGTCTTTTAATTGACGGTAATGATGATATCAAGTTACAAAAAGCTATGTTAAAGATTGCTGGTTATTTAGGAGAATATAACCTCAAAAGGGCTGTGTTTGATACTGCACCAGATTATTTTATGGATTATAACTTTAATTTTATATCTGTTAGCGAAAGAGAGACATTACATTTAATCGATTTCGATGTTCTATGGGGAGAATATAGACGATTAAAAGATGACGAGGGAAAAGTCTTTGACGAAAGACGTTTAATGGCTTTCTTTATAAATTACTTTTATATGTTTACTCTGATTTGGTCGTTTATAAAAAACGATATAGTCCATCATTTCAAAGTTAATTTTTGAGATAGCTTTGATTATGATAAATTTAAAATGAGCGATTTAAATAATAATATAAAATTTTGGTAGCGTTCTCTGACTTATGACATTGATGATATTATCTCAAAGTGTATAGATAACAATAAAATAATGCAGAATGGAATTGTAGTTCGTTCTATATTAAAATCTATTGATAGTCCAATCATAGACGTAGCACAAGACATAAAAAAATGTCTAAATTTAAAAGGTGCAGATGTTCTACAAGGTATGGAAATCGTTTTATTTAACGCTATAAGTCAATATTTTTATACGAACTTTAATTCTGAAGAAGTGTTCAATGATCTTTATCAAAGTTTTTACGCCGACTTAATAAAATTAGGAGAACTTGAAATTGAGGATTACCAAAGATTTCAAGATGTTATGAAATTGTTAGATGTGTTAATGAAAATACTCGAGCAAAATTATTCTGTAAAATATAATTTGGCTCTTTGTTAACTGTAGTGGGTTGAAGAAAAGTTATGATCGAGAAAGGACAAATTTCGTCCTTTCTTTTTTCTTTTTGTTCTAGAGCCCCAAAAAGGGGGCGAGTAAGTAATTTTCCAACTTTTTAATTCAAGCTAAAAATCCCCAATCGAAGCGATTGAGGATTAAGCAAATGAATCTTAAACAATACCTTGTGCAATCATAGCGTTTGCTACATTTTCAAAGGCAGCAATGTTAGCTCCTGCAAGGTAGTCTTTATCAAGACCGTATGTTTCTGAAGTTGTTTTAGCTGTGTTGAAGATGTTTGTCATGATGTCTTTGAGACGTCCATCAACTTCTTCACGAGTCCATGAGAGGCGAAGACTGTTTTGGCTCATTTCAAGGGCTGAAACGGCTACACCACCAGCGTTGGCAGCTTTGG
>ERZ772999.2204-NODE-2204-length-10713-cov-4.703509_pt1 | contig 10713 bp, 9 predicted proteins | sample MGYA00511467_ERZ772999 | MGnify/ENA primary metagenome ERZ772999 (study PRJEB29015, sample SAMEA2738064) | human oral metagenome | biome: human oral; feature: human-associated habitat; material: saliva | place: China | collected 2218 ...
AGAATAAAATCAAGAAACTAAAAGAATTTGGCTGCAACATCAATCATTATAATCCATATGAAAATAGTGAGAAACCTCAATTTAGAGATGATTGAGCTTCTTGGTTTTAGAACTAATTTCAAAATATTGGTAAGAGCGATTAGAAAATAAAAAATCTAATCGCTTTTTTTATTTCAACGAGGAAAGGAGAATTTATGGAAGAACTGAAAAACACAGATAAAAAAGGCATTAGCACAAAGAGAAAGATTGGAAAGACCACCTATGAGGTTGTTGTCCATTTCAATGAAAATGCAACTGAAACAATGCAAGATAAACTTACAAGAATAATGCTGAGGGAGCTTAGGAGAAAATCGAATGAAAAAAAGATGATTTTGATTAAAAAGTCCTTGACAAGTGGCAATAGGTGTAACTAGCTCAAGCGACTTCATCGTAGACGGTGACGGCATCGCGGCGGATGCCAGAGCAACTTCTCGCTTAATAAAGCACCTCTCCATTTACCTCTTGTGCTAAGATTTGCTATAATCAGATTAGTAATTACTTAAGCGGTGTTAGCGGTAAGGATTTTAGAGTACACCCTAGCCACCTTAACAAAGGAGTAATATCATGACCGACCAATTTTCTTCCATTCAAGAGCAAGGGCGCAAGCAACGTGCGCGCTATAAGTCCTTCTACCTACTCACAAGAATCCTACTGCTTGCTGGACTCGTTTTGCTGAGATTCCTACAGATGCAGGCTTCGATTAAGCCTACCAGCCTCAATTCAATCCTAGTCTTCGTAGTATATTTCGCCATTCAAGTCGTCCTATTATCAGAGCGCTTTGCTCACAAGTCGCAAGGGCTAATCATTGCCGTGCTCATTCTGGAAGTCCTCTATGTCATTCATCTATTGGCGCATGTGATTTTTGACTGGCTAAATTCCGCCCTAGTCAGAAGCGCCAACTTCCAGGCTGACCTACTAGTGCCACAAGTCGTCCTACCGACCTTATTTTGCTTGATAGGCTTATTCTCCCTAGTCCTAGTCTGGCGTTGGTGGCGCTCCTTCCGCAAGTCCCAAGCCTAGCTTCTAAGATTTATCCAGGAAACCGGGTAAAAGCCCCGATTACGTGCGAGCCAGTGGTCCACTTTCCAGAGTGGACCACTGGCTCCTCAGATTTTGCCAGAAATCGAGGAAAAGCCCCGATTTCGCGTGAGCTAGTGGCCCACTCTCCAGAGTGGACCACTGGCTCCTCAGATTTGGCCGGAAACTGGGGAAAAGGCTCGATTTCGCGTGAGTTAGTGGCCCACTTTCCGGAGTGGACCACTGGCTCCATTGATTTTGCCGGAAAAAAGGGGGGGAGCCTCCTCTGCTTTAGCCACAAATCAGGAATTTTCTCTAAAACAAAAAAGAAAGCGCTTGACAAACACTGAACCTAGTGCTAAACTCAAGTAAAGGTTAAACGTTTAACCTAACCATAAGAAAGGACTGTTCCCTATGAAAAAACCGTTGATGAAGTCACTGCTTGTGGCCTTTTCTGCTTTGTTAGCTACCAGTGTGGTGCCCCTAAGCTCTGCTCAGGCTAACGACACGCTCGGCCAGAAAGTCCAATATGATACTAAGGCGCCTGTCAATGATGGCAAGGATATCAGCATTCAGTATTGGACCTGGAATGACGGCGACCCAGCTATCAAGTTAGCGGAGTCCTACCAAAAGTTACACCCTAATGTCAAAATTGAAGTGGTCAACCATCCTTGGGATGATTACTGGACCAAGTTGCCATTGGCCTTACAAGGTTCCGATGGCCCAGCCATTTTCAATATTCATAACTCCCAAGACAAGCTGCTATCAAGCTACCTAGAAGCTTATGATATTCCAACCGAAGATCTCAAGGCAGATTTCACTGGGGTAGAGCCTCATGTCGTGGACGGTAAAGTCAACTATATCGATATCGTCATGAATACGGGTAACATCTACTATAACAAGAAGATGTGGCAAGCAGCCGGTTTAACGGACAAGGACATTCCTAAGACCTGGGATGAGTTCCGCCAAGTGGCTAAGAAATTAACCATTAAAGAAGGCGACAACCTAGTTCAAGCAGGTTTCAACTGGAATGGCTCCTATGCCGGCCTCTACCAAGGCCTCAACTACCAAAAGGGGACCCTGCTCTTCCAAGAAGATGGCACCACCCCTAACTATAATAACGAGACAACCAAAGAAAACCTCAAGTTCCTCGTGGATCTCTATGAGGTGGATGGCGTGGGTTCTAAGGACTTCGGGACCGACGATACCCAAAGCTTCGGTAACCAACAATCTGCTATGGTTTACAAATGGGGTTGGTTCGCTAACGAGCTTAAGACCAAGTATCCAGATGTTGAATATGGTGTCTTCGCGACTCCAACCTTCAGCAAGGATCAGCCTTTTGCTTATGACCGCTACAACGGCGAAAGCACCCCAGGTATTAACAAGAACCAATCAGAAGAACAAAGAAAAGTGGCCCAAGACTTCCTCAAGTATCTCTTGGCTAACGACCAATACTCATTAGAAGCAGCCAAAGCCTATGCTTCTTATCCAACCAAGAATAGCGTCCAAGAAGATCAATCACTCAAGTCAGATCCTGTCTTATCCGTCATTGCGCCACGTATCAAGAAGTTGATTTGGCCTGGCCCATTCCCTGCGACCATGGAAACAAGTGCCAAGAAGGCAGCCGAAGAAGTACTCTATAATGGCGTGGATTTGGATTCAGCCTTAGAAAATGCGCAGCGTCAAATGGAACGCGACATGCGTAATGAGTCCTTCAAGTCGCTAGAATCAGCGTATCAATAAGAATAGCAGATCTGCCCTAGGCCACTCGGCATGAGGCAGCATCTCAATCTGAGAGTGAGGGGGTAGTCAGCTACTCACTCACTCTCGTTGTTAAAAGGAGTTAAAATGATGAATATCCTGAAAAAACAACTCAACTTTCGTAATGTGTCGGTCCTCTTCCTGATCGTTTATTTTGCCGTCTTCCTCTTCTATCCCATTTATAAGGCCTTTGCCGGGAGTCTGCATGACTGGAATCCGCTGACCCAGAAGTACAACTATATTGGTTGGGAGAACTATCGCTTCGTATTAGGGGATAAGCTCTTTTGGAAGTCGCTGACTAATACCTTGTTCTTTACCTTTATCTCGACCGCCTTACGGTTGGCAGTGGGCTTGGCCTTGGCCCTCATGCTCTTCTCACGCATGACCAAGATGCGGACCTTCTTCCAAGGGCTCTTCTATATGCCGACTGTCACCCCCATGGTGGCCGTCTCCTTCGTCTGGATGTGGATGTTTAATCCACAGTTTGGGCTCATTAATCGCTTCTTCCATCTGGACATTAACTGGCTCAAGAACTCTAACTGGGCCATGATTGCCATTATCATCATGACCGTCTGGAAAGATTTTGGTTATGCGACGGTCCTCTTCCTAGCGGGGCTTATGGGCCTGCCGGAAGAGGTCTATGAAGCTAGTCGCATTGATGGGGCCAATGGCTGGCAGACCTTCAAGAATATTACCCTGCCCTTGCTCAAGCCAGTGACTCTCTTCGTTACCATCACCTCCCTCATTTCCTACTTCCAAACCTATATTCAAATTCTGGTTATGACGGAAGGGGGACCGGGGACTTCGACTTTTGTTATTTCCTACTTGATTTTTGACGAAGCCTTCGTCAACTATAACTTTGGGACGGCTTCGGCCATTGCGGTCATTCTCTTCGTCGTCATTGCCGTGCTAACGCTCTTAATGTTCCGCTATATGGATATGGGAGGTGACCAACAATGAAATCTAAAGGCATCTTAAGCCTGATTTTGAATCTGATTTTGGCGGCTTTGGCCATTATCACCATTATTCCCTTTATCTGGATGCTGGTGTCTTCCTTTGCACCTAATAGTGAGATTGTCAAGTTAGGTGGGGGTCTCTTCCCAGGCATGTCCACCTTCAACAACTACACCAATATCCAGGAAAAATTCAATTTTATGGGCATGTTCTGGAATAGCTTGATGATTTCGGTGACCATTACGGCCATTATTATCTATACCTCCGCGCTCTTTGGCTTTATCTTCGCCAAGTTCACCTTCAAAGGCAAATCCTTGCTCTTTGCGGTGGTCATGAGTACTATGATGTTGCCATGGGCCGTGACCATTATTCCTAAATATGAGATGATGGTTAAGTTCGGTTGGCTGGATTCCTATAAGTCTCTGATTATCCCAAGTATGGTCAGTGGCTTCGGGATCTTCATGTTCAAACAAAGTATCTCAGGCATCTCCAATGAGCTGATTGAAGCGGCACGGGTCGATGGGGGTTCGGATTTCTACATCTTCCATCGCCTGATCTTGCCTATGTCACGTAACACCATTTCCAGTTTAGCCATTTTCCAATTCTTATGGAGTTGGGAAGACTTCCTCTGGCCTTACCTGATGATTAACACCAAGTCCAAGCAACTCTTGGCGGTAGGTTTACGTCAATTCAATGGCCAGTATGGCACCGACTACGGCGGCCTCTTCGCTGCCACGACCATTTCAATCATTCCGATTGTCATTGTCTATATTATTTTCCAAAAACGATTTATTGCCGGGATTGCGACAGGTTCCAGCAAGTAATCGTCAGATTTGAGGCGACCCCAATGAAAAAAGCAACCCTAAAAGACATAGCCCAAGCCGCCAATGTCAGTATCGCGACCGTATCCAATGTCTTGAATGACCGCCACCACAAGGTCTCCCAGGAGACGGTGGCCCAGATTCAAGCCTTGGCCCAGGAACTGCAATACATGCCCAACCTCAATGCCAAAGCCCTAGTGACTAAGGCTTCGCGCTTGGTCAGTGTCTTGTTCTATAGTGGCGGACGGGATTTTAATTATTCCGACCCTTTTGTGGCCTCTCTCCTAGAGGGCATTGAGCGCATTGCCAGGCAAGAAAACTACTACATCCTGCTTCATAATATAGAGAGCCTAGAGGCCGTCCACCAAGTCAGACGTCAGTGGACCTTTGCAGGTCATATCGTAGTAGGCTGTGATGCTCATATGGCAGCGGCCATGATAGAAAGTGTCAGCGAGCCTTTGGTCTTCATCGATACCTATTTGACGGCGTCAGGCCAGGCCCTAGTAGAGGCTTCTGACCATGTGCAGCTACTCAACTCCAAGGACTATGACCTAGCCTATGCCGGAGTAGAATTGCTAGCCCGCAGCCAGGGCTTGGACCTAGCCTTCTTAAGCTATCAATTTGAGCCCGACCAAGTAGGCGTTATACAGGCCCGTTATGCGGGGGCCAATGCGGCCTATCAGGCGGCTGGCGGCCAGGGGGATTTGCCCATCTACCTCAACACTAAATTGGATGACTTGATTAAGGACCTGTCCAACTATCGGGGCCTGATGGTGACCGCCGACGTCTTGGCTATGGAATTAGTCAAGGTCAGCCAAAGCCAGCTAGGCCAGTGGGACCCAGATCGGCGCCTCATGAGTTTTGATAACATTCCTTATCTTCAGTATTTGGCGACCGAGGTTAACACCATTGACCTCAATCAGGTCCACAAGGGGGAGGAGGCCATGGCTAGCTTGAGTCGTGTCTTGCAATCAGGTCAGACTACTCAGGACCAGCGCCAGCAATACATCTCCGCCAACCTCATCAACAAGAATTTATCCTTAGAAGGGAGTACTAGCCATGATTAAAGCTGTCTATGGAGACTATCAGCCCTTGGCGTCGCCGGAGGCCATCATTCAGGGGCCACATTATCGCTTCACTATTCTGACTTCCCGCTTGATTCGGGCCGAGTATAGTCCGACGGGGACCTTCTATGATGGTCAGACTCAGACGGTCTTGAACCGGGACTTTCCAGTGCCTCACTATGAAATCCGGGAGCGGGAGGACCTACTGGAAATCATCACCGACCATGTGCTCATTCAATATGACAAGCAGGCCTTCTCTAGAGAGGGCTTGGTCTTCAAGCTGCGGGGTTACTTCAGTATCTACCACAGTGATTGGCATTACGGCGACCCCATCCAAGACTTGGGCGGAACGGCTCAAACCTTGGACCACGCCAATGGGGCGGTGCCGCTGGAGCGGGGGCTTATGTCTCGCTTTGGCTTCAGTGTGCTGGATGACAGCCAGAGTCTGCAGCTGACCCAAGATGGTTGGTACCAGGTCAAGCAAGGCGACAGTCTAGACTTCTACTACTTTGGCTATGGCCATGACTACCGGGCTTGCTTGGCCGACTTCTATCGCTTGACCGGGCCCCAGCCCCTCCTGCCTAAGTATGCCTTGGGCAACTGGTGGAGTCGCTTCTATCGCTATAGCGAGGCGACCTATCGCCAGCTGATTGAGCGTTTTGAAGCCGAGGGCCTGCCCTTCACCGTGGCGGTCATCGACATGGATTGGCATGTGGTCTCCGTTCCGCCTCAATATGGCAGCGGCTGGACCGGCTACACCTGGAATGAGGAGCTCTTCCCGGATCCTGCGGGCTTTATGGCCTGGCTCCACCAGCATGGGCTGCGCATTACCCTTAATGTCCATCCGGCTGATGGGGTCCGGCCTTTTGAGTCCATGTACCAGCAAATGGCTCAAGAGCTGGGCCTGGACTGGGAGGGTGGCGAATACGTGGTCTTCGACCCGACCTCACCTCGCTTCCTAGAGGCTTATTTCAAACACTTGCACCATCCAAAAGAAGAGCAAGGGGTAGACTTCTGGTGGATTGACTGGCAACAAGGCCAGACCGTCAAGGGCGTGGACCCACTCTGGGTGCTCAACCACTATCACTACCACGATATTCAAGCCCGTGGCCCTCAAGGCATTACCTTCTCGCGTTATGCCGGTCCTGGTAGCCATCGCTATCCGGTGGGCTTCTCGGGTGACAGCCACATGACCTGGGAATCGCTGGACTTCCAGCCTTATTTCACGGCGACGGCCAGCAATATCGGCTATGGTTGGTGGAGTCATGATATCGGCGGCCACATCTTCGGCTACCGCGACAACGAGTTGGCCTTGCGCTGGTACCAGCTGGGTGTCTTTTCTCCTATTATGCGCCTGCATAGTTCGTCTTCAGAATTCCTAGGCAAAGAACCCTGGCGCTATCCGGAACCATATGCTAGCAGCATGAAGGACTACTTGCGCCTGCGCCACCGGCTCCTGCCTTATCTCTATACTATGAACTGCCGGGCGGCCTATCAAGCTCAGCCCCTGATTGAGCCCCTCTACTATCAGCATCCGGAAGAGGAGGCGGCCTATGAGATTGCTAATCAATATTATTTTGGTAGCCAAATCATGGTCATGCCCCTGACCCAGCCGCGTCATCAACGCAGTCTCTGTTCTCGCTTCGATGGCTGGTTGCCGGAGGGAACCTGGTATGATATTCAGACTGGCTTGCGCTATAGTGGGGGCCGGCGCTTGTCGATTTATCGGCCGCTAGAACGCATGGGGCTCTTCGCCAAGGCGGGCGCCATCCTGCCTCTGTCTGGGGAGGATGGGACGGACAATTCGCTGGCTAATCCAAGCGTCTTGGCCATCAAGGTCTTCACTGGCGCCGATGGACATTTCGACTTGGTGGAAGAGGCTGAAACTGCAACTGATACTTGGGCCGGCACGGCCTTCCTTACGACCGGGCTGACCTTTGTCGATGGCAAAGCATTCAAGCTTGAGCCTCAAGGAACTGGGCTTCGGACCTATGAGCTAACCTTTGTGGGGGCTTGTTTGACGGACCTAGCGCTAGCGGGTCAGGGTCGCCTAGTTGAGGTCAGTCACAATGCCCAGGGCGACAGCCTGGTGCGCCTTGAAGCCGACGGGCCCGTGACTCTCTCCTTCAAGCAGGCGCCACGTGACTCGCAGCAAGTGCGGTTAGAGGTCATTTTCGCCTATATCGAACAAGCCCAAATGGAAAACCAGGCCAAGGACCAAATCTGGGCCCTGGTCAAGAAGGACTTGCCGCTAGCCTATAAGATGCTAGAACTCCAAGGCCTAGGCCTAGAGCCAGAGCTTGTTGAGCCTGTGATTGAGTTGCTGGTGACGGAGTGAGTGGATAGCTCCAAGGGCCCTAGTAACCTAGCAGAAGGCTTAAGATGCCGACCAGAATTTCAAACCAGATAAGGAGGACAGCTGATGGCGATTCAAGGGGTCATTTTTGATTTAGATGGCGTTATTACAGACACAGCGCATTTGCATTTTTTGGCCTGGAAGGCATTAGGGGATTCCCTAGGTGTGGAAATCACTCTGGAGCTCAATGAAGGCTTAAAGGGTCTGGGACGTCAGGAGACTTTGACGCTGATTCTAAAAGAGGCGGGACTATATGATCAGTATACAGAGACCGAACGCCAAGCCTTGGCGGATAGAAAAAACAGGACCTATGTGGCGTCACTCGAAAGCCTGGACCCTCAGGATCTACTGCCAGGCATAGGCGACTGTCTCAGGGACTTAAAAAAGCGGGGCATCAAAATTGGCCTAGCTTCTTCCAGTCAAAATGCTGGGCTGATCATCAAAAAATTAGGCCTTGAGTCTTATTTTGAGGCCATGGTAGATCCAAGGGGTTTGAGCAAGGGCAAGCCTGACCCAGAAATTTACCTTAAGGCGGCCGCTGCCCTGGGCCTGAGCCCAGCTAAGTGTGCAGGAGTAGAGGATGCCAGAGCAGGACTACAAGCCATTCGGGCGGCCGGTATGACCGCGATTGCCCTTGGCCAATCGTTAAAGGATGTCCCAGCCGATTATCATTTCTTGTCTGCAAAGGACTTAGTGAATTTCAATTGGGATGACATTGTAAGTAAGGAGTGACAAGCATGGTTGAGAGCAATTGGTGGCAAAATCGTGTCGCCTATCAGATTTACCCTAAGAGTTTCAAGGATAGTAATGGCGATGGGGTGGGCGATATCCGCGGGATTATTGAGAAACTGGACTATCTCCAGTCGCTAGGAATCGGGATTATCTGGATTTCGCCTATTTATCAGTCGCCTTTTGTTGATCAAGGCTATGATATATCCGATTATTATGCCATTGACCCGATTTTTGGGACCATGGAGGATTTTGATGAATTGATTGCGCAAGCAGATAAACGAGACATTAAAATTGTCATGGATCTGGTCGTAAACCACTGTTCAGACCAGCATCAGTGGTTTCAAGAGCGCTTAAGGATCCATCGGGACCCTACGCTGATTATTTCTATTTTATTGAGAGTCCGGACGGTCCACCTAATAACTGGCGCAGCTACTTTGGCGGCAGTGTGTGGGAACAGCTGCCAGGCACAAATACCTACTACCTGCATAGTTTCCACAAGACCCAGCCCGACTTAAATTGGCAGAATCCGCGCTTGCGTCAGGAAATCTATCACATGGTCAACTGGTGGCTGGAAAAGGGCATTGCCGGCTTCCGCATTGATGCCATTATTAATATCAAGAAGAATCTGACTTGGCAATCTTATCCAGCCGATCGGCCAGATGGCCTAGTGGCGGTTCAGCGCTCACTGCAAGATGCCCAGCCTATTGAGCCCTTCCTTAATGAACTTAAGGCAGAGTGTTTTGAGCCCCACCAGGCCTTTACGGTAGGGGAGGTCTTCGATGCATCAGAATCAGAGCTTCATGAGTTTATGGGCGATCAGGGCTACTTTTCTTCTATCTTTGACTTTAGTCAGACAGAATTAGGCAAGAGCCCTCTAGGTTGGTATGATCATCAGCCGGTAACAGCTGAAATGATTAAGGAGGCCATTTTCCAGACCCAAGCCAAAACGCAAGAGGCAGGCTACTGGTCGACCATTATTGAGAATCATGACGAACCTCGCGGGGTGAATTTCTATCTGCAAGGCCAGGAAATCAATGATAGCAGCAAAAAGTTATTGGCGACCATGCTCATGATGCGCCGGGGCCTGCCCTTTATCTATCAGGGCCAAGAAATTGGGACAGAAAACCGTCAATTCGAGAGCCTAGCGCAAGTCGACGATATTGGTTCCATTAATGAATATCATAATGCCCTTGCTAACGGGCTGACGGACCAGGCGGCGCTTGAGATTCTAAATCGTTACTCTCGGGATAATGCCCGGATTCCGTTGAGATGGAATAAGGAAAAGTGGGGCGGTTTTACGACGGGCCAGCCTTGGTTGCAGGGTGCCGTGAAAGGTAACTTGACGGATGTGGCCAGCCAGCTAGAGGATAAGCAGTCCCTCTGGTATTGGTATCAGACCTTAATTCGACTGAGAACTGACGCTACTTACGGAGAGGTCATTGTGTCGGGAAGTTTCTTGCCGCTTTTCCGGGATGTCAAGAACCTTATGGCTTTCGAACGCTCTAATCAGACTCATTGTCTCTGGGGTGTCTTGAATTATCAAAACCAAGAGCAGGTCCTTGATCTAGGGCGAAAATGGCAAAGTGTGTTGCTCAATAATCTAGAGGAACTAGACTCAATAGAAAATCAGGTCCTTAAGCTAGCGCCCTATCAAGCTCTGGTGCTAGTCATGGACTAGGTAACTAGGAAAATGGTGAGATAAGTCAAGCCCTTTGGCGCGAAAAAAGGTTTCTGCCCCGATTGTGGCCGAGCCAGTGGTCCACTCCGTCGAGTGGACCACTAGCTCGGGTGTATAGGCCAGAAAAGGGTGGTTTGCGCCGAAATTAGATGAGCCAGTGGTCCACTTTGTCGAGTGGACCACTAGCTCGAGCTCATAGGCCAGAAAAGGCGGATTAGGCCGAAATTGCGTGCGAGCCACCAACCTCAACACAAACCAGCAGATAAAAAGTGCAGTTCAGGTCCTGAACTG
>ERZ772999.2205-NODE-2205-length-10712-cov-5.188796_pt1 | contig 10712 bp, 6 predicted proteins | sample MGYA00511467_ERZ772999 | MGnify/ENA primary metagenome ERZ772999 (study PRJEB29015, sample SAMEA2738064) | human oral metagenome | biome: human oral; feature: human-associated habitat; material: saliva | place: China | collected 2218 ...
AAACTCTCCATTAAAGGTCCTAAGACCTTGAATTTTAAATTTGAAAACTCAAATATTTATAAATTAACTGACGATGATAAAAATAGAAATAAATCTATTTTAATAATTGCACAACTGAATTGTTAAAATTCGTCCCTCATGTTCAATTAGTTTCCCGTTTGCTCATGAGGATGTATCTATAATAGATGACAAAATAATAAATGTCAACACAATTTTGCAAGATTTTTTAAGATTTTTTCATTTTTCAGACAATTTTCCGACAATTTTCCGCTTTTTCCGTTCTCTCTTCTCGTTTTATCGCTCGATTTCGCCTATTAATACCTCATTTATTTAATCAATAGAAAATTGATTGCAATAGAAATTAATATACCTAGAATCAATCCGGCCACCACCTCTGGCACCGTATGCCCCTCCACCACGCGTAGATGTGCGATTTTTTCCGCCTCACTTAACTTCAAATTTTTCTCATCAATCAGCTGATTAATAATTTCTCCGTGTTCCCCTACCGAATGGCGGACATTAGTCGCATCATAAATCAAAATCGAAGTCATACAGACCGCCAGTGCAAACACGGTCGAATTAAAACCAGACAAAAAACCAATCGTTCCAGTCACCGCCGAAAAACTCGCTGTATGACCAGACGGCATTCCACCAGATTTCATCATATAATATAGTATTTCCGAAAATTTCGCCTTGCCACAAGTTTTAATTACAAACACAATTAGTTTGAAAAACTGTGCGATAAACCAGCCACAGACGAATGCTAAAAAAACATAACAGCTTTCCATACTCCTATCTTATCACACCCAAGGAAAAACAAGAATACCCGAACTCCGAGTATTCTTGTCCAAGATTAGTTATTTTTAAGGTACACTTTCTTCGTTTCACCACTCATTTTGAGAGAAAAAATGAGAATTTATTTTGCGAGAAATAATTACTATTGTAAGTGGTGAATATTTCGTTTTCCTTTCTTTTTGATAAATAAGAAGACTAGAAGAAAGCTAATTAATCCCCCTAAAATTACTAAGATCCACCAGAAATCCTTCAATGTTTGGCCAACGTGGCCTAGAATTGGTACCTTTAATTTTTCATTTTCATCCAATTCTCCCTCATCTGTATCAGTCGCCTCGAGCTCCTCTTCCGGCACCTCACCTTCTAAAACTTCACCTTCGGAAGTTAAATTTTTCGTATTTCCATCATCTGAATTTTTATCATCAAAATTTTCATCTCTCACCATATTTTCGCTACTCTCTACTTCAGATTCCTGCTCAGATTTTTCTTTTACAATCCCCGAAAGCACGATATTCTTATCAACTAATTCGGTTTTTCTCAATGTCGCAAAAACTGCTGAGCTCACCCCAAATCCCAGTCCAAGTGTCAACACACTGAAACCTAAAATTCCTAGTACCGTCTTTTTTATTTTCTTTGTTTGCTGATTTTTCATATTACCTCACTGTTTTATTTACTTGCACCATAGCGAAAAATCTCAAAAATCACAACCATAAGCATTTTCAAAAATAATTTAACAGAGGTGAAATCCCCCAAAAAATTTTTAGCATAAGCAAGTTATCAATTGTCATAAGCAAGTTATACCCCACAAAGAATCTAAAAAATTTATCCAAATTTTACTCAAAATCCGCCCAAAAAATCCCCTTCGCTAGCGCAAAAACCACCCAAATCCCACCACAAAAAAGTACGCTATACGCGTACTTTTTCTTCCAAAACTAGTTATTCGTTAGTCTCTTCTTCATCTTTTTCTTCTGGCAAAACGATACCGATTGAAGCCACCGTGTCACCTTCTGCCATTCGCATAATACGAACCCCTTGTGTAGCACGTCCGAGGGTTGGGATATCTTTCACTGCCACACGAATTGCCTGACCATTTGATGACATCATAATCACCTCGCTCGCCTCTGGATCTAAGGTATGCACCGCCACGATTGGACCAGTCTTCGCGGTCACTGCCGCCACCTTAATACCGACTCCGCCACGTTTATGAGTTGGGAAGTTGGCTACCAGAGTAGATTTGCCGTAACCATTCGCAGAAACTGCAATTAATTTCTGCTTTGGATCAGTCACGATGTCCATACCCACGACTTCATCTTTCGGACGGAGACGCATACCGCGCACACCCATCGCCGAACGACCCATCGCACGTACATCGGCTTCATTAAAGCGAATTGCTTGACCGGCTGAGGTAGAAATAATAATATCATTCTTCCCTGTGGTTGGCTTCACCCACTTCAATTCATCCCCTGGATCCAATTTAATCGTAATTAGACCATTCGAGCGCACATTCGCGTAATTTTTCATCGCGGTCTTCTTGATTGTACCGTTCTTAGTCGCCATAAAGAGGTATTCGTCCGCCTCGTCATCACTCTTATCATCCGACTGCTGATTATCTTCGTTATATTTAATAATCTCCGTAATCTTCTCGTCTGGATGCATATTCAAAAGATTCACCGCTGCCGTACCCTTCGCTGTCAAAGAAGCCTGTGGCACTTCGTAAGCCTTCATCTTGAACATACGACCCTGTGAGGTGAAGATATAAAGATAATCATGTGAGTTCGTCGTCAAAATCTGCGAAATTACATCTTCTTCCTTCGTGGTCATTCCCCTCTTACCCTTACCACCACGGTTTTGGCGGCGGAAATCAGTCTGTGATACGCGTTTAATGTAATTCTCTGCTGTGAGCAAGATCACACTTTCTTCTTCTGGAATCAATTCTTCTTCCGAGAATTTACCTAGTTCATGATTAAAAATCTTCGAACGACGCTTATCGCCATATTTTTCTTTCATGGCTAGCAGCTCTTCTTTTACAACGTTCAAAATCTTCGCTTCATCTGCCAAAATCTCTTCATATTTCGCGATCAAAGCCATCAGTTCTTGCAATTCCGCCTCAATTTTATCGCGTTCCAAGCCCTGCAAACGGCGTAGTTGCATTGCCAAAATCGCTGCCGCCTGAATTTCCGAGAGTCCAAAACGCTCCATCAAGCGCTTATCGGCATCATCATAAGATTCACGAATCGTTTTAATCACTTCATCAATGTTATCCAGGGCAATTTTCAAACCTTCAAGAATATGGGCGCGTTCCTTAGCCTTACGTAGATCAAACTCCGTACGGCGACGAATCACTTTTTGACGGTGCTTAACAAATTCCGCCAAAATTTCCTTCAAGCCCATAATACGTGGTTGAATTCCATTCACTAAGGCCAGCACATTATAGTGGAAATTGGTCTGCAAATCCGTCATCTTATAGAGCTGATTCAAAATCTTCTTTGGATAAGCATCTTTCTTTAGTTCCACCACTACGCGAATCTTACCGCGTGCCGACTCGTCACGCGCATCCGCAATGTGAGTTAATTTTTTATCTAAAACTAACTGACGAACCTTCTCGATGAAACCTTCCTTACTCATACCATAAGGCACTTCGGTAATCACGATATTAAAGCGGCCATTCTTGCGTTCTTCAATATTCGCCACCGCCCGAATTGTCACCGAACCTTTACCAGTCGCATAGGCTTGTTTCATCGGTGCGCCACCGTAAACTTCGGCACCCGTTGGAAAATCTGGACCCTTTACATGTTTCATCAAATCTTCCAGACTTGCTTCTGGATTCTCAATCAAAGCCACTGTCGCATCCACTACTTCACCGAGGTTATGTGGTGGAATATTAGTCGCCATACCGACCGCGATACCCATTTGGCCGTTCAAAAGAATATTTGGTAAGGCCGCTGGCAAAACTACCGGCTCTTTCTCTGTACCGTCGAAGTTATCACGAAAATCTACGGTTTCCTTCTCGATATCTGCCAGAAGCTCAGCGCCCACCTTATCCATTCTAGCCTCGGTGTAACGTGAAGCCGCTGGATCATCACCATCCATCGAACCGAAGTTACCTTGACCTTCCACCAAGGTGTAACGCATCTTCCAAGGTTGCGCCAAGTTCACCATTGCATCGTAAATCGAAGAGTCGCCGTGTGGATGGTATTTACCCATCACTTCACCGACGATACGCGCCGACTTCACCGTGGCATGTGGTGCACGCCAACCATTTTTATACATCGCATAAAGAATACGGCGATGCACTGGTTTAAGTCCGTCACGCACATCTGGTAAGGCACGATCGATAATCACCGACATCGAATAACGCAAGAAAGAATCTTCCATTACGTTTTCAACGGTCAATTCCTCGACTCCATCCACGGCACGGTGTGCGGTTAGACCGCCCAGATGAGCATCTTCCATCTCCTCTGCAGCTTCCTCAATCATTCCTTCTGCGACATTTTCTGCCGCATTCATCTCAGCATTGATTTTTTCGTCATTTGGCTCTTGTGGAACTTTTTTATCGTTTTTCGTCATTTCTCATCCTTTCCTTAGAAGTCCAAATCATCAATATTAACTGAGGCAGCACGCGACTGAATAAAGTTTTTACGTAGTTCAACTTCCGTACCCATTAATTTGGTAAAGATCGCATCAGCTTTTTCCGCGTCTTCGATATTCACCCGAATCAACACGCGATTTTCTGGATTCATCGTGGTATCCCAAAGCTGTTGCGCATTCATTTCACCAAGACCCTTAAAGCGTTGCTGTGCGGTATAGCCAGCCTGCTTGAAGCGTTCATCCTCTGGGTTAATCTTCAAGCCTTCCTTCACACGTTCTTCGATACGCTGAGTCAATTTTTCTTCCAAGGCCGCTTCATCATAAATATAATCAATCTTACGGTTCGCGCCCGTACCCTTAATCAAGCCGAACAGTGGTGGTTTCGCCAAATAAACATGTCCACCCTTCACCACCTCTGGCATATAGCGGAAGAAGAAAGTCAGAAGCAACGTCGAAATATGTGCACCATCCACATCCGCATCGGTCATGAATACAATCTTAAAATAACGTAGTCCAGAAATATCAAACTGATCCCCGATTCCTACCCCTAGAGCCTTAATCAAAGATACCAACTCCGCATTCGCATACATCTTATCTAGTCTCGCGCGCTCGGTATTTAATACCTTACCACGAAGCGGCAAGATCGCCTGAATCTTCGAGTTACGACCTTCCTTTGCCGAACCCGCCGCCGAGTTACCCTCTACAATAAAGAGCTCACACTCTGAACGATCTCTAGAAGAACAGTCCGCCAATTTCGAAGGCAAATTCAAACCTTCGAAGGCACCCTTACGAATCACGTTATCACGCGCAGCTCTTGCCGCCTTGCGCGCGCGTGCTGCCAAAGTCGCCTTACCGACAATCTTTTTTGCAATCGCTGGATTTTCCTCGAGGAAGTAACCGAAATATTCGCTCATTACCTTGTCGACATAACCACGCACCTCTGGATTACCCAATTTATTCTTAGTCTGACCTTCGAATTCTGGGTTAGGCAATTTCACCGAAATCACCGCCGTCAAACCTTCGCGAATGTCGTCACCGGTTAGATTATCTTCTTTTTCCTTCAAAAGATTATTCTTACGCGCATAATCATTCAATACACGGTTCAAAGCCGTACGGAAGCCTACCACATGTGAACCACCTTCAGGGGTCAAAACGTTATTGGCAAATGGCTTCATAGTTTCCGCATAGGTATCATTGTACTGAACCGCAATTTCTACTTCCGAATCTTCAATCTGTTTATCAACATAGAAAATCGTATCCGAAAGCACTTCCTTACCGTTATTTAGACGCTTTACGTAGCTCTTAATCCCACCTTCGAAGTAAAAGGCCTCTCTCGCACCCGTACGTTCATCAAAGACTGAAATCAAAATCCCCTTCGTGAGGTAGGCCTGGTGTCTCGCATAATGTGACACCCAGTTATAATCAAAAGTCGTGGTTTCCTTAAAAATGGTTGGATCTGGATAGAAAATAATGCAGGTTCCTTGCTTCGTAGTGCCACCTTCAATTTCCAATGGCGCCACAGTCTTACCCGTTTCAAATTCAATGTGATGGACTTTTTTCTCACGATAAACTTCGGCAATCATCTTGGTTGAAAGTGCGTTCACAACAGAGGAACCCACCCCATGGAGACCAGATGAAACCTTATAGCCACCGCCACCGAACTTACCACCGGCGTGTAGCACCGTCAAAACCGTTTCTAGCGTTGATTTATGAGTCTTTGGGTGAAGATCTACCGGAATACCACGTCCGTTATCTTCCACTTTTACACCACCGTCCGCCAGCAATGTAATTTCGACTTTATTTGCATAACCCGCAATCGCTTCATCGATCGAGTTATCCGCAATCTCTTTAATTAAATGATGCAAACCATCGTAACCGGTCGAACCGATATACATACCTGGACGCACACGAACAGGTTCAAGCCCCTCTAGAACTTGAATTTCTGAGCTGTCGTATTCTTCAACTTTTTGTTTTCCAGCCATCAAGAAAATACCTCTTTTAAGTTAACTTGATACCTCTCTGGCTCACCACCCACGTCTTTCCAAATGATTCTTCTAGAATCCCTTTTTCCAGTCGTTTTAACCTCACTTGATATCTACTTTAGTGTAACCATTTTTGGTTTAGCTGTCAAGGTAAAATAGTGATATTTCGCGTTCTAAGCCGTTTTAAGGCCCTTGTTTCAATTTTTTGGGTACTTAAGCCTTTTTAATTTTTAGCGAATTTTAATCACCGTGCCGTCTTTTAGGCGCCCATCTTCCTGATTCGCCTCAGATACGGCTTCCATCGGCACATTCACCACCTCTGGCTCCGCAACCACAGCACTCTTTCCCGACATCAAATCATCCGCAACCACAGCACTCTTTCCCGCCATCAAATCATCTAGCTCTGCATTAATATCATCCAAGGTAAATTCCGCACGGCCTTCCTTACTAGCCCCTGCGTCAGACCCCTCAGATTCACCCCTTCCAGCCACTACTTCGGTCATATCACTAGTCGCTCTCTCGGCCTTTTTCGCGCCACCCTCCTCGGCTTTCATTTTCTCTAATAATTCCGCCATCTCTGGACTTCCCGCCTTAGCCTCACTAGCCGGCACTTTCTTCACCCCTAATGGAATACCCTTTTCGTCTCGATCAAAATTATCTAAACCAAGCGCCGCATCCATCGCTCCATCCCAAGGTTCATTGCTGGCAAAATTCCCATTTTCAATATCTGCTCGCCCCTCATCACCTTCACTAATTCTCAAGCGATCCTCGATTTCCTTTTCCACTTCTTCCCCTGGGCGACCATATTTCTTCGCTGAATAATCTTTTAGGGCAGCAAAAATATTTCTATCTTCTTTACCTCTTGGCGGCAGTAATTTCATCGTAAATGGCGCCGATGGCATACCGTGCATCAAGACTGTCGCAATTGCGTGATAATTTGGCTGCTTATGCAAATCTTCCGCCTTAAAAGTCGGCGTAAAGACTTTTTCCATCATTTCCGCATCTGTTACACCCAGACGACCCGCAATAATCGTACCTACGTTACCCAGTACACCTTCACGAATCTTATCTGTTAGCTGCGTCATGAACTGGTTCGCCACAATCAAATTCAAACGGAACTTACGAGCTTCCGACAAAATCGATTCAAAAGATTCTGTCGAGAAGTTCTGAAACTCATCCACGAATAAACAAAAATCCTTACGTTCATGCTCTGGCGTATCTACCCTCGACATCGCCGCCGTCTGGAACTTCATCACGAAAATCATACCGAGAAGCTTGGAGTTTAATTCCCCTAGCTTACCCTTCGAAAGGTTCACCAAAAGAATTTTCTGTTGATCCATAATTTCACGAATATTAAAGCCCGATTTAGTTTGACCTAGCACCCGTTTCATCATCGTATTTTGCTTAAATGGGCTCCATTTTGAAGCAAACCATGTCACCACCTCACCTGCATCGTTTGATTTCTGAGAAGCTGGAAATTCTTTCGTCCAATAATCAAAGAGGTCGCGATCCGTCACATATTTCAGCTTATCTGCTACTAAATCCGGATTAATAAATGGACTCGGAATATCGAGAAATGTCGCACCCCTCGGGTCACTCATCAAAAGCAGCGCCGCATTCCTAAACATTTGCTCACCGCGTGGACCAAAAATACCGGTATGTCCAGGGTCATACAGCGAATACAGCATATTAATTCCCTCTTGCACGATAAAATCTTTCTGTTCCGTGGTGGCAAATTCCAACATGTTCATACCAATTGGGAAATCTGTATCTGATGGATCAAAGTAAATCACATCGTCAATACGATTTTCTGGCACCATCGAGAGCAATTCCTCCGTCACATCACCGTGCGGATCAATAAAACAGAAGCCTTTCCCGGCCAACATATCTTGATAAGCCAAATTCTTCAAAAGTACCGACTTACCCATACCAGAGGAACCGATAATATAGGTATGGCGCCTACGGTCATCTTCACCTAGTTTAATCATCTTCGTATTACCACGATATTCGTTCACCCCGAGCTCCAACCCCTCTTCCACTAGCACAGTTGGCGCATCTACCTGTTTCGTCATCTGTCGTTCTACCCCTGATGATGGAATTGCCGCCTCAGATGGCAAATGAAAAATCGAGGCCAGTTCCTGTGTATTTAAAATCATCCCCTTTTTCTTGGTTGGGAAAAAGCGAAAAATATAATTCGTCACCAAAGTGTCCATTTTTTTCGCCATATCATACTTGAAACCGTTCATGGTTGGCGAATCCAATTGTGAAAACGCTGCCACCACCCCACCAACTAAGGCCTCACTGCGTTCATGGCTACTGGAATGCGCCACTACGCGAATCAAACATTCGAAAACCGGATACTTGGTTTTATTTTCAATCATTTGGGCTTCGTCAAGCTTCGCCTGCGACACTTCCTTCGTAGCTTCTTTACCTTTTTCATATTCATGTAGCTCCGGCACTTCGAATGGCGCACGAATAACGTCCATGATTAAATTTAGTACTCGGCCTTGTCCGAAGAATCCACTGCCCGACTTAACTTTTTTACCCTCTCGTAAATTTTTTACAATTTCTTCAACTTTTTTTCGCCAACCATCCCCCACTGGACGAAACATCAGTTGTAGCCCCAATCCTTCACCCTTTTTCGCTTTTGCAAAGGCATTCAAAATTGCGAGCTGCGCATCCCATTTCGATTCTGAAAATACCTGGATTGGATAATATTCTTCCTTCTTAAAGATTAGCTCCCCACCTGCCACATTACGGCTATCTTCATCTTCTTTCGCTTCGTCACCCAGCCCGGCATTCGAGAAGATATTTTCCACCTCTGCTTCCTCTAAGCGCGCCGTTGGATAAGAAGATTGAATCGCCTGCTTCACAATTTCCGTCGTCACTGCTGGCACCACGGCATAATACTTCACCAAACCGTCGACCACTACCATTTCGAATGAAAAATATTTCTGGCCGTATAATTTTGTATTAAAACTCTCTTTTTTCAGCGTCGAAGCAATGATTGAATACATAATTGTCGACTGCGAAATCGCCTCCTCATTAACATCACGCTCGTCGCGTCCACCACCCTGAATATCATCGGTTGCTGGTGGTAAATGAATCAAAAGTGGAATTAATTTTAGTGAACGCTCATATTCCTTCGCCTTGCGTTTTTTAGCCAAAATTTTCACCCCCACAAAGAGAGCTGCTACTAAAACTAGAATAAAAATTTGTACACCAATTATGATGTTGTTGGAGAAAATTTTCGAGAAATCCGCCCCTTGCTTTGGCGCAAAAATTGAACTATTTTTTTGTTCATTTTGCGTATTTTTCGGGGCGGCATTTGCCGCACCAGAATCCGCCGGCGTTCCCGCCGCATTCTTTCGCATAATGATATTTTCCACCGGATTTTCGCTCATTTTTGTCTCTTCTTTTATCTCAATTAGCTCTGTTTTATCTCTTAATTATCCTGACCGAGAATTCTTCCGTATCTGTCGAGCAGAAGTTTCGCGCTCAACATTCTTTTTTGTCGATACTGCATCGTCGGACTTTTAATCTTCTTGGTTTTCTCAACTTCTTTCAGAATCTCTTCCTCTAGACCGTCTCTGTCTCGCGCCTTCGGCAAATCTGTTCCAATCAGTTTTCCATCTTCGAAAGTCCGCGTCCCCACTGTTACAATCTTACCCAAATCACTTTTTGGCACCCCCTCATCACTGAATTTATCCCCTTGTTCGACCTCCGCCCGTTCTGTCTCCAGATTTTTTTCTTGTTCAATCTGTGAATTTGCATTTTCAAAGCCTTGTATCTGCTCTGAACGAATTTGCGTTGGATTTACCCATTCAAACTGCCCCTGTCCTGACATACTACTCGTCTGTACTTGCTCTAGTACACCACCTGTCTGCATTCCTTCTGGGACACCTCCTATCCGCATCTGTCCTGACACACCGTTCATTTGCGCCTGCCCCGACACACTATTCATTTGCATCTGATTTAGTACGCCGTTCATCTGCGCCTGATCTGGCACACCGTTTGTCTGTACCAGCTCTGACACACCATTCATCTGCGCTTGATTTAGGACGCCGTTCATCTGCGTCTGCATCGCCATCTGGCCCATAGCCATCTGTCCTCTGTCAAAACCGTTCGCCCCAGGCATTCCCTGAGCTTCAAACATTTGGTTCAGTCTCGCCACAGCTTCATCTTGCGTCAGCCCAGTTGGTACCTGTTCCGCACTCAAAGAATTTAAGCTAGAAAAATCTTGGTGTTCTTGACCATTTACTCCAGAAACCTGCCCAATATTTTTCTGATCCATACCCCTATTTTAGCATAAACACTATGAAAAACATACTATTTCACCATCTTGGTGAA
>ERZ772999.2206-NODE-2206-length-10710-cov-8.149038_pt1 | contig 10710 bp, 9 predicted proteins | sample MGYA00511467_ERZ772999 | MGnify/ENA primary metagenome ERZ772999 (study PRJEB29015, sample SAMEA2738064) | human oral metagenome | biome: human oral; feature: human-associated habitat; material: saliva | place: China | collected 2218 ...
TTGATTTATTCTTCATTGTTAAACTCCTTTTCCCTGCAATAAATGTATTTTTAGGCCATTTATTAAAACCTGTTATGATTCGTCACAAAATGTTCACCTAAAAATTGGCAGCTTTTATGATGATAAAATATAAATCATTGCCTAAAATATACACCTTAAACTGCTATATGTCAAGATATTTTTAAAGCGTTATTATTTATTTACTAAAAAATATTAATATAGTTTTTTTACAAGAGTGTGAACCTTTTTATCTGAATACCTTTTTAAATTCTTTATATCTAGGCTATAGATATTCTTAAGCAATATTTTATTTTTATATTTTTTAGATATTAAAAAATACTAAAACTGCTATAATTCATGAATTTCCATATTAATATTACGTTAGATTATATGACATAATATTTAGTGATTCTTTTATGTGTTTATATTAATCAAATACCTCCACTGTATTAGTCATAATTATTACAGTGTTTTATTTATTTCACTATTCTATTAAATATTTTTATCTACACTATAAAAAATATCACAAACAGTTTAACTAAATTTAGAATAAATCATCGGGAAGTTAACGTATTAAATTTTCTGTATCAATATTTATAAAATACATATAATATCTAAACATAATAATTCTATATTTAATGTAAAAATAATATAAATTTATCTTTCATATTGATATTATTCATTAGTTTTTTGACATTATTAGACTTGAAATAACAATAAATTAGAAATATTTTTTAATATAGATTTAGAAATATAAGATTGTTAAACTATAATATAGTAATTTTTTAATAAAAATCATGTTTATAATTGACAAAAAACACTATTCAACTTATCATATTTAATAAGAGATACATTTAATTTTGTATTTATATTTTTTCGCATTACTATTAATATTAAATGCATTTATTATACTTAAAGAAAGGGTCATTTTTTTATGAAAAAATATATTATTACTATCGTAACAGTTACTTTAGTAGTTTTAACTGTCGCTTTAAGTGGATTTTATTATTTAACTAAAGATGATAAGGCAACAGCACCTAATTCATCTACCCAAAATCAAAATTCTAAATCTTCAGCTACTAAAGAAAACGATAAAAATAAGAACGACGAAAATAAATCATCAACTTTAGGAAAAACTCCAGAAACAGTTACTGAACCTACAGTTATTAACGGTATTATTTTAGCTAACAAAAAACATCCACTACCTGCTAACTATAATCCTGGAGAAAATCCTACAGCAAGACAAAAAGTTAACAAATTAATCAGCGATGCTCAAGCATTGGGACTTAACGTTTCTAACCAAGTATCTGGTTTTAGGGCTTATGACACTCAAGCTGGTCTTTACAACAATTATGTAGCTGCTCATGGAAAACAAGAAGCAGACAGATTCTCAGCTCGCCCTGGATACAGCGAACACCAAACAGGTCTAGTTTTCGACTTAATCGATAATCAAGGACAACTATTAGGAGCTGAAGGAACTAATGAAAGTAGTAAAAAAGCTGCTGAATGGTTAGCTAACAACGCTCACAAATACGGATATATTGTCAGATACAAACCAGAATTCGTAGATAAAACTGGATACATGGAAGAAAGTTGGCACATCCGCTATGTTGGAGAAGAAGTAGCTAAAACAATTCATGAAAAAAATATTTCACTTGAAGAGTATCTAAACGCTCCAGGTGGAGATTACGCAAACTAGAATATAATTAATAAAAGGAGAATTAAATGAATAGAAATAGTCAAGGTCCAAACAACCAAAACTTCAATAATCAAAATTTTGATCCTAACTATAATTACGATCCTAATATGAATAATACTCAATATAATAATCAAGGATACAATCAACAATATCAAAACACTCAGTATCAAAATACTCAATATCAAAATTTCGAACAACCCCAAGATTATAACAATCAACAACAAAACTACAATGTTCCTCCTATGTATATGGAAGAACCTAAAGAGAAAAAGAAAAGTATTATTCCTGTTGTATTAACTGCCATAATCACTTTTGTTGTATTAGTCGTTGCTCTATATTTCGGATACAACAAATTCTTAAAAAAAGAAAATGTTATCGACTTAGCAACATATGAAGTAAATTTCGTAACTTACGGTGCTGAAGGTGAAGGAAAACCTGAAGTTGATATTAAAAAAGTTCCTGAAGTTGCTAACTCAAATGCTGAAATTTCAAACCTACTATCAAATCCAGATATTTCATTCGATAAACAAAGCAACTTGAAAAATGGTGATAAAGTAGAAGTTACTATTTCATTAAATAAAAACACAGTAAATAAATTAAAACTAAAAACAACAGGTGAATTTAAACGTACATTCACTGTTAATGGTTTAAACGAAAAAGCTAAAGAAAAAGAAACTATTATTGTTAAAGAAAGTTCTTCTAACTCTTCTAGTTCATCAAACGAAGTAAGACATAGTGTAAGCGGACGTACAGCTTATGTAAAACCATCTGTCGGCGTTAACCTAAGAAGTGACAAAAACGATTCTAGTAGAATTATAACATCAATAAAAGGTGGAGCATCAGTTACAATAAGAACACTTGAAACTAATTCAGCTGGTGAAAGTTGGGCTTACGTTTATTATGGAAGTTATACTGGATATATTCGTGGAGATTTACTAGGCGGATATTAATATACAATAAAAAGTTGATTCACAAAATCGTGAATCAACTTTTTTTATTAATTGTCTTTAACTTTAATTTTAACCATAATCATACTTACTAGAGTTATTCCTATTACTATTAGGAATATCGACTTACTTTGAGTGAAGCCAAATAATCCATTTTTTACATGTTTAGCAATCCAAACATAAACATAATCTCCGTAATAGATCCCTAGTGCAAAAAACGCTTGATATATCCCCATACTTACATTACGATACTCTCTATCAAAATATTGCATAGCAAGTGAAATCAGCGCATTATACGCACCTCCATACCCTAATCCGTTAAGTATATAACTGAAATAAATAACATACGGATTATTTACATACAACGCTATTATGTAAAACGATAATGAACATCCTAATAAGAATAGTAATGTTTTTTGAATACCCCATTTTCTAGTGAAATACACTCCCACAAGAACGCCCGCAATAAGCTGAGGTACTGCAAAAACAGCATCCATATAAGCAAGCATAAGCGGCGTCATATTTAGCTCAGTTTTACCATAAGCAATCATGTTTGCTCCACTTGTTGAGAATTTAATAAATGAAAGTAACAACGCTAGTAAACAGATGTAAATAAAACTCTTATGCTTAATTACTACTTTTACTTTATCAAATGAAAAGTCACTATCAATTGGACGATAATCTTTCATCATAAACGATAATATAAATGTTACTACTGCAATAACACCTGCTACTATCCACATATAATCAAAGTGTTTATATGTATTCATAGTGAACACATATTGGATTGGAGCTGCGATAAATTCAGCCAACAGCGGTGCTACTGATAATATAGAAACTGATACAGCCGCCTTATCTTTCGAAAATGTTTCTGAGAAAATAACATTAAATAAGGCAAGCATTGTTGCACTTATACCTAAAGATAATGAAGATAGATATAAAGTCATATAACTACCATTAAATGCAACTAGAAACGATGTTATAATTAACAAGAATAACGAGATTTGTACGAATATTTTTCTTCTTTTAAATATATCACTCGCTAAAAACATAGGTAACCTTACAATTAAACTCATAAGACCATAACCTGCAGCAATCTGAGCAGCAAGTACCGGGGTTAATGAAAGTCCACCTTGATCAATCGGCGTTATAGCATATAACTTCCTATAAGCTCTAATAATACTTATCGCCGACCAAAATAAAACTAATATCCAAAATATAATAATTTGATCTTTATTTAATTCAAATTTTTTCGATAAGAAAATTACAAGAATTAAAATTAAAACGATCATTATAAGTGAAAATAAAATTTTTGTTTTAACCATCTCCTAACTATATAATTTAAGTAATAATTTCACAAAATGTTAAACTTAATTTTTCAAAAACAACATTTCAATTCAACTTTAACATTATACCATAAAAAACTAAGTTGTTAAGTAAAAAATACTTAAATTAAGCGTTAGTTTACTTTCGATAACGTTAAGAAACTTATATTTATTTCTGGATAAATTTCCTTTATAGTTTTAGCACAACCTAGCAATGTATTACCACTTGTAAATATATCATCTATTATCAATATACTTCTAATATTTTTCAAATTTCGTCCAGCAGGCAGAATATAATATTTATTCTCTATCCTCTCTTTATGAAGCTTCGCTTGTTTTTCTCTATACTCACAACCTAGTATCTTCTCAAAATTAATATCACATAGCCTACATAGCTGTTCGATATGATCAAAACCTCTTATAATCTCCCGAATCTCATTAGCAGGTACAATGGTTATAAGTTCAAAAATTTTTAAAGACAGAAATTGCTTAAACAAATTTATAAACTTCAGCGCACATGCTACATCCCCAAAATATTTTATCGAATAAATATCATCTTTTACAAACTCATAATCAGAGAAATAATAAAGAGTGTATTCTCCTACTTCTAAAACATTTATATCAAGATGTTCCCTACATTCAGCACACAATCGAAATTTCTCCTTTGTTTTGAAAAGTGTATCAAAACCTAATTTATCGCTAATTTTAACTCCGCAAAAACTACAATTCATAATCTACCCCCTATTTAACTTCCTATATTTCGCTAAATTATTCATGTATTCTATTTCCTTAATCGCCGCTTTCATCTCTCTACTAATTTTATCCGATAAAAATACTATATCCCCACTATTATCATAATCCTTTCTTCCTACTCTACCCGAAATTTGAATCAATGCTGATTTTGTGAAATTTATATGTTTTGCATCGAAAATTATCACATCTAGATAATCAAAAGTCACCCCTCGTTCCAATATAGTAGTAGTTACCAGAATATCTATTTTTCTATTATAAAACTTCTTGATCTTGTCACTTCTATTTTCATCTTCACTATAGACAAAATCTATAATAATATTATCTGAAAAACTACACTTCAGATAAAGTACTGCTGTTTCACACATTCCTATTTCAGGGACAAATATCAAAATTCTTCTATCTCTAGCTAATCTTTCTTTTATAAATTTTTCTATAAATTTTGATTTTTTCGAAAAATCAAACACATCACTCTTTTCAATTTTAATTTTTGGAACAGGTAATAAATATCTATGGTATCTTATAGGTATTTTGATAACTTCATCAACACTATCTTTAATTTTGTTTGAAGGCGTAGCTGATAAAAATACAATCACTCCATTATTTTTCAAGCTTGTTTTCGCACCATTTTCTAAACATTCATCTCCTGAATACGGAAAAGCATCCACCTCATCAATTATTACTATATCAAAGTAATTGTAGTACTTCACAAGCTGGTGAGTAGTCATTATATAAAAATTAGATTCTTCTAACACCTTCTCCTCACCGTGTAATACACTTATAGGATAACCACTAAAATCACGAGAAAATCTTTCAAATAATTCTTTAACTACATCTCTCCTTGGAATAGCTAAGCAAATAGTTTTATTTTCCAGAATCGCTTGATAAATTACCTCATAAACTATTTCTGTCTTTCCTGCTCCACAAACAGCCCAGACTAGTGTACTTAGATCTTTTCTAGTATTCTCTACCAATCTTACACTCGCTAGTTCCTGAACATCGCTCAGCATTACACTAGGTTTTTTAGGTACTTCTATTTTCGATATTGGAATATTAATATGAAATTTTACAAAATTATCATCACTTCTTCCAAAAGCAATACATCTCCTACAATATGTAGTCTTCAGACTATTACTATTAAAACTGAAAAATAAATTTTGATCTCTGTTATCACATTGTAAACAATGATATTTATCATCAATCAACTCCACTGAATACAACTTCTTAACAAAGGTACAATTATCCAAACAATGTAATTTAATCTTCAAATTGAGTAATCTAGAAATGGACAAAAGCAGCCCATTATATCTTCTCAAAAAAGTTAAATCACTCTCTTTTAGATTATAGACTGCCCCTGTAATTATTTCACCATAGATTTCTTCAAAATCAATATTTATTTTACCAAATTCATCATAACTTTTTCTAACTTTTCTATAATTAATATTTTTTTCATAATCATTCATTCTTGAAAAATAAATTATATAAAGTGCTTCAATAAATTCACAGTACTCCCTAAAAAACATCTTTTCTCCCCACCTTATATGTAAATTTTTACTCATTTAGTTAACATTTTAAGATTCTAAATCTCTTTACAACTTCATACTAACTGTATTTAATTTCATTTTAACAAAAATATATTTATAAAGCAAAATAAAAGTACATTTTATAAAAGTGGCATTTTTAGGCAAACTTTGTTGCTAACGTTATCAAAAAGTGGTATAATAAAACTATAAAAAAAGGGGGAACCCCCTATAAAGTAGCTGGGCTACTTTATGAAAGGAGTGCTTTAAAATGTTAAGATATCAAGTACGAGGAGAAAATTTAGAAATTACTCAAGCAATTAGGGAGTATGTAGAGAATAAAGTTTCTAAATTAGAAAAATACTTTGCTGACAGTTTAGAAGCAAACGTTTACGCTAATGCTAAAGTATACAAAAATAATAAGAAAAAAATCGAAATCACTGTACCTCTTAAAGGCGTAACACTTCGTGCAGAAGAAACTAACGAAGACTTATACGCAGCTGTTGATTTAGTTGTAGACAAACTTGAACGTCAAATGAGAAAACATAAAACTAAAATCAATAGAAAAGGACGTGAGAAAGGATTTGTTGAAGAAAATCTTCTTACTAACGAGTTAGAAGAAGCAGAAGAAACTGCATTAGATTTCGGTAAAGTTAAACAACTTAAAGTAGAATCAATGACAAGAGAAGAAGCTGTATTCCAAATGGAACTTCTAGGACACGATTTCTTCGCGTTCTTAGACAGCAATACAAACGAAATTTCAGTAGTATACAAACGCCGTGACACTGGATACGGAGTACTAGAAATTTCTAAATAATTAATTATGAGTTTAAACGCAATCAACCATCTTCCGTAGGTGGTTGATTTTTCTTTGAAAATACAATAAAATTAAAATAAAGAGAAATGATAAGTAAATAAAATGATTTTATATTTCAATTCCTTTGAATAATTAAATTTACATATAATTATGTATTTCATATTCTCTATCGTGGTGGCGACAAAATTGAATTCAATAAACAACTGCTTCTATGAATCCTCATATAAACTTTGTTAAATTCTAAAATTTTGACTCTCGAAAGCGTCCTTCACCATAATAAGAAAACATGAGAAATATTTTATTCTATACACATTACACAAAATACATTAGGAGGATTTTTTATGACTAAAAAAGTTGCTTTATTCGTTGAAAATGGAAGTGAGGAGTTAGAATTTATCGCACCTCTAGATATATTACGCCGTGCAAATATTCACGTTGATCTAATTTCTGCCAACAACGAAGATCATATAACAAGCTCACATAACGTAAAAATAATAGTAGACAAAAAAATTAGCGACATCGATAACGTCCTTGACTATGATGCAATAGTAATCCCTGGTGGAATGCCTGGAAGCACATTACTTCGTGACAACGACAAAATAATTACATTCTATCAAGACATGTACAACGCTGGAAAACTTGTTGCAGCCATCTGTGCTGCACCTATCGTTTTAAGTAAAGCAGGGATACTTGAAGATAAAGAAGTAACTTCTTACCCAGGATTCGATAAAGAAATTAACTGCAAAACATACAATAACGAAAAAGCTGTAATTGTTGATAAAAATGTAATTACTGCACAAGGACCAGCTGTCGCAATCTTATTCGGTTACGAAATAGTTAATTATCTACTTCAAGACGATACTGTACAAAACATTAGCAACGCTATGCTAGTACCAGTATTAAAAAATAATTTATAAAACATAAAGTTTAAGACCTCAGATTAAAACATCCGAGGTCTTTTATCATTTAATTATTTCGTTAACTCTTCTAATTCTTTCATTGCATTAAATACAACTTCTGGTGTACAAACATCAACTGCAAGTTTAAATGTTTCTTTTTCACTAGCTGCAAATTCTGCAATTTTCTTCATTTTTTCTTCTACATCTTCAGTTACATTAACACAAGCTAAGTTGTAAGCTAAGTTATTATCTTTATAGAATGGAACAAGTTTCTCAACTTCTTCTCTCTTACCTTCAGCAAGTAATTGAACTAAGATACCATATGATACTTTTGTACCGTGTAAAACAGAGTGTGTTTCTTTAACTAAACTCATACCATTGTGTACTGCATGAGCTCCTGCCATACGTCCATAGTGAACACCAAAGCATCCAACACATCCTGAGATAGCGAATACTGTATCTACAGCATTTTTGAAACTTTCTGTTACTTCACCTTTTTCCATTGCTTCTAATGCACCGTTAGCATCGCGTAATAGTACATCACGAGTGATTTTAGCTGCTTCTAATCCCATTCTTACAAAAGGATCATTAAATTTATTGTTTCTTTCAACTAAAACAACAGCTTCATACCATTTAGCTAAAGTATCACCGATACCTGCTACGAAGTATTCTTTTGGTGATTCTAATAATAAATCTAAATCTGCTACACAAGCGTATGCAGTACGTTTAAAGTATGCTACCTCTCTAAATGTGTGGTCTGGGTGGTAAACTGCAGCTACAGGTGCATAAGGTGCACAAGTTGCGATTACTGTTGGTACTGTCATGTACTCAACGTTTAAGTTTTGCGCTACACCTTTCGCAGTGTCGATAACACGACCTCCACCTACTCCAAGAACTACATCAACACCTTCTCCAAATTCATCTGCAATACGTTGCATATCTTCAAAAGATGCTGATCCATCATATTTTGCTACTCTAAATTCTCTATTTCCTTTATAAAATTTTGTAAACGCCGCGTAAGATTTTTCTCCAGTAACAATCAAAGGAGTTTTAAACCCTTCTAATCTATTATCAAGTGCAGACAATGCCCCACTTCCTGAAATATATTCACTTACCCCTGGTCTCGCTACATTTGCTAATTCAAACATTTTACATCTCTCCTTTGTTGTTAATTTATTTTTATTTTTTATAATGTAATTATGATTATAACATTTCCGAAAACTAAAATCAATAGTAAGTTAAAAATATTTTATTTTCTGACAATTAAACCAAGAATTTACAATCCTTCTCTTTAAACCCCATAAAAAAAGAGGCAACATAGAAGTGTTCCTATTTTATCTCTTTTAAAACACATCTACATTACCTTAAAATTTTGTTTTATCTTGGGAAAAATATAGTCCCCTCTTTTTTAGTCTGACCTTTTGTTATAGATTCAACGATAGTACTAGCTTTTTCAAGAGCTACTATCTGTCCATCTAATTTCTCAATTAAAATTTTTCTACCTTTATACGGACTATAGACACTCGCTTCTATATTCTCTATCCTTAAATAATATTGCTCATCGTACCCATTATCACGTAGCATATTTTGTATTTGAGCTAAATTCTCTTCGTTATAATCCACATACTCGAAAAGTTTTCTATTTTGCAATCTTTTCGCTAAATCTGCAGCTATTACATCATCTTTATCTTGGATAAGAGCACAACAGTATAATAACGAATTCTCATCTAATCTGAAATACTCTTCTTCACTAACCTCTACTTTTTCTAAAAATGGAATTAGCACTTTCATATCTTCAAAATAATCTTTATTGTCTTTAAAAATATCTTTCAATCTATTAAATAGTTGAATAAATACTGCTTCATAACTTCTAGCTACAGGGTGATAGTAAACTTGCCAGTACATTTGGTACCTCGCCATAATATAATCTTCTACACTATGGATACCTGTATGTTTTACTACAATTATCTTCCTACCTTCACTTGTTTTTCTAACACGCATCGTACGCAATATTCTTTCTAAGTCAAATTGCCCATAACTCGTAGCTGTAAAATAAGAATCACGTAGTAGATAATCCATTCTATCAGCATCGAGTTGTCCAGAAACAATCTGATTAAGTATATCATTTTCATGAGTATGTTGAATAATAGAAACTATATCTTCAGGTAATTTTTTAGATACTACTCGTAAAATAGAATTCAGTTCAGTATCCCCTAATATTATTTTTGCTGTATATTCCTCATGACTATGATTAGTTACATGTTCAAAAGCATGAGAAAACGGACCGTGTCCCACATCATGTAATAATCCAGCAAGCATCACGCACACTTTTTCATATTCAGTTAACTCAACACATAGTGTCTTAACTTCAGTTACCATCCTTCTTACAATCTCATATACCCCTAACGAGTGAGAAAATCTTGAATGTTCCGCTGTTGGATATACTTGAAAATCTCCCCCTAATTGTCTAATACGACGTAATCTTTGGAACTCCTTACTATCAAGACAATTCCAAATTACCTCATAATGAATATGGATATAACTATGAACAGGATCCTTTAATACTTTAGTTTCATCTAATCTTTTTAATTCCATCCCTATTCCCCCTATCACAATCAATGATTTTTACTATATTTCTCTCTTATTATATCAAAGCATAAAAAAAAGACAAGCCTAAGCTCATCTTTTTCACTTTTATTCTTATTTTTCGTCTACTACGTATGGTAAAAGTGCCATGTGTCTAGCTCTTTTAA
>ERZ772999.2208-NODE-2208-length-10705-cov-11.229484_pt1 | contig 10705 bp, 7 predicted proteins | sample MGYA00511467_ERZ772999 | MGnify/ENA primary metagenome ERZ772999 (study PRJEB29015, sample SAMEA2738064) | human oral metagenome | biome: human oral; feature: human-associated habitat; material: saliva | place: China | collected 2218 ...
CCATCACTAATTTGATATGGTGGATTACCAATTACAGCCCCAAATCTCACTGTTTCCTCACCTACCTTAACTTCATCTTTTAATATAATTTTACTAAACGGCTTTTTCTGCTTTAAAATACAGCTTATTTTATTATAATCTACGTCATCTTTATCATCTTTTATATTAATCAAATCATAAGCATTGAATTTCATCGCAATATTTTCTATATTTAAATCTAATATCTCATAGAACCTTCTGGTAAATTCATATGCAATAGAAGATGTCGGAATAGCATAGATAATATCTCTTACATCTTCGTGTGAATAACCAAGTTCTGATGTCAATCTCTTATATAAAGAAACTGCGTACTCTCCAGATTTACTTGCAATGTCGAGCAATTTATATTGATTTGAAACAATCTCTTTCAATCCATCTTCAGATAATAAGCCAACCATTTCATCACAGACATTTGATGGTGTGATAACCTCCGACTCTGACATTCGATTAAATTTCTTTATTGATGTCATTGCTCTTGTCAGCGGTTCAATGCTTTCATCTGATGCAAGCATCGATATATTCTGTATCTTGTAATCTAATCCACTTCTTTTAAAAGGATCCATCTTTTCACTGATATTAACAATGGTTTTCTTGTCTAAATTTAAGTTTATCGCAAGTCTCTGGTTTTCATCACTATCTATAACTTTTATAATATCATCTAATGATGCAACTTTGTCTTTGGCTAAAAATGAAAAGAACAGTAACCTCTGATAATATGTTTTTATCTTGCTTTCAAGTTTTTTTATTTCATTATCATTTATTTTTTTAGTATAGTCTTCTGTTTTATCTTTTACATTATGTCTATCGTCCTTAAATTCATCATCTTCGTGCTCATTTAAATCCAAATCATCACCACTACCCTTATAAGGATCAATTGATAATCCTTGTTTTGAATTAAACTCACCCTGACTTTCCATTATTTTTCTAATATCTTCATCATTTAAAATTGATAAATCTACCGGAATATCCAATACTTCGTCAGATATACTCCTTTGATTGTTGTACTCGCTGATTGCCTCTAATATATTAGTAGCATCTACCTCTTTAATCTTGTTATGATTCATCGTAATTACAGGAGATATTTTGAGCTCTTCAACAATTCTTTCTTTTAATTTGCTGTTTCCGTTTTCTTCTGTGTTGACATTATAAATCAATGATTTTTGCTCCTGCATTCTGAACAACCTGTAAGGATCAAAATCAACAAGTAGTGTTTGAGGCTTTAAGTTTTCTTTAATAAACCCTTTTTCACTTGATAATGTCCTTATATATTGATTTTGCAATCTAAAAATCGATTGATCATATTCTTGTGGAGATGATGTATCTTTAAAATATAACATAGTATCCCACTGCTCAACAGTAGATCCAGTAAGCATTCTGTTAACCGTTAATGTTATAGTCTTCTTGTTTAAGTCTTCACACTCCTTCACTTTATTCTTAATATCACTTGGTTTTTTATATATCTTTCCTGCATCAACGCCAGATATGTTTATAATTTCATACTCATTGAGATTTTTAAAAATATCTTTTCGATCCCTTAAAAGTTCTTCCATCGCATCACAGGAAGCACAATATGGAAGCACCATTACCATGTGTCGGCACATTTTTCCTTCTTTGATTTTGTCATAATCCAAGAAACCAAGTAAGTTTTCATCTTCTTTTGAACCATCTATAACCTGAAGTAAATCTAATATTTCCGCCTTATTTTTAAACTTTTTATGTCCATTATTTATGGCATCTTTCTTTATAGACTCAGGCTCAAATAATTTGGAAAATGCAAATGTAACTCCACTTTTTTTAAGGGAGTCCATTTTTTCACGTGAAGATTTGTTTGGATTAAATGCAAATCTAACCATTTGCGGAAATCCATAATATGGATTATCCCATTCGTTTATATTATCCTTATAAAGATTATTTTTATCCCATTCTTCCTGTTCCTTCACTATATCTGAAAACTGTACAAACGAGATAACATCTTCTTTTTCAAACTCACTTCCCATTAATATACGGTATGGTGTGCCAGATAGATGTAGCCTAATCCTTGCATTTATTTGTTTTAGTTCCTCTTCTGCTATATTTACGTCAATATTATCATCATCAAGTTTATTAATATTGGATTTATCAGATTTCTCATATCCTGCTTTTTCTAAAATTTTTCCAAAAGATTCAGCTCTTGCTCCGAAATGAGTTTCATCAATTATTAGCAAATCAATTTGTTCTTTGAAAAGTTCTGCATGCTTCTCTTTGATTTCATCACCCTGTAAATCTTGCAATGTCAAGAATATTACAACCTTATTATTTTCATCTCTATTTGTCTTTATGATGTTTTCGCTTGAAGCTAAATCATAGGATTCTAAAAACACATACTCTGAAAAGTTTCCTGCCCCTTCAACAGTTTTCTTCCACTCATCTTTTACATCAGCTTTCGCCGATACAACTAAAACGATATTAGCTGAGATTTCTGATGCGCAGCAGAGCGAAGTGAAAGATTTTCCAAAACGCATAACAGCATACATCAAAAGATTTTTTCGTCCGTTATTTACAGCATTTATAAAACTATCTACTGCAGCTTTCTGATTTGGTCGTAAATCCCATGCATCTCCACGTTCATAGTGATATGTTTGTGGTAGACTATTATTAGAACTATAGTATTCGTACTTACCAGAATTTGATATATAGTTACTTTCTATGTCTTTTATAGCATTATCTATATCATTAATATCAGCATCTTTAAAGAATTCATTACTGTAAACGACTCCGCTGTTCAGTTCTTCATGACGCAGTCTTTTTCTTGACAAATCGTTCTCTAAGTATTTATGAACTGAATAATCTCTGAAATATGTATCTTCATCAATTATAGCTTTACTATCGTATTGTTTTTTTAGATTGGGATAAGCATGTCTCCATTCATTTAGTCTTTTAGATACTGATCTATATGTATCACCAACCTTTAAATAATTTGGAGCTTCTTCTGTTGTGAATGCGTAGATGTGTGGTTCAACTCTACCTACAATAATTCCGTCCAATACCTCTGTACCTTTTGTTTTAGTATCGTCCATGATTATTCTCCTCTTAATAAATCCTTAAAGGCGATAATTCTCTTTGCTCTCCAGTCCTTTATAATGCAATATGCCTGTTTAGCCTCTTCATTATTAAATATTGAAATCTGCTCGTCAGGATTAACAGGGTTGCTATATGGGATTGTATATGTTAGACCATCCATCTGCCAAAGATTCCACGATATAATCCTTGCAATTTTTATTAGCTCATTTTCATATGGAGCTCTGCTCATCATATCCTCCATGTAATCACAATATGACGCTAAAAGGTTTTCCCTGGCAATCAACAAACTATCTCCATGGAATTCAAATCCATACACGCTTTGAAATGCTCTTTCCGTCCACTTATGCCATTCTTCATCAGAATCAACATTCTCTTTTACAACTCTCATTTTTCTATCTAAAATACCTATTCGTTCGTATAAATCCAGAGTATTTCCTGTGACAGTATCATACCGACTGACTAAGTAAGGAGCCTCACCGCATGTGATTTCTAATCGCCTATCATCTATGTATTTCTGCCATGACTTACTTTTACTATCAGGAAACTCTATCTTGCCTTTATTGGGTATCCATGTTTTTTCTTTTTCAATATTGAAAACATCGTCTCTTTCAAACCATGAATTATCTACTAAGTTATTTTGAGCATTACATATCCAGCTAGGAGTGAAAACCTCTGCTTTTTCTTTAGTTCTAGTCCCCTGACTTTCCTTTGTTTTCATGATTCTAGGTTGAATCACATTTGAATTATCACCGGTAATTAATCTAGCTAAAATAGGATAATGCGAATAATATTCTTCACCTAAAACTTCATAGTCATCCGTTCCCCATATAATATTTCTTTTGGTAGTTCTATCTATAAGCAAGGTTTCTAAAACGTCTTTACTCCACATTCCTTCGTCAACATCTATTGTAAATGCCATTTATTTATCCACCTCAATATTTTTATCAACACAGACCAATTCCCCTACATCAACACCTAGAACATTACATATTCTACCTATGACTGTTAATGAAATAGCTTCCCCTTTTACCATCTTCGATATAGTCGCAGGAGATATCCCTGTTAGATTTATAAGATCCTTCTTTTTCATATTATGATCTATTAAGTTTTTCCATAATCCATTATAGTTGAACTTCATAATTACCGCCTTATATTTCATAAAAGTGAATTCTAAACACATTTATTATATCACATTACTCATACATTAGCGCATTGCTTTCAATTTCTATTATGTAATAAACTGTAGGTTAGATGCCCAAGTTATTTTTTAAACAGTAAATGTAAATGGACATTGTATATCATAAACTTGATATTATTTATACCTTTATATTCATAAAGAAGTCATAAAATCTTTCATGTTGCTATTTTAAAATTGCTTTATGGCAATTGCAATTACTTTACATACACTATAGACTATTTATATCGTTAGAACCTACAAATACTTACTTCCATGGTTTTGTAGATTGCAGGTAGCTATCATATACTAAAATGCATTTGATTGAATATCTACAAAACGATATTAGAAAATAATCAATTGATTTCTTTCAATTGATTTAGAATGGATTTCGGTTTAATATATTAAAAAACGGTAGTTAATTAAATATATAGACACATTATTAATAGGAGAATGATTTGACTGTAGCTTATAGTGATGCATTACAACGTTTCAAAAATTTAATAAAATCTGATTTTAAAAGTCATGACTCGAAAAAGAAAATAAAAGAAAGGGCCAATCTGTTAGAGTGGTATGTTCATAATTGCCCATCTAAGAAAGGCCCTGATCAATCGAAAAAATTCTCAGACTATGGTATCAAATCCGGAGCGGATTACAAAGATTTAAAGCGTCAAATAATTAATAGTATTGGCCTCAAAAAAAACGATACTTATATATTTTGTAATAATGGAAAAGAAATGGAAAATTTGATTGATAAAATAGAAAATGCCTATTCTTCAAGACGTAAAGCAATTATTTATTTTTCAAATGGGGAATACAAAGAAATGGATTCACTTTACATAAGAATTAGAAATTCATTTGCCCATGGAAATCATTTTAAAATTAAGGATTACTATTATTTGTGGAATGAAACTGGCTCAAAACCGAAAAAACTTGGTTCCTTCATGGTTCTAAAGTATGAGCATCTTAAATCAATATATAATGCTTTGGATAATCATTAGCTTGTATTAAATACTAGCATATATAAGTTATACTCCCATCTCATATTTTAGTTAAAGATATTATATATTGGACGCAAATTGTAATAATAAGTTAAACATTGATAACTAAAAATCCACATCATAATTATATGATATAATTATCAAGAATTGAATATTTTGTTTTGTTTGCTTTTATTCTATCGAAAATAAATTTTCTAAATTCTACCGCTTTGTCAATGGCATCTTTAGTTTCATTAAAAGACGGATAATATCCACCATGAACAATTTTATTCCTCATCTTATATGTAGTAGTGTACCAACTATTAACTTCAGTACCCTCTTTAGTTAAATCCCATGTTCCACCAATATATTTTGGTAATTGACGTTTAACTATACTTATAAGGCTTTCGTTCTCAAGCTTTTTTTCGATGTCTGTTGCTGTAAAATCTAAAGCAATCAAAACCTCTTTATATACAATTTTAATTATAATTTCGATATTAGTTTGGATGCTGATGATTGCATCATCATAAAAGCCTTCCTTAAATTTTCTAAACGCTTTTAGCGCATATGTCTCTGCATGTATAAATGGATTGCGCTTTTCATTATAGATGTAATATATCCTTAAATAGTCCATTAAATTTATAGGATTTATAGGATTTTTTTTAGAAGAGCAATTTGTATGGATATTAAATAAGCTTTTTTTACTTTTAGACGCCCTCAAGTCGACTGAATTCATCAGTATTACAGGAAAAAGCATTTCTTTAGTTATTCTGTAACACATTTCATCCTTTGTTTGAGATATATATGCAATAATCTGCTTATTTAGTTCTTCTAGCGCATAATCAAAAAAATAACTTTCCAAGTTTTCTACTGAAGTATCTGAATTGTAGCTTATAGCCATAATTACTGAAGTATGATATTTTTCAATTGGGATATTATCAAGTCCATGTATGGGTTCTTTTATTATTTCCGTTCTATACAAATAATGTAAAATACAATCACTCATTTCGAAGTTACATAAAAATTCATCTTCTAAAGCCATTTGGAAAGGCAAATCTATCTTAAATTCTATTACGCTATTAATTGGATTTTTAAATGTATCGTATAACAGTCTAATATCTTTTTCAAATATGTCTTTACCAATAATAAAATTGTATTCCAAATTTTTTAGACAGCAATTTTTGAATTTTTTACCACTACCACATGGACATTTTTCGTTTCTACCAGTTTTCATGAAATTTACCTATAGTGCAAATATTATTTTCTTATCTGCTTTTATATTCGTATCCACCTAAGATTATAGATTCTGAAACGCTACAACAATTTCTTTATTATCATTATATATTCATTTAGGATGCTCTACTTATGCCTCTCATACCATTCAATTATCGAATCTCTACCAGAGTCAAAGAATTGAGTCGATATATAGATATCTTCACCTTTGAAATTTAGTGGCACAGCACGATATCGAAAAGTCTTCGAACTACCCATATATGCGTTCCTGTCTTCCGAAACTGCAGGATAACTTGTATTTTTGAATACATCTTTTGAATATTCTTTAGTCTTTAGTTTTTCTATTTCTTCCTTATCAATTTCATCGTTTTTGATTAAATCTTCGACAAAATAATAAAACAGCTGTGCTACTTTTGTTTTCTTTCCTGTCCATGTTTTTCTATCATTAATATTAAATTCTAAGTCCATTAAGTAGACATTGAAATCTTCTGGATCTAATTTTATATATATTATTAGACTCTTAATGAATGAAATTATATTTTCTGCAGACAAATTCGTTTCATAAAATATCCCCTTCTTTCCAATTTCCTTAGGCCTTCTCAAAATGCGCTGATCATTTGTAATATATATGCATTTCGCCTTATCTAGCTTATAATTTTCGTTTGCTAATGTCACTAACGCCTCACTATTTAAATCATATACAAGCTCAACAAATTTGCTTAGTAATTCAGCCCAATTATTCGCTTTGATATATTCTCCCATAAATGTGAATCCATTTGGTTTTGTGTCTGTAAAGTCAATACCATCTAGAATTCCAAAACATAATTCATTTGGCTCCTTTGGAATTTCGACATCTTCATATGGAAATTTTTCAATTAAAATGTCTACAAGCTTATTTGCACGCAGTAATATAGTTTCTTAATTCCATTTTTCACTATCGATAACATCTTTATTTAAAATATTAGCTTTTGAATTTTCTTTAATGATTTTCTTTTTTTCATTAAATGATTTTGTTCCTAGTTCGCTGTTGTATCCAGTAAATGTTAAATTACCTAGTGTGTGTAAGTATAATTCGTACACCTTATCATAGTCATTTCCTATCTCTTTTTTCCATACTGCTGCATTTTCTTTTTGTGGAAGTATGTGCTCTATTGTAAGATTATCAATATCTATATGCTCTTTTGAAGAGTTTTCAATTACCGATAATACATATTTACATATGTTTTTCGTGTAAAGCGGCTTATATAAAAGTGCATCCCTAAACTCTTTATCAGATGGCATCCTATTATTTGATTTATTTGTATTCAGAAAAACAACAAATCGCTCATAGTATCTATCGTATTTATCCGTTATAACCCTACCATACATTGATTTCATGAACTTAGCTAGATTTTTATTTATCTCGCAAGCATTAATTCTAACAAGATATGTTAGAAGATATTCTAATACCTTGCATAATTCTTCTTCAGTAATTCTATGTTCCTCAAAATCATCAAAAATCCTAAATAGCAAAGGTATTATTGTAGTCTGCTTAATTGTTTTAAACGCTTTTAAGTATGTCATCGCTGATAAGCTGTAAGATGTATTTATACCTATAAATGCACCATAATACTTTGAAGTTCTTTTTAGATTATTCAAGACCTGCTCATGTGATAGCGAATTTACGTCACAATATTCTTTGAATAAAGCGTATGCATTCTTGCTATTAACATTTTTGCTCACCTGTGAGTTTAGATAATTTATAACGAAATCCCCTAAGTTTGCATATCCTACATTTTTTTCAATCTCAAGCCAGTATTCGTTATATAGCTCATCTTGATTGTCATCGTCCATAAGTAAATAATTTCTAATTAAATCTGCTAAACTCAAATCCAATCCTGTTGAATTAATAGATTCAAAGATTTTCTGCGCCTCATCTCCCTGATGTTTATCTAGTATTATTTCTACAAGTTCAAGCTTTTTAATTCCATTTAGAATATCCCCTAGCTCATTATCTTTTGATATAGTTTCATCGATTAAGTTTTTGAAAATGATATAGTTCTTATATACATTAGAGTTTCTATCCATTTTCTCGATTTTATCATTAACTAAAAGGTTTAATTGTTCATTATCTGACTTGACAGGCTTAAGCTTAACCTTATACTTTTCATCACAATTTCTATTGAACATTACATCTGTAAGTTCATTTTCTATTCGAACTGAAACCCCTTTTGATGCATCATACAAAGCTTTTAAAAGAATATACATGGTTGTAATTCTCTGTTGACCATCTATTATCAGAACTTCATTTAGTCCACTTCCTCCGTTAACATCTTCTATATAAACTACTGTTCCAGTAAAGTGCTGTTTATCGAATTTACTTGCTAACATGATGTCTTCAAATAATTTTTCGCATTGAACACTTGTCCAATCATAATTTCTTTGGTATACAGGAACTTTAAAAACTCGTTTATTTTTCTCAAGTAAATCGGAGAAAAACCACATTCTGTTTGCTTTCATTTAATTACACCTTAGATGAACATAAAAATAGTTAATATTAAATATAATCGTTGTAGTACTATCCAATTTTATCATATTTGTATTTGAGCTTAAAGATGAACAAATATAAATTTTATAAATTTCGCACTAATTTTCTTTTAAAATAAAATGCACTTTGTCCAATAGTTATTCAACTTGACATAACTTATGTAAACAAAGTGCATTATTAAATTTAATATTTAGAACGTATCTTTCTAATTATTCTAGCGATCTTAACACCTGGATCTTTCATAACATCCAAGCATTTTTCATTTATTATTGAATCTTTTACTGCAATTAAGTCTATATGGTTTGCTATAGCATAGTCATACGCTTTTTTAGTGATTACAGTATTTCCATTGATTCTGATGGAATCAATCCCTTTATCACTCATTTTTATTATCTTTTTTAGAGTTATAAACATATCCGTTGCTCCAGTATTATCTAATGTTTAAGCATAGGTAGCAAAATTGTTACTGTAAATAACAGACCAAATAAGAATCCAGTATTACCCATGATATACATCGATGGAGCAATTTTGCCATAAATAAATTTTCGCTCTTCTTCATCTCTAGCAGCACGAGCAGATACTTCAGTCGATACAATGCTTATGCCTGGGAATAAAAACATAATTCCTACACCCGCAGCAGCTGATAAAATCGGATCATATCCAAAGAATTTACCGGAAATATATCCCCCTAATCCAAGCCCTAATGCAGATAATATAATTAGAGCTACTATTGATGGAAGTACAGATAATACTGCATGAGGCGTCAATCCATTCATTGATGTGAGCAAATATCCTATAATAAGTACTGTTAAAAAGCCCGATGAATTTGCTCTTTCATCAAACAAGTAAAGCCTAAATACACCTAACAAACATCCTAAGATTCCTAATACGAAGCACCATAAGAACGCTGACATTCCAGTAACAGTTTCTAGTGCAACTGCTGCCCATACTGCTAGTGCCATTTCTAAAAGTACTACTCCGTTGCGATCTAGCTCACTTGGAAGTAAAGCTGGTAGGAATGGACTTGGGTTTTCTGCTGAACCATAGGCATCACCACGCTTTGTCAATCTCTCCTCATGCCTCTCATCTACTTTTGCTGCTTTTTGTAGCAAGTATGCATCTTCAGCATTTAATTTCTTAGCATATTTTCTTAATATAAATGAGGCTATCGGTTGTCCTATAGGGTCTACCGTCACAATCATTATGGTTGGTACACCAATAAGAGCAACTAAACCTAGATCATTTAGTTTTGATATTGCAGCGATTCCAGAAATAGCTCCGCCACCACAGCAAGCTCCTGCACCCGCTAGCATGGTATCGAATCCAAAGATTAGACCACCAATTCCTACAGAAAATAGCAGTGCACAGACTACAGAAAATAAAGCCATTACAACACTTTTAAGATTTTTTACATACTCTGCTGGTGCAACGCCTGTTCCAACTCCAACACAAAGCATATAAAATGCCATATCTCCCATAGTCGTAAATCCGGCTTTTTCTGGATATGTTTGTGGCATACCACACCAAATCAAAATAAGATAAAGTATTAAAGCCCCTGCCATTGATGGAACAACTGCCTTGGTTAAATAAGAAATCACCTCACCAATAGCAACTAATCCGAACACAACACAAGCTGCTAACATATAACTAGTCATTTTGTACTCCTTTCTAAAGTGCAATTACTTTACTTTA
>ERZ772999.2215-NODE-2215-length-10684-cov-36.787656_pt1 | contig 10684 bp, 9 predicted proteins | sample MGYA00511467_ERZ772999 | MGnify/ENA primary metagenome ERZ772999 (study PRJEB29015, sample SAMEA2738064) | human oral metagenome | biome: human oral; feature: human-associated habitat; material: saliva | place: China | collected 2218 ...
ACGACCGTATCGTCAGCTTCTTCCAGCTGCGACTGGTCATGGACCGCTACAACACAATCTACCGCGAGCTGGGTAAGATGCCTCCGCGCGATCCCGAGTTCTCCCCGGAGTACGATGGCGACGAGTAAGTTCGAACGACTCGGTGGCCCGGGAAAGTTTGGTGCCTGGGTTCGCTACGGCGGAAAACCCATTACCCAGCAGCAGCTCGACTTTGCGGTCAAGAATTACTCCGTGGCGATTCTGCAGCCCTGGGAACTGGAGGCTGCCCGCTACCTCAAGAAGCACGCCCCGCAGATGGTGGTCCTGGCCTATAAGTGTCTGTCCTCCACCCGCTCCTACGAGCCGGGTCCCATCTACTCCTCGGGTCTGTCTTTCGCGCAGGCCGTCTCGCTGGCGAATTCCGGTAAGGATTTCTTTGCGCACCGCCTCAACGGCGACCGCATCGAGTGGAAGGGCTACCCCAAGCACTATCAGATGCAGGTGTGGAACCCCGGCTACCGCTGGTACTGGGTGGATTCGATGGTGCGCGAGATGCGCGACTCGCCCTTCGACGGCGTTATGGGCGATAACGACGTGGAGAACGACTACTACGGCCTGAATCTGCCCATTCAGGGCGTGCCGTCCATGACCACGATTCGTGAGGGTCTGGACCGCCTGGTGGCTTCTGCCGGTGCCGAGCTGAATGGCATCGGCAAGATTCTGGTGCCCAATATTGCCGAGTCGCGCCTGCGCTGGGGCAAGTGGGAACGCCACAGTGCCTACGGCGGCGGTTTCGAGGAGGTGTGGCTCGGCTGGGGCCCGAACGATTACCTGGCTTCGCCCTACGCCGTGATGCAGGGCCGCGATATTGCGCGCGGTTCCGGTGGCGACGTGTCGCTCGGGGTGTACCTCACCGGCCTGAAGCGCGGTGCCTCCACGCAGAAGAAGGTGACGATTCTGCGCACCCCCCTGAGCGGCCGGAAGTCGCCCCTGACCGGCACGGACGAGAACTTCCTCTACGGCCTGGCCGGCTTCTGGGTCTTTGGTGGGGGAAACTTCACCGGTATTAGCGCGACCCACCATGACGCCTACGACGAGATTCCCCACGCCCCCGAGCTCACCTTTGATCTGGGGGATGCCGCGGGCGGCATCGTGGTTCAGGGAACGGTTCAGACCCGCACCTTTACGCGCGGTTGGGCTGCCCTGAACACCGGCTCGAAGGATGTGACCGTGAAGGTTCCCTCTCATCTGGTGGATGCGGCAAACCGCCCGGTGCCTTCGAGCTTCACGCTGCGGGCGCATCAGGGTGTGGTGTACCGCCGTAAGGCGTAATTTACCGTAAGCGGTAATTTTAAGGGCTGATTCACAGCGTAGTAGCCCTGTACTATGAAACAAGCGGCTGGAATATAGCCAACCGTTCTCGCGGTGTTGAGTTTAAGGAGTGAACTACAGTGAATATTCTTTTGATTGACGGCGGTAAAGCATTCGCCCACTCGGCGGGTCGTCTGAACCACACCCTGCATCAAGTAGCCCGTGATACGTTATCGGCGCTCGGTCATCATTTGCGAGAAACTGTGATTGACGACGGGTACGATATTCACCAGGAAGTAGAAAAATTCCAGTGGATGGATGCGGTCATCTGGCAGATGCCCGGTTGGTGGATGCACGAGCCGTGGACCGTGAAAAAATATATGGACGAGGTGTTTACCGCCGGTGCGGGTACCCTGTACGCTAATGATGGTCGCCACAGGGTCAGCCCCACTGAAGGATACGGCACGGGCGGTCTTCTTCAGGGGCGGCGTCATATGCTGTCGCTGACGTGGAACGCGCCTCGCGAAGCTTTTACCCGGGAGGGCGACTTCTTTGAGGGACTCGGGGTAGATGCCCTCTATATGCACTTTCATAAGGCCCATGAGTTCATGGGGACTACCCAGTTGCCCACCTTTATTTGCTATGACGTGATTAAAAATCCGCAGGTCGAACAGTATCTCGCTGACTATACTGCCCACCTCAACGAGGTCTTCGGTCAGGCGTAAGGGTTTTAAGCCTGCATGCCTTCATAAGCATGTCTGAGGTGGATGCGGCAAACCGCCCGGTGCCCTCGAGCTTCACGCTGCGGGCGCATCAGGGTGTGGTGTACCGCCGTAAGGCGTAATTCACCGCTCGCGTAGCTCTTCTGAGCTTCTGTGCGACACCCCTTATTTGCGCATATAACCTCATAAACAAACCCACCGGCAATATAACCAAATGGCTATATGTACCGGCGGGTTTCGTTATGTGCGTGTTAGATGAGCCTGGGTACCCTACTTAGCGGGGTAGGAGGGCACGTCGTAGCCGCCCATACGCTCCAGAACGCGAATCACCTGGCAGGAGTAACCGAACTCGTTGTCGTACCAGACGTAGACAATTGCGGAGTCATCGGTCACCACGGTAGCCAGCGAGTCCACCACGCCTGCGGTGCGGGAGCCCACGAAGTCGGTGGAGACCGCCTCGGGGGAGTCCGAGTAACCCACCTGGCGGCGCAGCTCGCCGTCGATGGACTCGCGGCGGAACAGCTCGTTCAGCTCCTCAGCGGAACCTGCGGGCTTGGTCAGCTTCACGTTCAGGATTGCCATGGAGACATCCGGGGTGGGAACGCGAATAGCGTTACCGGTCAGCTTGCCCTCCAGCTGCGGCAGAGCCTTCGACACGGCCTTAGCGGCGCCGGTCTCGGTGATGACCATGTTCAGCACTGCGGAGCGGCCGCGGCGGTCACCCTTGTGGAAGTTGTCAATCAGGTTCTGATCGTTGGTGAACGCGTGAACGGTCTCAACGTGGCCGCGCTCAACACCGTATGCGTCATCCAGAACCTTCAGCGCCGGAGTAATCGCGTTGGTGGTGCAGGAAGCGGCGGAGAGAATCTTGTCCTCATCGGTGATGACGTCGTCGTTCACGCCGAACACGATGTTCTTCATGTCGCCCTTGCCGGGAGCGGTCAGCAGAACACGAGAGATACCGGGGCGGTTCAGGTGCTGCTCCAGGCCCGGAACGTCGCGCCAACGGCCGGTGTTGTCTACCAGCAGGGCGTCCTTAATGCCGTACTCGGTGTAGTCGACAGTGTTCGGGTCCGAGGAGTAAATGAAGCGAACCGGAACACCGTTAGCGATGATGGTGCTGTTCTCCTCATCCACCTCAATAACGCCCTTGAAGGGGCCGTGAACCGAGTCGCGCTCCAGCAGGGAGGCGCGCTTAACCAGGTCCTTATCACCGTTCTTACGCACCACCACGGCGCGCAGGTTCAGGCCGGAACCCAGCGGCGAGGAGGAACGCTCCAGCAGGATGCGGGCCAGCAGGCGGCCAATACGACCGAAGCCGTACAGCACAACGTCCTGCTCCTTCGGCTGGTCACCCTGGTGGTTCACGGAGGAACCCAGCTGCTCGGGCAGCCACATGGACAGCTCGGGGGAGCCAGCCTCACGGTGTGCCTTGTGCAGGGCAGCGATGTTAATCGAGCAAGCGCCCAGGTTCAGCTCAGTCAGAGCACGAACCAGCTCGAGGGAGTGCGCGGGGTTCAGGGGCGCACCATCGATGTGGGATACGAAATCGTGCAGCTTCAGCAGCTCAATGACAGACTTGTTGACCAGGCTGCGGCCGTGAATGCTCAGCACCACGCCGTTCTCGCGGTGCAGCTTACCGATGAGGGGGATCAGCTCCTCTGCGGTAGCCTCACGGTTAACCCAGGTAGCGGTTGCAGTCGTCACGTATGACCTTCTTCCTAACTTCGTTGTCGGAGGGTAGGCGCGACGATGCTGTCGCGTCAATACCGGGCCGGGCGTAAGACCCGGCGTCGGTTTAAGTCTAACCCGTACAAACCCTTCCAGAGCCTCAAAATCAGCGATATTGAGGCTAAAAGTCAGAAGAGGCCGAAGGCAGTTTGTGAACCCACACGGCAAGCCAACAGAACCCGCCAGAAGGGAAAGCAAAACCACTTTAAATCCCCACAAAAACGCACTCTCCCGAACGGGCTGGCCGAGTAGAATTGAAACCATGTTGACTGTAATCGGTGAAGCACTCGTAGACGTCGTCCACCAGCACGACGGAGAAACCCACGCATACCCCGGCGGGTCGCCCATGAACGTAGCCGTCGGCGCACGCCGTCTCGGCCACCCCACCAACTTTGTCGGCCACTACGGCCCGGACGCCTACGGTGAAAGCATCAACGCGCACCTGAACGCCTCCTCGGTGCAGCTGCCCTTCGAACCCACCGCGGAGCGAACCTCCGTCGCCCAGGCCACCATCGGCGCCGACGGTGCGGCGGAATACGAATTCGATATCGAGTGGGCCCTGGACGCTATCGCCGAGGAACTGGTTGAACTGGCCCGCACCTCTGACGCGGTGCACACCGGTTCTATCGCCGCCATGCTTAAGCCCGGCGCACACGTTGTCGCGGCCGCCTTCGAAGCCGCCCGCGACAGCGCCCTGCTCAGCTACGATCCCAACTGCCGCCCCACCCTCATCCACGACGTGGAGCAGGCGCGACAGTGGGCCGAAAAGTTCGTCTCCCTCTCCAGCGTGGTCAAGGCCTCTGACGAGGACCTGCAGTGGCTCTACCCCGACCGCTCCCTCGAAGACACCGCCCGCGCGTGGCTTGACCTCGGTGCCGAGCTGATGGTCATTACCCGTGGTGAGGACGGCCCCATCGCCTACAGCAAGAAATACCCCGAGGGTATCTCCCAGCCCGCCTACCGCGTTGATGTTGCGGACACCGTCGGTGCCGGCGACTCCCTCATGGCGGCACTCATCGCGGGCCTGCTCGACCGCGGTATTGCCGGCCCCGAGGCTCGCGCCAAGGTTGCCGCACTGGCCGCCGAAGACATCGCCGACCTGATGCACTTCTCCGCCACCGCGGCGGGCATCACCGTCTCCCGCGCGGGCGCCAACCCGCCCACCCGCGAGGAACTCGTCGCCGTTCTGAACGGCTAATAAATGGCGCGCGGCCGGCGGATAGCTCACCCTATCCGCCGGCATCGTCATATACACGGCCACCTACCCCGTGGCAATACAACCACCGCGAGAAATCACGAGGAGAATCATGAGCTCCATTGGCTCCGCGCCCCTGCCCCGCGAACCCTACGCGGGTCTGCCCGAACTACCCGAATTTACTCTGACCTCCACGGACGTTCAGGACGGCGGCACCGCCCCCGAGTGGATGCGCTCAGCCCTCTTCGGCGTGGCAGGCGGTCAGGATCGCTCCCCGCAGCTGTCCTGGAGGGGATTCCCCGAAGGCACCAAGTCTTTCGTGCTCACCTGCTTCGACCCGGATGCGCCGACCCCCTCGGGCTTCTGGCACTGGACCGTCTCCAATATTCCCGCCGAGGTGACCAGCATTGACACCGGCGCGGATGCACCTGCCGGCGCCCTGACGCACCGCAACGACGCCGGTGTGGCGGGCTTCCTGGGCGCTGCGCCTCCGGCTGGTCACGGCCCGCACCGCTACATTTTCTGCGTCACCGCGGTGGACGTGGAGAAGCTCGACATTGACGAGAGCGCAACTCCCGCCGTCGTGAACTTCAACCTGCTGGGTCACGGTCTGGGCCGCGCGTTCCTGACCGTCACCTACGCGGAACCGGCTGAGTAGCCTCCGCCGTAACGCTCCAACTGCCACCACCTCGATTCCATCAACCGAAGGCAACAGACCGCATGATCAAGCTCATCGCCAGCGACCTGGACGGCACCCTCATCGGGCATGACTTCCGCTTCCGTCCGCGGACCCTGCACGCCCTTGAGGCCGCCCGGGATGCCGGAATTGAGATTGTCTTCGTTACCGGCCGCCCGAGCCGCTGGCTCACTCCGCTGCGCGAACAGACCGACTTCGATTCCTACGCCATCTGCTCCAACGGCGCCGTGGTGTACCACCTGGGCGCAAACGAGGTGGAAGAAGTCAACGGTGCTGATCCCGCGGTGATTGCCCGCGCCCACGAGCTGCTAGAGCCCATGTTCCCTGACGCCACCTACACCCTGGAAACCGTGGATACCGTCTTCATCCAGGGGCCGCACGAGGGCGGCGAGGTGCTCGAGGGCGCCCGCGTGGTCGAGTCGACCATCGTCGAGGCGCTCGAACGCATCGGTTCCACGCCCGTCATTAAATACCTGATTCGAGTGCCCGGCATGGACCCGGATATCCTGCAGGCGCGCGTGCACCAGGCCGTGGGATCGCTCGTGGCCGTCACGCGCGGCGTGGTTGGTGAGCCGCTCGTGGAGATGGGCTCTAAGACCGTGAATAAGGGCCGGATTCTGGAGAAGTTCGCGGCCCGCCACGGCATTGAGGCGCACGAGGTCATGGCCTTCGGCGACATGCCGAACGACGCCGAGATGCTCTGCTGGGCGGGTGAAGGTTTTGCGATGGCGTCGGGTCAGCCGGCGCTTATTGCGAAGGTGGGGCGCACCTGCCCGTCCTTCCACGAGGACGGTGTGGCGCAGACGATTGAGGCGATGCTCGCCGAGCGGTCCTAACCGCCCAGCACTAGCTATTCAGCATGAGCGGTTGGGCGAGCCTCCGCAGACATAACTCAGACATAAACTTTTATGTCTACACATAAAAAATTTGAGTCTAGACATAAAAATTTATGTCTAGACTCAAATTTTTGTGTCTGATTTACATCTGATTTATGTCTAAGTAGGGTGGCAGTTGTGTGTAATACCCAGAAGACGTAAAAGCGGCCCGGATGGAAACCAATCCATCCGGGCCGCTTTTCTTACAGCCTACGCCTCAGGAGAATCACTCCAGCGGGCGGTGAGGAGCCTAGTGCACCTCGGTGCTCTTCTCGGGGTCGAAGGGCTCCAGCGGGTCGCCAGCAGCCTTCGTGTACTTCGCGATGAAGGTCATCAGGTGGAAGATAATCAGGGTCGCAGCGGTACCCAGAGCAATACCGGCGAAGGACAGCTCACCGAAGGTCCAGGTGTAGTCCGCAATACCCACAATCAGCGCCACGGCGGCGGTGGTCAGGTTGATCTGGTTCGAGAAGTTCACACGGTTCTCGCTCCAAATACGTGCACCGAGCATACCGATCATGCCGTACAGCACGGTTGCGGCACCGCCCAGAACACCCGCCGGGACGGTTGCAATTGCCGCGCCGAATGCGGGGAACATGGACAGTGCAATCGCGAAGATAGCCGCCACCCAGTACGCCGCGGTGGAGTACACCTTGGTCGCAGCCATCACGCCAATGTTCTCGGCGTAGGTGGTGGTACCCGAACCGCCACCCATGCCCGCGATGGTGGTTGCCAGGCCGTCAGCCATGAGGGCGCGACCCGAATAGTCGTCCAGGTTCTTGCCGCTCATCAGAGCAACAGACTTCACGTGGCCGATGTTCTCAGCCACGAGCACCAGAATCACGGGGATGAACAGGCCGGCGAGCTCCCAGTGGAACTCGGGGGTCTGGAAGTGCGGCAGACCGATGATGCCCTGAGTCTGCACAGCCTTGTCAATCTTGGAGAAGTCCACCTCGCCGCGAATCACGGCGGTGATGTAACCAACGCCCACGCCCAGCAGGATGGACAGGCGACCAATGATGCCCTTGAACAGCACAGAAATCAGGATGATGGAGCACAGGGTCACCAGCGCGGTCACCGGTGCCACCATGAAGTTGTCCTTAGCGCTCTTCGCCAGGTTGAAGCCAATCAGCGCCACAATCGAACCGGTCACGACCGGGGGCATGAGCTTGGTGAGCCAGCCGGTGCCGGCGAACTGAACGATCAGGCCGACCAGGAACAGCGCCACACCCGCCATGACGATGCCGCCGAGGGCGCCCGCCGGGCCGTGCGAGTTCATGGCAGCCGCCAGGGGAGCGATGAACGCGAAGGAGGAACCCAGGTAGGAGGGGACGCGGCCGCGGGTAATCAGCAGGAAGAGGACGGTGCCGATACCCGAGAAGAACAGGGTGGTTGCCGGCGGGAAGCCGGTGATAATCGGCACGAGGAAGGTTGCGCCGAACATGGCGACCACGTGCTGCGCACCGATGCCGATGGTAATCGGCCAGGCGAGGCGCTCGTTCGGGGCGACAAAGGAATCGGGCTTAATGCTTCGGCCATCGCCGTGAACCGACCAGTCAAAGCCGAGAAGTTTAGAGATGCTCAAAGGGAGCTCCTGAAGTGAATGTGGCGTATAAAATTCCACATTATTCTACGCGCCTATGGGTGTAGGTCACAGCTAAATGCCTATAAATATGAGCAGGGATACCCCTAAACCGCTTATATTCCCAATTCGCTATCTGATTGATGGGTGCGGGGTACATAAAAATACCGTCGCCCCCTATATGTAAGATATTGCATATAGGGGGCGACGGTATTGATGAAGACAGCGTCGCTAACGCTTAGAGAGCTTCCTGAAGAGCCTCGAGGTGATCATACTTCGACAGCTCGTAGCGCAGGTGGCCCTCGGTCGGGGACTGCACCGGCAGGAACGAAGCCTCACGCAGACGGCGAGCGGTCGGGGACTCGGCCACGTAACCGGCGCCTCCAACAACCTGCAGCTCAAAGTGAGTAGCAATAGTTGCGAAGTGCGAAACACCCAGACGCAGGCTCAGCAGGTCACGGCGCTCGGCGCGCTCCGGCTCGGACGCCAGGCGAATCAGCTCCTCCCGCAGGCTCTCGTACTCGGCGAGAATCAGCGGGAACTCGGGGCGGAAGATGCCCTTCGACACGTCCAGGTGCTTAGCGGCCTCCTGTAGGGCACCTGCGGCCAGGCCCAGGCAGAAGGAAGACTGAACCAGCAGGAACGGCGCGGTGACATCGTGCAGGAAAGCCTCGAGGTTATCGCTCAGGATATCCTCGCTCGGTACGAAAACGTCCTCGAACTTCAGGGTGCCCGACTCGGTGCTGTTGAGCGCCAGCAGGTTGCGGTGGTAGTAAATCTCCAGGCCCGGCACATCCTGGCGAATCGTCACAATGTAGCGGTCCGGGTGACCCTCGGGAGCGTTCTCCAAGGCCACCGGCAGAACAATTACGCCGCTCGGGTACAGGTTCGATGCCCAGGAGATAGAACCGTTGAGCTTCAGACCGCCCTCAACGAGGGTGCCCTTCACCTTAATCGGCTCCAGACCCGACGCCTCCTTGTACGCCGCCGCCATCGCGGTGGTGCCGCTGACGGTCGCATTGGCCAGGCCCTCGGGCAGCTCGCGGCCCACGGCGTCGAAGAACGCGATGGTCGAACGGTGAGCCCAGAGCGAGAAGGCGGTGGTGGCGTCCTCGGTAGCTAGGTCGAATGCAACAGCGACCTGGGGAACCAGGGAGCCGCCGTCGCGACCCAGGGTAATCAGGCCGTCCTTGGCAATCTCGCGGAGGGTCTCAAAGGGAGAACGCTCGCCGCGGTCAACGGCCTCCGCGTTGGTGCGAGCGAGGGTGAGAACCTGCTCGCGCTGAGGGTAGTCGTACAGGGGTTCCAGGGTGAAGTCGGACATGGGATTTCTCCTAAGCGGGGAGCGACGCGTCTATGCGTGCAGCTTGAACAGTCGGTCGATGGGGGTGCTGACGGCCTTGCGGGCACGGACGACAGCCTCTTCGTCGGGTGCATCGTAGAAGCACAGGCACTTGGCGGTGTCTTCACGAACGTAGGTGCGCAGGAAGGAAACCTCGGGCACCTCGGCGTACTTGGGGGCGTTGGCCTTCTTGCGGGTCAGGTACTGTTCCATGGTGATCTCTGCGGGGATGTCCCACTCAACCAGGTAGTCGGCGTCCTTCTTGAGCTTCTTGATGTCATCGAGCTCTGCGCCGACGAGGCGGACGGCGTCGGGGCCTTCGACGGAGGCGCGCTCACCGATAGCTGCGGCGAGGTCGGGGCCGAATGCGGTGTTCTCCGCTTCGATGATGACGAAGACAATCTTGTGGTCTGCGGAGACCTGGGTTTCGATGAGCTCGGCGCCGTTGGTCAGGGAGGAGTTGACGGTCTCGATGAGTGCGGTTGCCTCTTCCTTGGACGGGTTAGCGGGGGTCAGTTCTACCAGGTACAGTGCCATGATGTTCTCCTTGGGAGGTTGCGTTGGGGTGGCCGGCCGCGTGTTTGTCCGGCCGTTCTGGAATCACCTTAGACCTGTAGTTGAGGGCTGTCTAATAGATGTCCGTTTGTGGCGTAATGAGTCCTTTTTGACTCTGATTTCCGTCATGCGCGTTCACGGGGAGACATAAATCGTCACAGTTCCGGGTGGGGGAACCCATCTGCTGCAGAGGGGCTTGTTGAGACAATTGCCCCCGATTTTCTTATTGGGACGCTTAATAAGAAAATTCGCGCCGATTGTCTCATTGAGGAAAACGCGCCCGGAGTGCACCTCTAAAGCCTCCTGAACCTTCCCCTCCTGAAACTGTCCTCAACATTCCGGCGCTCCGGCTGTCGGCGCATACAGCAGGGCATACAGTAGGGCCCCGAACCCTTGGTAATTCAAGGATTCGGGGCCCCTAGCCTATCGCGCTCGCCTATACGCTCACGCCGCCTGAAAACAGCGAGTCAGCAGTCTAGACAAGCAACTTTGCGGTTACTTCACGCCGCGCATGAGCTTCTGAACCGGCTTGTGCACCAGGAACAGCAGCACACCGGTCGCGATGGTGATGAAACCCATCCAGGTGAAGTAGGGAACCTCAGTCTCCATGCTGTAGAACGGAGCCAGCCAACCGGAGAGTACGGTACCCATTGCCACGGAGGTGAAGTACAGCGCCATCATGTTCACGCGGTGCG
>ERZ772999.2225-NODE-2225-length-10647-cov-24.684951_pt1 | contig 10647 bp, 9 predicted proteins | sample MGYA00511467_ERZ772999 | MGnify/ENA primary metagenome ERZ772999 (study PRJEB29015, sample SAMEA2738064) | human oral metagenome | biome: human oral; feature: human-associated habitat; material: saliva | place: China | collected 2218 ...
ACGTCGTGCGCCGCGGCGACGTGCTCGCCGAGGTCGACCTCGACGTGATCCGCGCAGCCGGCTACGAGACCATCACGCCCGTCGTCGTGACGAACAAGAAGAAGTTCGGCGCTGTCACGCCGCTCGCGAGCGGGCAGGTCCAGCGCGGCGACCAGCTGCTCGACGTGGCTCCCAAGGAGGCCTGAGCCTTCCGGGGTTATTTCCGACAACGCGGGTGGGCGGCATCAGCAGTGCTGGTGCCGCCCACCCGTTTTTATTGCCTGTGGCGTCGGACGCGTGTTGCGTCATGCCTAGGTTCTCTCGGTTCTATTCGTGGTTGCCCGGGGGAGCATTCTCGGGCGGCGGGTGGTGGGAGGTGTTGGTATGCGTCGGGTGGTGCCGATGCTGTCGGCCGGACAGCCTGGGACCTACTCACTGTGTCTGCTACTAGCCCTCCCTGCGGGTTCCCACAATTTCGCATGCAATTCCCCTGTGAGTATTTCAAGGATTGAAAATGAGTCGTTGGTATTGCGCGGTTTTTGTGTCGGCGCGGAATGTGATGCAGAGGAATTGCATGCGAAATGTCGGGGAGGATGCCGACGGTGACGATGAGAGGGGCCTGACGAGGGGCCGGCAGCTGGACCCTTCAGGTGGTGGTGTTAACCCGCTCATGCGCAGCTGGGCCCTACTAGTGGAGCGTGGGCCGGGGTGCCCACGCTCCACTGAGCGGGTTAACGTGCGCATTGAAGGGTTAAAGTGGCCACCTCAGGGGTGAATGTGCGCAGCGCCGACGCGATGTGCGTGTTGATGTGCGCTCGCGGGTAGGCGATCTGCTCGCAGTAAAGGGCTGAACCTGCGGACGGGGGCCTGCCCGCAGTAAAGGGCTGAACCTGCGGACGGGGGCCTGCTCGCAGATTACGGCCGAACATGCAGATACGGCCGAACATGCGGATAGGTACCGCGCACGCGGATAGGTTGTGACGATGCGGATAGCTTATTTACCTATCCGGATGTGGATAACCTATCCGGATGCGGATAACCTATCCGCGTGCGGACCTGTGGGTCCTCGCGGGGCAAGAAATAAACCGGGTCAGCGATAAGCGGTGACCATCTCGCAGCACGTGAGGTGCTCAGGCGCTGATCGACCGCCCCGGTATCAGCGTGCCCGGGAACTCGATCGTGGGGGCGGGAGGCGCCCCGGCCTCGTCAACTGCGCGCCTAGCCGCGCCCTCCATCTGCTCCAGGAGGATGTCGACGGCGGCGCGGGCGATTTGCTCGATCGGCTGGCGGATCGTCGCCAGGTGAGGCAGGGCGCGGCGCATGGATTCGGTGCCGTCGAAACCGATGACGGACAGGTCGCCGGGCACCGACAGGTCCCGGTTGCGCGCCCACTCCAGGACCTCCGCGGCGGCCAGGTCGTCCGTGGCAAAAATGCCGTCGATGGGGGCGACGTTGCGCGCCTCATCGAGGCGGCTCTGCACCATCGCGAAGCGGCGCGGAGTCGGCGTGTCGAACGGGACGGTGATGACGCGCGCCTGGCATCCGGCGCGTTCGGCTTCAGCGCGGAAACCCGCTTCGCGCAGGTTACGTGGTCCCGAACGGGAGGTGAGCAACAGCAGGTGGCGGCACCCCGCGTCCAGGAGTGCGCGCGTGGCCATTGCGCCCGCCTCCCGGTTCGCGCAGCGAACGTTCGGGATCGACGGGCTCAGCTCGCGGTCGATGGTGACCAGGGGCATGCGGATCGTGTCGTATTCCCCCAGGCCTTCGTTGTGCGCGCCGGAAATAATGCCGTCCACGCGGTTGCCCACGAGCAGGGACAGGTATTCGCGCTCGCGGTCGGCTCGACCCATCGAGTTGCAGATGAGGATGCGGTACCCGGCGTCGGCCAGGGCGTTTTCGACCTCGACGCCGAGCTCGCCGAAGAAGGGGAGAGACACGGCGGGCACGATGAGGCCCACGGTCTGGGTGCTCTTGCCGTGGAGGGCGCGGGCCAGCGAGTTGGGGCGGTATCCCAGGGCCTCGATGGCGTCCGCCACGGAGCGCTTGGTTTTTTCCGACAGGTAGCCGCGGTTGTTGAGGACGCGCGACACGGTCGTCGGGCTGACGCCGGCGAGCTGGGCGACGTCGGCCAGCGTCGGTTCGCGGGAGCTCATGCTCGCTTTCCTTTCGTCGGTACCTCTCTAGTGTATCGGTAGGTGGGTGGATGGTCGCGTGTCGCCGCGTCGAGGCTCAAACGAGGCCGTGGCTGGGTCGTTGTTTGTCTGGCGGTTGTTGGGATCGGTGGGGGTTGGTGGGGAGCTGTCGGTATGGTTTGTTGGGATCGGTGAGGGTGATTCATCCCATTAGGCCGCGTGGTGGGATGGAGTTTTCAAATGAGTGCACTACGTCATAGTATGGGCGGTACGGGTCCACGTGTCTCACGATGGACATACCCGCATTCGAAAGGAACGACTATGATTTCCCGCACCGTTGCAATTGGTTCCTCCGTTGGTCTCCATGCGCGTCCCGCCTCCGTTCTCGCCGAGGCCGTCGATGACTCCGGCGTTGAGGTCACGATCGCGTTTGATGGCGAGGAGGCCGACGCTGCGTCGCTTCTCGAAATCATGACCCTTGGTGCCAAGCACGGCGATGTCGTCACCCTGTCGACCGAGGATGATTCCGCGGGCGAGGTGCTTGATTCGCTCGTCGCGCTGCTCTCGCGTGACCTTGATCAGGAGTGAGCTGATGGCGACGCACGACGTTCTGCATGGTATCGGCGTTTCTGCCGGTACCGCTGCTGCGCCCGCCGCGATCGTTCAGCCTGCGCCCGGCGTTGACACGTCGGAGCCGGGCAGCGTTGATGCTGCCGCTGACGGTGCGCGCGTTCGTGAGGCGCTCGCGGCTGTTTCTTCGCGCCTGACGGAACGCGCGGCGAAGGCGCCGGAAGAGACGAAGGCGATCCTGAAGGCAACCGCCCAGCTTGCGGGTGACCGCGGGTTGGCGAAGGCTGTCGACAAGAAGCTGAAGAAGGGCCTGGGCGTGACGCAGGCTGTCCATGACGCGGTTGAGGACTATGCGCAGATGCTGCGTAGCCTGGGCGGCTACATGGCGGAGCGCGCGACCGACCTGTACGACGTGCGTGATCGCGCGATCTGTCAGTTGCGTGGGCTTCCCGAGCCGGGTGTTCCCGCGTTTGAGGGGTCAGTTATTCTGGTGGCTCGCGACCTGGCTCCCGCTGAGACTGCGACGCTGAACCCGGATACAGTCCTCGGCATCATCACCGAGGTCGGTGGGCCCACGTCACACACCGCGATTCTTGCTGCTCAGCTGGGGATTCCCGCGATCGTCAAGGCCGAGGGAATCATGGCGGTCGAGGAGGGTACCATCCTGGCGCTCGACGGCGGCGTCGGCGAGGTCATCATCGCTCCCACCGAGGACGAGATCACCCTGCTCAAGGAGCGTTCGCTGCGCCGTGCGCGTGCCCTGGCTGGTTCGACCGGTAAGGGAGCAACCTTCGATGGTTACCCGGTCAAGCTCCTGGCTAACATTGGAACGGTCGACGACGCGCTCAAGGCCTCGAAGGTGGACCTGGAAGGTTCGGGCCTGTTCCGCACGGAGTTCTTGTTCCTGGAGCGCTCGGATGCTCCGTCGTTGGAGGAGCAGACGGACACCTACACGAAGGTCCTGGAGGCTTTCGGTGAGCGCCGTGTTGTCGTGCGAACGCTCGATGCTGGCGCGGACAAGCCGCTGAGCTTCGCGGATCTGGGTGCCGAGGAGAATCCCGCCCTGGGCGTGCGTGGCCTGCGCCTGTGCCAGAGGCGTGAGGACCTCATCGACACTCAGCTGAAGGCTCTCGCGGCCGCGTACAAGGCGACCGGCGCAGAACTGTGGGTCATGGCCCCGATGGTTGCCACCGCCAGCGAAGCGACCTGGTTCGCGGACAAGGCGCGAGGCTACGGCCTGCCCAAGGTCGGCATCATGATCGAGGTGCCCGCGGCCGCTCTGCGCGCCGAGCAGCTCCTGACGATCGTGGACTTTGCCTCCATCGGCACGAACGACCTGACGCAGTACACGATGGCCGCTGATCGCCTCGACGGTAACCTGGCGCCGCTTCTTAACCCGTGGCAGCCGGCTGTCCTGGAGATGATCCGTACCGCTTGCAATGGTGGTCGTGCGACCGGTAAACCCATCGGCGTGTGCGGCGAGGCCGGAGGGGATCCGCTGCTGGCGCTGGTTCTCACGGGCCTGGGCGTCGCATCCTTGTCGATGGCCCCGTCGAAGGTCAATGCGGTTCGTGCGGCCCTGCGCATGCACGACCTGGCGACTTGCCAGCAGATGGCTGCTTTCGCGGTGGATGCGCCCAACGCGAAGGAGGGGCGTGAAAACGTCCTGAAGCTGGTGGCTCCCGCCATGCTGGATCTGCTCTGATTCGGCAGCACTGACACGCATATTGACGGGGGTGGGTCCGAACCATTGGTTCGGACCCACCCCCGTAGCGTTTACCTGCGACGTTAGTTGAAGCGGATCGCGTCTGCGGCGCTCGTCGTGTTCGTCGTCGAGTCCTTGTGTTCTTTGGGTCGTCCCGAGAAGATCGCGGTGACGATCAGGATGACGCCGAGAGCGCCGATGGCGCTGATGCCGAGGATCGGCAGGTTGAAGGTCGGGATGTATGCTTCGGCGATCAGGAACGCGCCGACCATGCACACCAGGATCGCCCAGGTGAAGGCGCCGACGCGCACGCCTCTGCTGGGTGCCTCGGGCAGGTCACGGATGCTGGCGGGCCAAGCGGGAGCGCTCCACGTCTGAGCTCCTGAAGCCTGAGTCCCGGGCGCGTGAGCGCCCGACGCGCCCGCGGCCCCAGACGCGCCGCCCGAGCCAGCTTGAGCGCCCAGGCCAGCCCCGGCCTCGTCGGCGGGGGGAACGGACTCGCCCGTGGAGGCCGGATCGAAGGCCGTGCGCGCGCCCGCCCCGGTGAAACCGCCCGCCGGAGCTGGCTCGGAGGGCATCTGCGTGTTCGGCTCGTCGCGGAAGACCGCGAGGGGATCTGACGTGGGCATCTCAACCGTCGCGTCCGGGACAGCATCAGGGATCGTGGGCAGCGGCGTCGTTGCGTCGAATTCGGGTAGCTGCATGGTCTGGTCGTCGTTCGAGGTGGTCATTGTCGTGATCCTTCCTCAGTTACCCGACTGGGAGTCGGTGGGGGTGGGTGACGGAGTAGAGCTGGGCGTCGCGCTGGAGGTCGGCGCCGACGTGGAACCCCACGTGCCGGACGCGTCTGGGGCCTGGAGGATTGTCAGGTTATCCAGGTCGGCCTCGCTGGTGATGATGACCGTGATTCCGCCAAGCGAGGGGGTGCCCCACGAGGGGGATGCAACGCTCTGGTCCGAGCAGCGTTTCAGTGGGGCAGCCCAGCCGTCGCCCTCCATGTTGGTGGCCACTGAGTTGATGTCCGACTGGCACACGATCTGGACGGGTTGTCCTTCGGCGACCTTGATCGTCAGGTTCTGCCAGGCCTGCCAGTCGACCAGGATCGATTTGGTGGTGCCTGCGGGCGCCCCGGTCAAGTCGAGGGTGACGGTCCCGAGGGGGCCTGGGCCGTGTACGGCGTCCACGGTCCAGTCTACGGTTGTGGCGCTGGTGGAGTTCTGGACCGATGTGGAGATCGTGCGGATGGTCTGGTGGGTGGCCTCGGTGCCGAGGGCTGCCGTGGGTAGTGCTGCGATGATGCCGATGATGGACAAGGTGGTGAGCCAGCCGGCGCTGCGGTCGCGCAGGGCGGCAACCGCCAGGCAGGCACCGACGATGAGTAGGCACACGCCGCCGCCGATGACGATGATGCGGGCAACGGTTTGGTCGGTCGTTGCGCCCGTGATGAAGGGGATTGTGGGTCCTTTGTCTACCAGGTAGAGTCCGGCGAAGACCGCTGCGACGACGAGGACGAGCAGCCCGGTGACCGCCAGGTTGACACGCGAGGACACGGTGCGGGGCCGGTGGGTGGGTGCGGGACGCGGGGTCCACTGACGAGGCTTGGGCGGGCCCGCGGGAGGCCTCCAACCGGGGTGGGGCTGGGAGGGGCGAACAGGTGCGGGGCGCGGCCCGGCTTGCGCGCCCGAGGCGGCGCTGGCGGCGGTGTTGTCGGGGACCCCGTAGATGGGGTAGCCGTCGGGCGAGCTGCTGGAATGCTTGGATCCTGTGGGGTCCGAAGCGTTAGCGGCCCGTGTGGCCTCGCCAAAAGGGTTGGGATCACCCGCCGCTCGGTTGGCAGGCTGGGTGCCTGGGTGAGTGCCGTACTGGGGATTGCCGTACTGGGGATTGCCGTACTGGGGAGAAGCGTACCGGTTGGCCGCACCCGGGCTTCGTTTCTTGTTCGAGGCATTCGCAGCGTTCACCACGATGAGTACAACGCCGATCATGCCGGCGAGGACGACGAGCGCAGCGAACGAGCCGAAACCGATGCCGGTGCCGCCGAAGATGAAGCCCACGGAGGGGATGAGGGACGACAAGGAGAACAGGCCGAGGACAATGCCGCCGACCACTGCGATGTCGAAGCGACCCTCGAGGGCCTCCTCCAGGTGAATGCGGCCGTCCTGGGCCTCGGGGAGCATCAGCCAGCCGAGGGCGTAGGCGAGCGGAACCATCGGAATGAAAAACGCGGCCAGGACAGTCAAGACGCGCACGAGCGACAGATCCCAACCGGTGCGGGCGGCCACGCCCGAGCACACGCCGCCGATCACGCGAGGATGCGCGCGGTACCAACCCGAATCGCGTATGGAATCAAAGAAACTGCCGTGGGGCGGGCGCTGCTGGTACCCATCACCGGGCTTAGACGGGCCATTGGGCCAACTCATGATGCACTTCCTCTCGAAAGGATCCACAGTGCGCGGATCGATACCACTACTCAATCAGACAGAGGCAGCGCCGCGATAGTAGGGGACCCCCTGAACGGTCCCTGATTGTGTCGGGGACACCCCCGGCCTCGTCTTCGCGCGTGCCACAATGGACGCGTGAGCATACCCGTGAACGACCCGCGCCCCGGGTGGACGCCTCCCATTCCGGCACCACCAGCCAGACCGCCGCTTGTGCGCGCGAGCGCCGGGAGTCCCGACATGCCAGCCCCCTGGATGGGTGGCGTGTGCTCAGGTTTGGCCGTTCACTTGGGTATCCCGGTCATGCTGGTACGTGCAACGCTCATCGCGTTGACGGCTACCGGTGTGGGCGCCTTCGCTTACCTGTGGCTGTGGGTGACCGTACCGGAGGACACGCTCGAGGCCTCGGCGTCGGGCAGGCTCAGCCCCGGCCTCGTGCGCCTTCGCGAGGAACGCGCCGCCCAGGTCGCGCGTAATCGCCTGATCGCCACGGGTGTCGGCCTGCTGGTCCTGGCCGTGGCTGGCGCCGTCTTGAACGCGACCAGCGCCCTGGACTGGCGTGACATGGGGTCCATCGTGTCGATCGTCGTCGGCATTACCCTGGTGTGGAGCCAGAGCCGCGACGTGCGCAACTGGCGGTCGCTGCGCTTTGTCAGTGCCGTGTTCGGCGGTATTGCGCTGCTCAGCCTCGGCGTCGTCATCATCGCCTCGCGCGACAACCCGCCGATCATCCTGCTGCGCGGCGGCCTCATTGGCGCGGCCCTGGTCGCCGGCGTCCTGTTCGCACTCGTACCGATGTGGCTGCGTACCACGAAAGACCTGTCCGACGCTCAAGCCCAGCGCGTGCGCGACGCCGAGCGCGCCGACATCGCCGCCCACCTGCACGACTCCGTCCTCCAGGCCCTGGCCCTCATCCGCGCCTCCGCCGAAGACCCCGCCCGCGTGAGGGCCATCGCCCTGACGGAGGAACGCGAGCTGCGCGCCTGGCTGTACACGGGCCACGCACAGGCCGCTGACTCTCTGGAGGCCGCTGTCACCGAGGCCGTCGGAGGGGTTGAAAGCCGCTACGGCGTCCCCATCAGCGTCGTCGTCGTCGGCGACATGCGGCCCGGCCCCGGCGAACTCGCGCTCGTCGCGGCCCTCGCTGAAGCCTGCCAAAACGCTGTGCGACACGGGGCCCCGCCCGTCTCCGTCTACGTTGAGGTCAGGCCAGGCGCGGTCGAGTCCTTCATCAAGGATAACGGCGCCGGCTTCGACCCCTCCGCCATCGCCCCCGACCGCCACGGCGTGCGCGACTCCATCGTGGGGCGAATGCGCCGCGCGGGGGGAAACGCTACAATTCGTGCTCTCGCCCGCGGAACCGAAATCGCCCTGAGCGTGCCACGGTCCGATATTCTGAATCAAACAATCCCCACCGGGAGGACACAGTGACCATCCGTATCCTCGTCATCGACGATCACCCCATGGTTCGCGCCGGGGTTCGATACGAACTCCAGCACTGCGGAGCTGACCTCGACATCGTTGGGGACGCCGCCGACGTCGAAGGAGCCATCGCCGCGTGTCACGCCCTGACCCCCGACGTTGCCCTCCTCGACGTGCACTTGCCCGGTGGAAACGGTGGCGGCGGCGCTGAGGTCGCCAGTGCGTGCCGCGACATCGAAGGCCTGCATTTCCTGGCCCTGTCCGTTTCTGATTCCGCCGAGGACGTCGTTCAAGTTATTCGTGCGGGCGCTCGCGGATACGTGACGAAGTCGATCGCTACCGCGGACCTGGTCGAGGCCATTGAGCGCGTGGCCGCTGGCGACGCAGCCTTCAGTCCTCGTCTGGCGGGCTTTGTGCTGGATGCCTTCGGCACGGGAGAAGTGTCGACGACCGACAGTGAACTCGATCTGCTCTCGGCCCGCGAGCAGGAAGTCATGCGCCTCATTGCCCGCGGATACACCTACAAGGAGGTCGCCCACGACCTGTTTATTTCCATCAAGACGGTAGAGACTCATGTGAGCGCGGTCCTGCGTAAGCTTCAGCTCTCCAACCGTAATGAGCTGACGCGCTGGGCCATGCAGCGCCACATCGTGTGAGGTCACGCGGCTTTTGCGTGCCGAAGCATGCGCCCGCGCCCAGTGTACCTACAATGGAATTCCGAGGGCGCAAATGCGCCTGACCGCCCACGATGGGCGGCTCGTCTCATGTTTGCGACCTCGGAGGATGCATGCACCGCATCGGTTTTGACAGTGATCGTTACGTCGAGATGCAGTCTCGACACATTGCCCGCCGTCGCGGCGAGTTCGGCGGCAAGCTGTATTTGGAGTTCGGCGGAAAACTGATCGACGACATGCACGCTTCGCGTGTCCTGCCCGGTTTCACGCCCGACAACAAGGTTCGGATGCTGCGCGAACTGGCCGACGAGGTTGAAATCATTGTCGCGGTGAACGCCAAGGATTTTGCCCGCCGCAAGGTCCGCGCTGACGTGGGTACCACCTACGACGATGAGGTGCTTCGTCAGATCGACCAGCTTCATGAGCGTGGCCTGTTCGTCGGTTCCGTTGTCATCACCCAGTGGACTGACGACAATAAGTCCGCTGCTGAGGTCAAGGAACGCTTCGAGAAGCTCGGTATTCGCGTCTATCGTCACTTCCCGATTCCTGGCTACCCGTCTGACGTGGAGCGCATCGTGTCGGATCAGGGCTACGGCGCGAACGAGTACATTCAGACCAGCCGCAATCTTGTGGTCGTGACGGCGCCCGGCCCGGGTTCCGGCAAGATGGCGACCTGCCTGTCGCAGCTCTACCATGACCACAAGCGCGGTATCGAATCCGGCTACGCGAAGTGGGAGACCTTCCCGATCTGGAACATTGCGCTGGATCACCCGGTGAACATCGCCTACGAGGCGGCCACCGCTGACCTGGACGACGTCAACATGATCGACCCCTTCCACCTGGAGGCGTATGGGGTCAAGACGGTCAACTACAACCGCGACGTCGAGATCTTCCCGGTGCTCAGCCGCCTGTTTGACAAGATTCTCGGTTCTTCCCCGTATCAGAGTCCGACGGACATGGGCGTCAATATGGCGGGCCGCTGCATCGTCGACGACGAGGCCTGCAAGGAGGCTTCGCGCCAGGAGATCATCCGCCGCTACTACAAGGCCCTCGTGACAGAGAAGAAAGAGATGAGTGAGCCGGTTCAGTCCTCGCGCATCTCTCTGCTCATGAGCCGCGTGGGCGTGGGCCGCATGGACCGACCGGTTGTGCGCCCGGCCCTGGAACTCGCCGAAGCCACTGGCCAGCCTGCGGCCGCGATCGAGCTACCCGACGGCCAGATCGTCACGGGTAAGACGTCGGCGCTGCTGGGCTGCTCCTCGGCGATGCTGCTCAACGCCCTCAAGAAGCTCGCGGGCCTGCCCGACGAGGTCCAGCTCCTGGCCCCGCAGTCGATCGAGCCGATCCAGCGCTTGAAGACACACGACTTGGGGTCGCGTAACCCGCGCCTGCACACCGACGAGGTCCTCATCGCCCTGGCCGTGTCCGCCAACGGTGATGAAAACGCACGCCGCGCCCTCGACCAGCTGGGCGCCCTGCGTGGCTGCGACGTACACGAGTCCGTCATCCTGGGCCCCGTGGACGAGGGTATCTTCCGTTCCCTGGACATCCAGGTCACCACGGAGCCGGTGTACGCGACCAAGTCGCTGTACCGCAAGAAGTAATCACATCGACGAGGCCGGGGCGCCCGTGGCTCGCGCCACCCGGGGCGGGGGTCGCAGCTGAGGGTGGTGCGGTTTAGGCTTGGAGGCGATGAGTGACGCGACTTCTTTGCCTGACCTTGGTTT
>ERZ772999.2228-NODE-2228-length-10631-cov-4.189202_pt1 | contig 10631 bp, 9 predicted proteins | sample MGYA00511467_ERZ772999 | MGnify/ENA primary metagenome ERZ772999 (study PRJEB29015, sample SAMEA2738064) | human oral metagenome | biome: human oral; feature: human-associated habitat; material: saliva | place: China | collected 2218 ...
ATAGAGAGGGACACGATTTCAAGGTCGCTAAATCTTGGAACGACACCTCGACGAGAAATATTGCCTTGAGCATTTACCAAGTCTTTTGAGAAAAACTTTCATATATCAAGGATTTTGCGAAATTTTCATATAAGTTGTGCATACGGATTATTGAACTTAGTATATTGTTTATTACTAAGTTATAAATAATTTCTTGCAGGTACAACTTTTCTTTTATATCAATTTTAATTCCGCCAACGTGTGGATACTATATTCTTAATGTCGCAAATATGAATGTCTTCGTAGACCGCTTTCTGTGCCATTTCCATAATATTATTGTTAAAAACTTTTCCTCGTGTTGATGCTGCTCAGGTATATAAATGCCGCAGGTTATTACATCTCTTTCTTATCACGATAAAAAAAACGTATTCTCAAGATGATAAAAGCTTATGTTCGTGAGAAAAATACTTTACGCTTGTAATGATAAACCCTATGACTCGAAAATCCGTAAAAAGAGTGAGGACTTTGTAGCTCACTGCGCAAAACTTCGTAACTCCATGTCTTCCTTGTAAGTGTATAATAATGTGGTTCGGTATGGTGTAAAATTTATTAAGAAAGCGAGAATCTAAAAATAGATTCTCGCTTTCTTAATTTTGAAGATTTTCTGCTACATCAAAATCCCTGAGATTAATAGTTTACCGCAAGAATTTCAAAGTAAGATTGTGGGTGGGCGCAGACAGGACATTTTTCAGGCGCCTTCTTGCCAATTACGATGTGGCCACAATTAGAGCATTGCCAAACGCAGTCGCCTTCACGAGAGAAGACGATGCTATCTTCTATATTCTTCAGCAATTTACGATAGCGCTCCTCATGTGCTTTTTCAATTTTAGCCACCATTTCAAACTTCGCTGCAATTTCCGTAAAGCCTTCTTCACGTGCAATTTTAGCAAAGCTGGGGTACATGTCTGTCCACTCGTGGTTTTCTCCAGTTGCTGCATCTTTTAAATTAGCTTCAGTAGCAGGAATCTCTCCGCCTTGAAGATATTTAAACCATATTTTACCATGCTCTTTCTCGTTGCGCGCTGTTTCTTCAAAGATATTAGCCATTTGTACGTAGCCATCTTTCTTTGCACGAGAAGCGTAAAATAAATACTTCGTGTGAGCTTGTGATTCACCTGCATAAGCTGCTTTTAAACACTCTTCAGTTCTAGTTCCTTTCAAATCCTTCATAATGTGTCATGTTATGTTCTATAATCAATGCAAAGTTAGTCCTTTTCAACAAAATACACACCTAAATAACCAGAATATTCAAATTGTCGAAAAATAAAATTGTAGGCTACTGCAAAAATCTAAACTTTTATCTATCTTCGCTGTGGATTTAGAAAATGAGGCTTTTATGAAGGACGCACACAATTTTGTGACTATCGCAAATTTATCAAAGGAGAAGCTACGCTATCTGATTGAGATGGCCGCTGAATTTGAAAAACATCCTAATCGTGAAATTCTTAAAGGCAAAATTATTGCCACTCTCTTTTTTGAACCATCCACTAGAACCCGCTTATCTTTTGAAACAGCAGCCAATAGACTTGGCGCAAAAGTAATCGGATTTACAGATCCGAAAGTTACAAGTTCTACGAAAGGTGAGACCCTAAAAGATACGATTATGATGGTATCAAATTATGCTGATGTCATTATAATGCGCCATTATTTGGAAGGAGCTGCAAAATATGCGAGTGAAATATCTCCGGTACCCATAATTAATGCTGGAGATGGTGCACATCAACATCCTTCGCAAACGATGTTGGATCTGTATTCTATATATAAGACCCAGGGAACGCTTGAGAACCTAACGATAACGCTTGTGGGTGATCTAAAATATGGAAGAACCGTACATTCACTATTAATGGCAATGCGCCATTTTAATCCTTCCTTTCGTTTTATAGCACCCAAAGAGCTTGCAATGCCAGCTGAATACAAACAATATTGTGAAGAACAGGGCATTCGATACGTTGAAACGGAGAATCTTAGCGAAGAGACAATAGCTGATTCTGATATATTGTATATGACGCGTGTACAACGTGAGCGTTTTACAGATCTGATGGAATACGAAAGGGTGAAAGATATTTATATCTTGAAAAAATCGATGCTTACAAAAGCTAAGCCTAGTCTCAAGATCTTACATCCTCTGCCGCGTGTTAATGAAATATCTACGGATGTTGATGATACTCCACAAGCCTATTATTTTCAGCAAGCCGGCAATGGGCTGTTTGCTCGTGAGGCTATTATCTGCGATGTGTTGGGGATAGACCTTGATTCGCTGAAATCAGATCAGACAATTCTTTATTGATAGAAAGTAGTACACAAATAGACAACAATGAAAAAGGAACTACAAGTAGCTGCATTAGAAAATGGGACTGTGATAGATCATATTCCCAATGATAGATTGTCAGAGGTTGTTCGGCTATTGTGTCTGGAAACCATAAAGGACTCTTCTATAATGATTGGTTATAATTTGGATAGCCATAAGATGGGGAGAAAGAGTCTGATAAAAATATCTGACCATTACTTCTCTGACGAAGAATTAAATCAATTGTCTGTTATAGCACCTCATATGTCTCTTTCCATTATCCGGAATTTTGAAGTTGCGGAGAAGAGACAAGTAGAATTACCCAAGGAGCTAGTTGGCATTGTCAAATGTCCAAATCCTAAGTGCATAACAAACAATGAACCGATGCAAACAATGTTTCATTCAATTAAGGCGTCTAAAACGATCTTGCAATGTCATTATTGTGAGAAAGAGATTGATGTAGATGAAGCAAAGTTCTGTTGATATACAAGTAAAATAAATTGTAATACATACTCTAAACACTAAAGTAACTATGCAAAAAGATGCAGAAATCTTCAGATTGATTGAAGAAGAACACCAAAGACAATTACGTGGTATTGAGCTGATCGCGTCAGAAAACTTCGTTAGTGATGATGTGATGAAAGCAATGGGTTCTTGGCTTACCAATAAGTATGCTGAGGGTTATCCCGGCCATCGTTATTACGGCGGTTGTCAAATCGTAGACCAAACGGAGAATTTAGCTATTGAAAGAATTAAAAAGCTTTACAATGCTGAATACGCAAATGTGCAGCCTCACTCAGGTGCTCAAGCTAATGCAGCTGTCTTATTGGCTGTTTTGAAGCCGGGTGATACGTTTATGGGCCTTAACTTGGACCATGGCGGCCACCTTTCTCACGGCTCACTCGTAAATACTTCCGGTATTCTTTATCATCCGGTAGGGTATAACTTAAATCGTGAGACAGGCCGAGTGGATTATGATGAAATGGAGGCTTTGGCTAAGCAACACAAGCCGAAATTAATCATCGGCGGTGGTAGCGCATACAGCCGTGAGTGGGATTATGCAAGAATGCGTAAGATTGCGGATGAAGTAGGTGCTATTTTCTTGGTAGATATGGCTCACCCCGCAGGACTTATTGCCGCAGGTTTGTTAGACAATCCTGTAAAATATGCACACATCGTTACCTCTACGACGCACAAGACGCTTCGTGGTCCGCGCGGAGGTATTATCTTGATGGGTAAAGACTTTGAAAACCCATTTGGTTTGAAGACAAAGAAGGGCGACTTAAAGATGATGAGCACGCTGCTCAACAGTGCAGTGTTCCCTGGTCAACAAGGTGGGCCATTGGAGCATGTAATTGCAGCGAAAGCCGTTGCATTTTATGAGGCTCTTCAACCGGAGTTCAAGGTATATCAGACACAAGTGAAGAAGAATGCCGCAAAGTTAGCTGAAGAGTTAGTTAAGCGTGGCTTCAGCATCGTCAGTGGCGGTACAGATAACCATAGCATGTTGGTTGACTTACGTCCTAAGTATCCTGAGCTGACAGGTAAAGTAGCTGAAAATGCTTTGGTTGCAGCAGATATTACGGTAAATAAGAATATGGTTCCGTTTGATACGCGCTCTGCTTTCCAAACTTCAGGTATTCGCTTAGGCACACCTGCTATCACAACGCGCGGTGCGAAAGAAGACTTTATGGTTGAAGTCGCTGGACTCATTGAGACGGTACTTAATGCACCTGAAGATGAGCAAGTAATTGCCAAAGTTCGTGCTCACGTCAACGAGATTATGCAGCAATTCCCCCTATTTGCTTATTGAATTAAGTAATCAAAGAGTGACATTTAATAAAGGCGTCAGCTTTCAATACTTTGAAAGGACGCCTTTATTTTTTATTTGAATTCGTCTATCTGAATTTTATATCAAGTGCTATGCGTTACAAAGTGAGTTCGATGCAACTTTATCCCTCTCGTATTTGTTTAAGCAATTCTCGTTGGCGCTCTGAAAGATGCTTGGGTAACTTTACGTCATACGTTATAATCATATCTCCAAACGTACCATCACCTTTGTCATACCCTTTTCCTTTCAGTCGCACCTTAGTTCCATTCTGTGTTTCGGGTTTTACCTTCAATTTCAATTTCCCATTTGAAGTTTGCAAGATAATATCCCCGCCCAGCAGCGCTGTGTACATATCTATTGATACTGAAAGATTTAAATTGTAGTCTACCGAACTATTAGTATATCTAGCAGAGCGATTTGTACCGCCGAAGTGCATTTCTCTCCCGCCCCCAAAAAGATTTTCAAAGAAAGAAGAGAATCCGCCTCCACCAGAGAACTGGCTGAAATCGAAATCGTCAAAGGAACCTGCACTGCCTCCAAAACCACTTCCGAAGCCTCCACTTCCACCAGTCCCTCCGAAAGCGCCGGCTTCTTTCCAGCGCTCACCATATTGATCATATTTCTTACGCTTTTCGGGGTCGTTTAGGACATCAAACGCCTCAGTCAAAGCCTGAAATTTTGCCTTGGCTTTAGGATCATCCGGATGTAAGTCAGGGTGAAATTGCCTTGCACGTTTTTTATAAGCACTCTTTATTTTCTCCTGCGGAGTATCTTTTGCAATGCCTAATATCTTGTAGTAATCTATAAATGCCATACGATTTATTATCTATTTTATCCTTTATTGTTTCGACTTACTACAAATAGAGTGCCGTTTATTCGTGATGATAAGGTTCTCCGTGCAAAATTGTTTCGGCTCGGTATAATTGTTCCAAGAAGAAGAGCCGAACCATCTGGTGAGAAAATGTAAGTTTGGAGAGTGAAAGCTTGAATGTCGCCTTGTTATATATCTCTTCTGAAAAGCCATAAGGTCCTCCTATGATGAAAACCATTCGCCGACCTCCGGCATTGATTTGCTGTTGTAAAAAAGAAGCAAAGTCTATAGATCGAAATTCCCGTCCATGCTCGTCGAGCAGAATAATTATATCGCCTGCTTGTAAGAGTCGCTGAATGCGCTCTCCCTCTCGGTGCTTCTGCTCTTTTTCTGAGAGAGCTTTACAATCCTTTAAATCATCTACAACCTTGATTTCAAATGGTAAATAATGCTTGATACGCTCTTCATACTTGAGCATTAATTGTGCAATATGCTTATTGGTGGTTTTGCCAACCATAATAAAGACTACTTTCATTTTGATTTGACGAATACTTCTTTAAAAAAGGCGAGATTAAGTATTGCCAAAGATACGTGATTTTTTTGACTTGAAAAGGGTAGATATGTATTATTAGAAATCTACATCTGCCAAATTGTCGTGTACGACTTTTTCTCTGCATAATTATTTCTTATATTAAACCTAATTGTCAGCTCATACAGATAAAACAGAAGCTATTAAATAGTGATGATATGCAAGATTAAGATTTCCCGCTTAATGGAGTTTTACCATTTGCTGATACCAAACAATCGTTTGCTATGACCAAACAATCGTTTGCCGACATCAAACCATCGTTTGGTGACGCCAAACAATGGTGTTCTCCAAATTAATCAAATGAAAACAAGGGGATTTTTCGGTTGATTTTTAGAATTAATTGTTTGATTATGTGATAAATATCCACCTACTTTAGACTTTTAGATGAAGATGAAGGGATGTGCTGATATTAAAAATATATGTAGATTTTGCCTGCATAGAATAGAGTATTATAAGGTGAAATACTACCAAGCTTATTATTACCTTAGATTAGTAAGGAATAATACTGGTCTTTATGTCATTACGATTTCGGCAACCTTAAACGCACAATGACGTTTGTTTTTTATGATCTTCTTCTATTTGCTATAGAAGTCTTGAAGAGAATTATATTAAGCATTAGAAATACAATGAAATAGCTGGGATATTGAATGATGTAGGTCAATAAGAATTAGCTGCATTCTGTTGCTTGGATAAGTTTATGTGCATATCAATACAAAAGAATGAACAAAATAACAATGGAAATCGTTAACTTTGCTCCATAGTAAAAAAATATGCCAGAACAAAGCACGAAACGGAAGCCACGAAAGGTGGTCAAACAGGCCCCATTAGAAGATGATTTTGGGCACTTACAGCCCCAAGACTTAAAAATGGAACAAGCGATTTTAGGCTCACTGATGATAGAAAAGGAAGCCTATGATCGTGTATCAGAAATCCTCAAACCGGCTGTGTTTTATAACAACAGCCATCAACTCATTTTTGAAGCAATTCGTGATTTAGAGGCTGAGGAAAAACCCGTTGATTTTCTGACTGTCACAGAAAAGCTTGACCGTAAGGGGCATTTAGAAGAAGTTGGTGGAGCTATTTACATTACTCAATTGAGCAGTATGGTTTCTTCTACAGCTCACTTGGAGTATTATGCGCATATCATTGCACAGAAAGCTACTGCACGCGAATTAATCGCTTATGCATCAGACATACAACAAAAAGCTTTTGATGCTACGACGGACGTTAACGAGTTGATGCAGGAGGCTGAAGGGGCTCTCTTTCAACTTTCTCAAGAAAATTTGAAAAAGGATTATACACAAATAAATCCAGTTTTAGATGAGGCCTATGAAATGCTGAAAAAGGCAGCAGCACGCTCTGATGGATTAAGTGGCTTGTCCTCTGGTTTTGTAAAGTTAGATGAGATGACATCAGGCTGGCAAAACTCAGATTTGGTTATTTTGGCAGCACGTCCAGCTATGGGAAAAACTGCTTTTGCTTTGAGTATGGCAAAGAATATCGCTGTAGATGCGCGTGACCCAGTTGCTTTTTTTTCTCTTGAAATGTCTAATGTACAGCTAATTAATCGTATTATTGTCAACGTATGTGAGATAACAGGTGACAAAATCAGAAGCGGCCAATTGGCTCCTTATGAGTGGGCACAGCTGGATAATCGTATCAAAAAACTTCATGATGCGCCACTTTTTGTAGATGATACGCCATCACTTTCGGTCTTTGAGTTGCGAACCAAGGCTCGCAGGCTTGTACGTGAGCACGATATCAAGCTGATTATGATCGACTATTTGCAGTTGATGAACGCTAGTGGTATGAGTTATGGCTCTAGACAAGAAGAGGTTAGTACGATTAGTCGTTCTTTGAAAGGGTTGGCAAAAGAGTTGAATATCCCAATTATTGCACTTAGCCAGTTGAACAGAAGCGTGGAAAAACGTGATGAAAAAGGTGGTGACGAAGCAAAAAGACCACAATTGAGTGATTTACGTGAGTCGGGTGCCATTGAGCAAGACGCCGATATGGTCCTTTTTATACATCGTCCTGAATATTACCACATCTATAAAGATGCACAAGGTAATGATATGAGAGGAAAGGCGCAGATCATTATCGCAAAGCATAGAAATGGTGGAGTCGGAGATGTAACGCTAACCTTTAAAGGCAATTATGCTCGCTTTGAAAATGAAGAGGAACAGGGCATACCTTTTCCTGATAATGATACTAACCTTATACATTCGCGCATGAATAACGATTCTTCTGGATTTGGCGGAATGATTCCTCCTGCAGCTGAAGATCCATTTCCTACAGCAGGTGATGATGTGCCATTTTAACTAAGTAAATATGGAAACAATTTGCGCGATTGCAACTGCACCTGGTGGAGCTATTGGTATAGTTCGCTTATCTGGTGATGATGCTATAAATTTCACGGAGCGAATTCTTGATCGGAATTTGCTGGAAAAGGTTACGTATGCACATATTCTTGATAATGGGGAGATTTTAGATGAGGTTATTGTTACGATTTTTCGACAACCTTATTCTTATACGGGAGAAAATTCAGCTGAAATTTCCTGCCATGGTTCGCCATATATTTTACAAAGGACCATGGAAATCCTTATTGATCATGGTTGTAAGTTGGCAAAACCAGGAGAATTTACTCAGCGCGCATTCCTAAATCATAAGATGGATCTAAGCAGGGCAGAGGCGGTGGCTGATTTAATTGCTGCGACATCTAAAGCTCAGCAAAGAATGGCTATGCAACAGATGCGAGGTGATTTTTCTAAGTCATTGGGTGAGTTAAGAGACCAATTGCTGCACATTACTTCCTTATTAGAATTAGAATTAGACTTCTCTGACCACGAGGATTTGAAGTTTGCAGATCGTTCTGAACTCATTGCTTTGACTAAAACTATCGAAAGAAAGGTTGATTCTTTGTTGAATAGCTTCAAACTGGGGAATGCTATTAAACATGGCGTGCCCGTTGCGATTGTTGGAAAGACAAATGCTGGAAAATCTACGCTTCTAAATGCACTTCTAGGAGAAGAACGAGCTTTGGTCAGCGATGTTGACGGGACGACTAGAGATACAATAGAGGATACTGTAAATATCGATGGTACACTTTTTCGATTTATAGATACAGCCGGTATACGTAAGACGGAAGACATTGTAGAAACAATGGGCATAGAGCGTACATTCGAAACGATAGCTAAAGCAGACATTGTTTTGTGGATAATTGATAGTCAAGATTCTAAAGATACATTCTTAGAAATGGAACATCAAATGCGTCAACATTGTGATTCCAAGAAACTTATTTACGTCTTCAATAAAACGGATCTTCACTCTCCTCAATTTATACCCGAGGGAATATTTACGGTGTCTATTAGTGCTAAAATGAACAAAGGTGTAGATATGCTGAGAAATCTTCTGAAAGCAAGCGTTTCTCTTGTTCCAGCTGAAGATATAATTGTGTCTAATGTCCGCCACTATGAAGCACTTTGTGAAGCAAAATCTTTATTGGAGAGAGCTCAATCTGGCCTAATTAATCATCTAAGTGGGGAGTTTGTAAGCCAAGATCTGAGAGCTTGTATACAAAGTCTTTCTGAAATAGTCGGAGATATAACTTCTCAATCTGTTTTAAATAACATTTTTAGTCATTTCTGCGTGGGAAAGTAAGGCGCAATTAAAAGCGCGAAACAAAACACAAATAGAACACAAGCGCTGCGTAAACAGATACTCTAAATCAATTTTTTATGTGGGCGAAAAATAGTTTTTATTTTTGCAGCGTTTATATATGTTTTGTCGTACTTTTGTTGTTACTTTGTTGCTCAAAAACTAAAGCAACAAACTGAGCAACAAATTATGGGAAATTCAAAAGAGCCGGTACGCTTGCGGCAACGCAAGACCTCATCAGGTCTTATCAGCTTGTACCTCGATATTTATGTGGACGGCAGGCGTAGTTACGAGTATCTTAAATTGTACCTCGTACCGGAAAAGACGCGAGCTGACAAAGAGAAAAACAAACAAACACTTCTACTTGCAGACGCTATCAGGGCTAAGCGCGTTGTAGAGCTACGTAATGGAAAATACGGATTCAACGATGGCAAGAAAGCCAATGTCCGCTTCTTCGACTACTACGAGTCGCTTTGTGAAAAGCGTCTTGGTGTTGATAGTAAGGGGAATTGGGGAAATTGGTATTCGTGCCTGCATCATTTGAGGAAATACGAAAAGAGAGAGAGTATTACTTTCGAGGATATTACGCCTGATTGGGTTAATGGGTTTAGAAATTACCTTGACAAAGAGGCTGTTGCGTGGACGCACGATTACAGAAAACGATTAAAGGATAGGCCACTTGCGCAGAATAGCAAGGTCTCGTATTTCAACAAGCTGCGTGCCTGTCTGAGGCAAGCATTCGAGGAACAAATTATACAGACGAATCCTTTACGAGGAATCGAGGGCTTCAAGACTGAAGAAGGTACGCGAATGTATCTTACGCTTGATGAAGTTAAGTTGCTTGCGCAAACGCCCTGTGAATATCCAAGGATTAAGGATGCTTTCCTTTTTTCTTGTTTGACGGGTTTGCGCAGGAGCGATATTGTGCGTCTTCGTTGGTGTGATGTACACAGGCAAGGCGAGTTTACGCGTATCATTTTCAAGCAAAAGAAAACCGATGGACAAGAATATCTCGATATAACACCGGAGGCGGCAGAGCTGATGGGTGAACGAGGCAAACCCGACGACAACATCTTTGAAGATATTCATTCACCCAACTGCACCAATACGACTATCAAGCTGTGGGTTGCTCGGGCAGGCATTCAAAAGAACATCACATTTCATTGCGCGCGACATACATTCGCAACGATGATGCTCGATTTAGGAGCTGATATTTACACTGTCTCTAAACTGCTAGGCCATAGAGAAATATCAACGACACAGATTTACGCTAAGGTTCTTGACAAAAAGAAGCAAGAAGCCATAAAGATGATACCCAAGGTTGGTATCGTAAAAGAATCCGAGAACGATTAACTACTTTTTGGAGAGTGTAAAGTAAACTGTGTCATGCTACACTAAGATTAGTTTTACACAGTTT
>ERZ772999.2230-NODE-2230-length-10625-cov-30.263198_pt1 | contig 10625 bp, 6 predicted proteins | sample MGYA00511467_ERZ772999 | MGnify/ENA primary metagenome ERZ772999 (study PRJEB29015, sample SAMEA2738064) | human oral metagenome | biome: human oral; feature: human-associated habitat; material: saliva | place: China | collected 2218 ...
TTGCGGTCGCCTCACCCTCAAGGTTCGGGTCCATCGCCAGAATAATCTCCTGGATGCGCTCATCCGCCAGGCGGGACACCAGCTCACGAATACGCAGCTGCTCCGGGCCCACACCCGCCAGCGGGTTAATAGCGCCGCCGAGCACATGGTAGCGGCCGGTAAAGGAACGGGTGCGCTCAATCGCCACCACGTCCTTCGACTCTTCGACCACACACAGCACGGACGGGTCGCGGCGCTCATCACGGCAGATGGGGCACAGCTTCGTCTCGGAAACGTTGCCGCACTCCTCGCAGAAGCTCACGCTGGTCTTCACCGTGGAAATCGCGTTGGCCAGGCGCGCCATGTCGGCAGCGTCAGCGTTCAGGATGTGAAAAGCGATGCGCTGAGCCGACTTGGGGCCCACGCCGGGGAGGCGTCCGAGCTCGTCAATGAGGTTTTGTACTGCACCCTCGTACATGCTTCTCCAATCTGCCGTGGTCCGCGGTGAGTGTCTAGGATACTCCGCGTGGGGGCCGCTTCGGTACCAGTGTGGCCCAACCCCCTGACAGCTTAACGGGGATTCGGGCAGAAAAATGCCCGCCGGCACCGAAAAGTCGTGTAATTCTCGGCGCCGGCGGGTGCGTTGGGCGCATCGGGCGGCTCATCGGAACGACGCGCCGAAGCCGCATGCCTCGAGGGATTTAACCCCGGTGCAGGGGTCTAGCCCTGGTGCAGGGGGCGCTCGTCGATGACGGTGCCGCCGATGATCTTCTCGATGGCTCGCAGGCCGATGAAGGTGCTGTTTTCAACCTTCTCGTCGTCCTCCGAGATGTAGTCCTCCTCGGTCACGACGTGCACGGGCTTCGCGGGCACCACCTCGGATGAGGCGGGCTCGGCGGGAGGCTCGGGCTCGGTAACCGGTTCAGCCGCCGGTTCATTGGCCGGCGCCGGGGCCAAAGGTCCTGTCGCCAGAGGACCTGCGGCCAGGGGGCCTGCCGCCAGAGGACCGGCGGGCGCAACCGGCTCAGCCGCGGGAGCCGCCGCCTCGGGGGCCGTGGGCATTGCCTCGGCCGGTTCGGTGTAAGAGGGCTCAGCGTAGGGCGGCTCGTCCTCGAACGGAGGCTCCTGCGCATTGCTACGCTCGGGCGCCTCCTGCGGAACCCCGCTGCCGGAGGCCGCGAAGGAATCACGCTCGCCAAAGCCGCCGGCCGGAGCATCCGTGCCGGGCTGAGAGAGCGGACCGGCGGGGGAGCTCGGCTCGGGCTGGGCCGCGGGCACCTGCGCGGGGAAAGGCTCTGCGGGGGAGGGCTCCACGTCGGCCGCGGGCGCAGCCTCCTCGCTCTGCGGGATGGGTGCCACGTCCCAGGCGCCCAGGGGCGCATCCACGCTGGTGGCTGCCGGAGCCGCCGCGTCGTTCACCGGCTGACCGTGGCGACGCCACGCATCCTCACCGCCGCGGGGGCCCTCCGCCAGGGGCGCGGCGGGCTGCTGGGGAGCCGGTGCGGCGGGCTGAGCCTCCTGCTGAGGTGCAGGGGCGCCCGGCTTGAGGGGCTCGCCGGGCTTGACGACCTCGGCGTGAATCGTCACGGGGCCGCGCAGGAACTCGCTCACGCGGGCGGTCAGCTCGGGGACGTAGCCCTTGACCGCGCGCAGGGTTGCGATGTCGGCGCGCACGTAGAGCACGGTGCCCTCCATGCGGGCGGGGTAAACCTTCGCCAGCTGCTCCGCGGAACCCGGAACGCTCATTCGGTTAAGGATGGCACGCCAATTGCCCTGGACCGCCGCCAGCGGGTCATTCGGATTAAGCTTCAAAGGCGCTGAGGGCGTACCCTCCGGAGCGGCATCAGCTGCAGGGGAAGTCGGAGCATTAGGCGCCGCCGGGGTGGTACCCGCCAGGGGAGCACCAGCCGAAGCTGCAGGTGCCTGAGTTGCAGGGGCCTGCGCGGTCTGTGCCAAGGGGGCGGCGCTAAGGGGTGCGCCCGCCAGCGGGGGAGCACTCGCACCAGCCTGCTGAGAGCCGCTCTGCTGAGCCGCCTCCTGAACCGGGGCGCTAGGAGCCTGCGTATTAGGCGCCTGAATCTGAGGAGCCGGGGTCTTAGGGGTCAGGCCAGCCGCAGCCATGCCCGCCGCACGCGCGGCCGACATACCTGCCGGGGCCTGAGAACCAGCCTGAGAACCGGTCTGCACGCTTGCCGGGGCGGAACCACCGGCGGCCACGCGGCGCTCCAAAACCTGCAAGCGAGAAGCCAAAGCCGCAACCTCCGCACCACCGGCAGAGCCCTCCACCGCAGGCAGAAGCAGGCGGGCGCACAGCAACTCCAGCTGAAGCTGCGGGTTAGCGGTGCCCGTCATACCGTTCAGTGCATCGTTGACGGTTCCCGCCGCCAGGGTCAGTTCACGCTCGGTCAGAGCCTGAGCCTGCTGTCCCAGACGCTCCAACTGGTCCTGCGGAACACCCTGCAAAATCTGACCCGCAGCCTGCGGAACAGCCTTCACCACAATCAAATCGCGCAGACGCTCCAGCAGATCCTCCACAAAACGGCGAGGATCCTGACCGGTCGCCACCACGCGAGACACCGCGCCAAACAGCGTTGGTGCCTCCCTGGCGCCCAGCGCCTCCACGACCTCATCCAGCAACTGGGCGTGCGTGTAGCCCAGCAGGGCCACCGCAAGGTCGTACTCAATACCCTTCTCGGAGGACGCACCAGCCATCAGCTGATCAAGAATCGACAGCGAATCACGCACCGAGCCACCGCCGGCACGAATCACCAGCTGCAGCACGCCCGGCTCCACCGCCACCTGCTCCTGATCGCACAGGGACTGCAGGTACGGCAAAAGAACCTCCGGCGGCACCAGGCGGAACGGGTAGTGGTGGGTACGCGAACGAATCGTGCCCAGCACCTTATTCGGCTCGGTCGTCGCGAAGATGAACTTCACGTGCTCCGGTGGCTCCTCCACAATCTTCAGCAGGGCGTTAAAGCCCTCGCGGGTGACCATGTGGGCCTCGTCAATAATGAAAATCTTGTAGCGGTCACGCACCGGCGCCAGGGTCGCGCGCTCGCGCAGGTCACGGGCGTGGTCCACACCGCCGTGGCTCGCCGCGTCCATCTCAATCACGTCGAGGGAGCCGCCGCCGTCACGCGAAAGCTCACGGCACGAATCGCATACGCCGCACGGGGTGGGGGTCGGGCCCTGCGCGCAGTTCAGGCAGCGCGCCAGAATACGGGCCGAGGTGGTCTTACCGCAGCCACGCGGTCCGGAAAAAAGGTAGGCGTGGTTGACGCGGTTCTTCTCCAGAGCCGTCATGAGGGGCACGGTAACCTGCTCCTGCCCGATGACCTCGGCGAAGGTCTCGGGGCGGTAACGACGATAAAGGGCAGTGCTCACGGCAACCTCTTAAGCTCGGGGATGCGGATAGGACAGTCCCTACCATTTTAGACGCTTTACCCCGTGCCCGAGCGGCCCGCCGTCACCGCCCGGCGAACCCCCGCCGGAGGTTCGGGTGCGGTGTTTGCACGGGCTCTGTTCAAGGGTGCGCGACGGGGTGCCGCGAGGACGCGCCGGCCCGCAACCACCGCGCGTTCGCCCCGAGTTCCCAACGCGCCAAAAATCCGGTACACTGGTTCTTGCCTCTTACGTGGCGTTATCTTGGAAAACTCCCCCAGGACCGGAAGGTAGCAAGGGTATTCGAGCTATGACGGGTGCGTAAGGGGTTTTTCTATACCCGAAAACAAGCCTTTCTCCTGAGAATGCGCACCCGTCATGTCCGTCTCACTGTCGTTCGACGGCTTCAACCCAGGATTCCGCCTCGTTAGGGCTCGGCGGCTTCGACGCAGGATTTATTGCCTCGCGCGCTCGGAATCCTGCGCCTCAGTTCGCTCGCTCGGAATCCTGGGTTTCAGCGGGTGCGTAAGGGGTTTTTCTATACCCGAAAACAAGCCTTTCTCCTGAGAACGCGCACCCGTCATATGCACTACGTGCCCGCTCCGCTGGCGCTTCGCGGCTTCAATCCAGGATTCCGCCTCGTTAGGGCTCGGCGGCTTCGACGCAGGATTTATTGCCTCGCGCGCTCAGAATCCGGATTCTCAGCGGTTGCGTAGGAGGTTTTTTTATGCCCAAAAACGGGTGCTTGGATAGTTCTCACCCGCCATGCCCGACCGCGATGTGCTTTCTATTACTTTTCCCTCATAAGGCTTGCGTGACATCGCAAACCTGTAGTAAAGTCTTATTCGTTGCCTACGCAATGCGCAGGGAACATAGCTGGAGGATTCGCCTAGCGGCCTATGGCGCACGCCTGGAACGCGTGTTGGGTTAACAGCCCTCGGGGGTTCAAATCCCCCATCCTCCGCCACCGATCCCCGGTCTTAGATTCTAAGGCCGGGGATTTTTGTGCCCTTGCTACTATTTCCTCAGAGCCCCTCGGGGTCCGCGCCGCCGGGCGTCCGAGAAACCTGCAGAAAGCACCACCATGATTTTCAAAAAAGTAGGCGACAGCCGCCCCTACCCCCAGCACGGCATGACCCACGCCGACTGGGGCGGTATCGCGCCGCAGCAGGTGCGTCTCGACACCCTCATCACCACCCAGAAGACCCTCAACCTTGAAACGCTCCTGGCCGAGGACTCCACCTTTTACGGCGACCTCTTCCCGCACGTGGTCAAATGGGGCGGCGAACTCTACCTGGAGGACGGTGTGCACCGTGCGCTCCGCAACGCCCTGCACCGCCGCGCCGTCATGTACGCGCGGGTGCTCGACCTGGACTCCATCTCCCCGGCACTGCTGCCCGGGGCCCGCAACTAGGCGACGCCGGGCGGCTTTCCGAGCCCGGACCGCGCGGTTGCCCGCAAACACGTAAAACACAGGTGCCGAGCCATTCTAAGAAGGCTCGGCACCTGCGTTTTAAAGTTTCAACGTATACCTGCGCGACGGAACTCCGCCGAACACACCACCGCGGTAGAAAGGGGCTTACGCGGCATCCTTCCGGGCGGACTCATCCTGCGCGGGAGCCAGCTGGGGTGCGAGTTCCTCGGAGTCCAGGCGTACCGGGTTGCCCTCGGCATCGAAGCGGGCGCCCAGGCCCATCTGAATGAAGCGAATCGTGTTGAGAATCTGATGCTCTCGGGTCTGCTCGTCCGGTGCGTCCTCGGTGCGGCCCGCGCTCGAAGAAAGCGAGCCGTGCACCAGCATCGCCAGCTCGCGGATATCGTTCTGCGGAATGTACTTCTCGGCGATAGCTGCCGAAAGAATGTTCGCCAGGACCATCTGCAACTCCTGCACGTGCTTGCCGAGCTTCGCGTAGGACTCGGGGGAGAGCATGGAGCGCATGGCCGGGCCCGGGGGCAGGTGGCGGCGCGCCAGGTCGTTGATCTGCAGGCGGATGTACACGGCCAGCTGGTCGATGGGGTTCTCGATACCCTCCAGACCTTCGCGTAGCTCCTTGAGGAAGCGTTCGGTCTCGTCCAGGGCGTAGGCGACCAGCAGTTCACCCATGTCGGCGAAGTAGTTGTACACGGCGGTGCGGCCGATGCCCGCGTTCTTAGCGACGTCGGTCATGGTCAGGCCGGGCAGGCCTCGGGTGTAAAGAATCTCGCCGAAAGAGTCCAGGATGGCGCGCTTGGTGTTCTCGCGCTGGGCGGCGTTGGTGGCTGCAGAAATACGTGGCATAGTGACACCTTACCTCAGAATGTCATCAAATGACGAATATATCGAATGTGTCACCAAGAAATTTGCCTAATCCATGCAAATTTTCGCGTTTATGACAAAAACCAGCCCCTACAGGAACCCCAAACGCGTCGCCGTCGCCAAATCCACACCCACCAACGACGCAATCGGATACCCCGTATGGCCACGCCCCGGAGTCACCTGCAGTAGCGTCCGCGCGCCCAGCCCCTCATAGAACGCGATACCCTCCTGCGCCGCAATACGCGCCGACCAGCTACCCTCAGCGCTCGTCGCCATGCGCCGCCGAGCCGAAGGGGAACGCCCATCCAAAACACCCACGTGCCAGCTCATCAGCAGATGCGCATGCGAAGACGGGCTCAACGCCGCCCGCTCACGCACCCGCGCAGGTATGCCGTCAGCGCCGCCTCCACCAATGAAGGTGGCACCGCCACCGTGAAGCCAGTCAATATCGTGCGACAGCAGCTCATAGCTGAGGAACTCCGCACCACCCGAATAGCCCGCAAGCCAGACGCGGCTCGTATCCACCCCGTACGCCAGGGCAATCTCCTCAATGAGGGCGCGAACCATCCTGCCGTTTGAGCGGGCGCGAACCCACCAGTTGTAGGTCAGCGGAGGCGCATAAGAATCGGTGTCGGTAAGGCGCGGCTCCCGCAGACTACCCGGCGACAGCACCGGCACCGACAGCATATTGAACTCAGCCGCCACCTGCGCCAGCTCGGCACGCAACGGGGAGGTGCGGCGCAGCAGACGGCTACCGGCGCGTGAGATATGGTCGCCGTCGAAATAGAGGAGCAGCCCGGGTGCCCGGCCGGCGGCGGGATCGCTGAGCAGGTTGAGGTTATCCACGCGGTAGTAGATGGTGCGCCCTCGGTGCGAGAACGGGCGGTAACCCACAATTTCCGAGGAGGCGAGTACGAGCGGCTCAAATACCGTGGCGGCCGCCCGAACCAGGCGCGCCGCGCGGGGGAGGAGCGGATGCAACCGCGGAATGTGCGCGCTGAGCCGCCGCTGGTTGCGGTGAATCAGCGGACGACGCAGGCGGTGGCTCAACCTCTTCATGGCTCCATTGTAGGCAGAGCCTCGAGGTCGGACGGCCACCTCTCGCCGCGCGCCGAAACGCAGTGGAGGCGCATGAGGCGGCTGCGGCCGAGCGTCCGAACTTTAGCGTGGGCGGCTCTCAACCTGCCCGGCGTACGGTATATGGGTACTATTAGAGAGGCTCGGGTGGCAGACGAGCCCACCGAACGCGGTCTACGTGCCGCATTTGAAGTTTACGGTGGTCAGCCCACCACACAACCACCACTAGAAACACAACGCATGAGAAAGAACCTGGGGAGAGTTATGGCTAAACCCGTTAGCGAGTCGAAGGCTCAGACGAGCACCGTGAAGGTGCCGTGGGCCGGTCGTCGCGGCTACTTTGATCTGTTGCTGGCTGCATCCTGCGTCATCCTGATTATCTCGAATATTGGCGCAACCAAGGGCGTGGAGTTCGGCCCGCTGCCCTTCGATCTGCCCGTTATCGGTAACACCATCGTGACCGACGGCGGCTTCTTCCTCTTCCCCCTGGCCTATGTGATTGGTGACCTGCTCTCCGAGGTGTACGGCTTCAAGCGCGCTCGCCGCGCCATCGTTGCTTCCTTCGTGGCCGCCGCCTTTGCCGCCGTGTGCTTCCTGGTCATCATGTACCTGCCGGCCGCGGGATTCTACGAGAACCAGAAGTCCTTTGAGGCGGTGTTGGGCCCCGTATGGCAGATATACGCCGGCTCTCTGCTCGGTTACCTGTGCGGCCAGACCCTGAACGCCTGGATCATGGTGTCCATGAAGAAGGCTACCAAGGGTCGTTTCCTGTGGCTGCGCATGATTGTCTCCACCCTGGCCGGCGAGCTGGTTGACACCTTGATTTTCTGCTCGATTGCGGCTCCGGTGCTCGGCATCGAGACCATCGAGGCTTTCCTGAACTACGTGCTGGTCGGCTACGTCTACAAGTGCCTGGTTGAGGTTATCCTCATGCCCATTAGCTACCCGGTTATCGGCTGGTTTAAGCGTCACGAGCTGGAGTACGTGGCATAAGCTAACCTCCTGACAGCTGATGTGCAGAGCCGCCCGGCCTAACGACCGGGCGGCATTGCCATTTCAGCTTTATCCAATACACAGCATGTCTAAGAAAGAGATACGTTATGTCTAAACTGCAGGGGAACACCCCCGAGCAGTCGGAGAAGAACGACTCGTTGAATCGTTCCCTGTCCCACGGTCAGCTGACCATGATTGCGATGGGTCTGGCGCTGGGTACGGGTCTGTTCCTGGGCTCATCCTCCGCGATTAAGATTGCGGGCCCGGGCGCTATTGTCTCCTACGCGATTGGTTCGATGATTGCGGCGATTATCGCCGCCTGCGCGGGCGAGATGTCCGTGCGCCACCCGATTCAGGGCGGCTTCGGAACGATTGCAAGCCGCTACCTGAACCCCTTTAGCGGCTACATCACCCGCTGGGCCTACTGGGCCTGCACCGTGCCGCTGGCCGGTGCCGAGCTGGTGGCCGTGGGCCATTACGTGGCGTTCTGGTTCCCGCAGATTCCCCTGTGGGCTTCGGTGACGTTCTTTGGCGTGCTGATCCTGGTACTGAACCTGGTGAGCGTGAAGTCCTTCGGCGCGTTGGAGTTCCTGCTCTCCTCGATTAAGGTGTCCGCGGTAATCGTGTTCATGGTGATTGGCCTGCTGCTGGTGTTCGTGGGTCTGCCGAACCACGGCGCCGCAGGCGTGCAGAACCTTGTCAACGACGGCGGTTTCCTGCCGAACGGCCCTATGTCGATTTGGATTTCGATGGCCGTGGTCATGTTCTCCTTCGGCGGTGTCGAGATGATTTCGCTCTCCGCCGCGGAGGCGAAGGACCCCGCCCGCTCGGTGGCCTCCAGCGTGAAGGCGATGATTTGGCGTCTGTCCACCTTCTACGTGGTGTCCATGGCGATTATTCTGTGCCTGGTGCCGTGGCAGACGGCGGCGCAGAACTCTGACCTGACCGAGTCCCCCTTCGTGATGGTCTTCTCCGAGATGGGTATTCCCTTCGCGGCCGACATCATGAACTTTGTGGTGCTGGTGGCAGCCCTGTCGGGTGCGAACGCCTCGCTGTACGCGGCAACCCGTCTGATGCACGCCCTGGGTGCCGACAAGATGGCCCCCGCAGTTGCGGCCCGCACGACCTCCCGCGGCGTGCCGATGGTGGCCCTGCTGATTTCCTTCACCGGCGTTGTCGTGGCGACCGTGATGGCCGTGGCCAAGATCGGTAACATCTTTGCCCTGCTGATGGCCCTGGTGACCCTGTGCATACTGATTGTGTGGATCATGATTCTGCTGACCTACCAGGCCTACAAGAAGGACCAGGGGGATGCCTCCTCCTTCACGGTGCTGGGCGGCCGCTTGACGGCGGGGCTGGCCCTGGTGGGCGTGCTGGGCACCCTGGTGGCCCTGTTCATGCTGGACGGCTCGGGCGTGCAGGAATCCATCATGGTGGGTGTGGTCTTCTTCGTGCTGATTTCTATCGGCTACGTGATTGCCTCGCGCCGCCTGGGCGGGTTCAAGCGCCCCGACCTGGATGCAATGCACGAGGCCGAGGAGCTTCAGGCTCGATCCGCCAAGTCTTAGTCTCGGGTTGAGGTTATAGAATGGGGCGCCGCGGGCAATAGCCGCGGCACCCCGTCGCATCCGGTAGCTCCCGCCTCTGCCGCAGGACGTGCGAACCGGCACCCGTACAATGGAATTATTCGCGCCCGCGACCCAGCGGTTTTGACCCCTCGGTTTCTGCAGCGCGAGCACACAGCACACATCACGCCCTCGGGCGTACTGAAGGAAGGCACAGCCGTGTCCCACAATGACAGCACCCGCGGCCCCGTCGCCGCGGGAACCGCCGAGCCTCGAACCCTTAAGCGTTCCCTGTCCCACGGGCAGATGACCATGATCGTGATGGGTTCGGCTCTCGGCACCGGCCTCTTTCTGGGGTCGGGCACCGCGATTGCCATGGCCGGCCCCGCGGTTATTCTGACCTACGCCATCGGTTCGGCGCTCGCTTCGGTGATTGGCGCGGCGACCGGTGAAATGGCGATTCGCTACCCGGTGCGTGGCGGCTTCGGCACGATCGCGACCCGTTACCTGGGGCCTTTCGCGGGATTCCTGACGCGCATCGCCTACTGGACGGCGACGGTGCTGATTGCCGGCGTAGAGCTCGTGTCGGTGGCGACCTACCTGAGCTATTGGTGGCCGCAGCTGCCGCTGTGGGTGGGCATCGCGGCATTCGGCGCGGCGCTAATTGTGCTGAACCTGACGAGCGTGAAGTCCTTCGGTATGCTGGAGTTCTTCCTCTCCTCGATCAAGGTCATTTCGATTGTGGCCTTCCTGCTGGTGGGCCTGTGCCTGATTTTCTTTGGCCTGCCCGGCCACGCCGCGGTGGGTACCGCAAACCTCTTCAATGACGGCGGTTTCATGCCTAACGGCCCGGAGTCGGTGTGGCTGTCGCTGGCCGTGGTGATGTTCTCCTTCGGCGGTATTGAGATGATCTCGATCTCTGCTGCAGAGGCGAAGGATCCCTCCCGCTCGGTGCGTTCCTCCGCGAAGGCGATGATGATTCGCCTGGCGACCTTCTACGTGCTGGCCGTGCTGATTGTGGTGGCCGTGATTCCGTGGCGTTCGGCATCGGGTCTGGGTGACGCGGTTGAGGCCTCTCCCTTCGTGCTGGTCTTTGAGCAGCTGGGCGTGCATGGCGTGGCGCACTTCGTGAACTTTGTGGTGCTGATTGCGGCCCTGTCGAGCGCGAACGCGAACCTGTACGCCGGCGCGCGTCTGCTGCACTCCCTGGCGGTTGACGGTATGGCTCCTCGACCGCTGGCCGGCGTGAACCGCGCGGGCGTGCCTGCGCGTGCCGTGTGGCTGTCGACCAGCGGCATGGTGATTGCTATTCTGCTGGCGCTGTACAGCCC
>ERZ772999.2237-NODE-2237-length-10612-cov-5.544946_pt1 | contig 10612 bp, 8 predicted proteins | sample MGYA00511467_ERZ772999 | MGnify/ENA primary metagenome ERZ772999 (study PRJEB29015, sample SAMEA2738064) | human oral metagenome | biome: human oral; feature: human-associated habitat; material: saliva | place: China | collected 2218 ...
GTAATCCTAAGTCAATGAAGGAAATGGTTTATATAAAAGATTTTGTTCATCTTGTGGATTGTTGTCTGAAGACTGACAATATGTATGGAATATATAATGTTGGATGTGGTAAACCTATATCTATTGAAGATCAGATTCACCTTATAGCCGATACTTTTGCCTATGACAAGAAGTCTGAAATTATTTATTGTCCAGAAAAACCATCTTCACCACAATTTGTTCTAAATATTGAGAAATCCAAAACAAACCTTGGTTACAAACCAACTTGGGATTTTAAAAAGTGGATAGTTGATTATAAATATTATCTTGAAACTGAGCCGTTCGCAAAAATTTGGGGACACAGAGACGAATATATTTCATAGATACAGCTATTTAGGCAGCTAAGATTATTATAAATGTAATACTTATATTAATATTTTAAGAATACTATTCTTAAGATATTGTAGATAGGTTTATTATATGCATAGTTCTTAGAACATGTTGAGAGGATATGAATATGATATTATGTTAATACTCATATATAGATAGAATGTCTACAGAATCATTAAAGCAAAAAACAACTAAAGGATTATTATGGAGCAGTGTAGAACGGTTCTCTAATCAAGGAGTACAATTTGTCTTTTCTATTATTCTTGCACGTCTTTTATCCCCAAGTGATTTTGGTATCATTGCTATGATAACCATATTTTTTGCGGTTGCTCAAAGTTTTGTTGATAGCGGATTTTCTAATGCTTTAGTTCGTAAAACGGATAGAAGGGAAGAAGATTTATCAACTTGTTTCTATTTTAATATTGGCGTTGGGATTATGGCCTACATAGTGCTCTTTTTGATTGCACCATTGGTTGCCAGTTTTTATAATCAACCAATTCTTTCTCCTATAATTCGTATTACTGGATTGGGTGTGGTTCTTAATTCTTTATGCGTAGTTCAGCAAGCTCTTTTCACAATAAAAATAGACTTTAAGTCTCAAGCAAAGGTAACATTATCTGCAACTATTATATCAGGTATTGTTGGCGTTATTTTGGCTTATCAGGGATATGGTGTATGGGCTTTAGTATGGCAAGGGGTTGTTATGGCTTCAGCAAGGATGGCTTTGTTGTGGCTGATGTCTAAATGGCGTCCCACAACTGGCTTCTCAAAATCTTCTTTTAATTACTTGTTTGGTTATGGATCTAAACTTCTTGCATCGGGCTTATTGGATACAATTTACAACAATATCTACCCAATTGTTATAGGAAAGTTTTATACTCCAGCGCAGTTAGGTAATTATTCTCGCGCATTGAGCTTTGCGCAATTACCATCCTCTAATATTACAAGTATTCTTCAACGTGTAACTTTTCCTGTATTGAGTACTATTCAAGATGATATTCCTCGCTTACAAGCGAATTATCGTCGACTCTTAAAGTTGTCTGCTTTCATAATTTTCCCACTTATGACGGGATTAGCAGCTGTGGCTTTTCCTATGGTTCGGATTATTCTTACTCCTAAATGGGAAGGTTGCTCCCTTTATTTGCAGATTATCTGCTTTGCATTGATGTGGTATCCTATTCATGCCATAAATTTAAATTTACTACAAGTAAAGGGAAGATCGGATTTGTTTTTACGTCTTGAAATTATTAAGAAAATAGTTGGAGTGTGCATTATGTGTATCACCATTCCACTTGGTATTACAGCCATGTGCATTGGTATGGTTGCCTCTTCTTTTATTGCATTATTTATTAATACTTTCTATACAGGTAAGTTTATTGATATTCAGTATCTGAAACAGATGCGAGATTTGCTCCCAATTTTTGTTAATTCTCTTTTAATGGGTGGAATCATTTTTATATGCATTCAATTTATTACGAATGATGTTTTTAAATTAATGGTGGGAGTTATAATTGGAGTGTTATATTATATCTTATCTTCTTATATTTTTGCAAGAGATGAGATTGATGAGGTGAAAAGATTATTAGTTGGTCAAAAAAAATGACGAATAGGAAGACTTTAAAGATATTGAATTGTGTCTTTGATGAGAAATTTATTGATGATTTGATAGAGGTAATGGATTTTACTTCTACGAATAGTATTATTAATGAATATGTTTGTATAACAGATACTCCTTCTACGTATAAATATGTTAAGCAGTTTAATAGAATACAACATGTAAATGAAGGAGATTTTATTCCCTTTGTAATAAAAAAGGGATATAACGTTATTTTGCTTCATAATTTAAATTCTATTCCAATAAATATTATTAGAAAGTTACCTAGAGCTATTAAAGTTGTATGGCTTGCATGGGGAACGGATATATATAATTCTCCAATAAAAGAAGCTCCTTTTATTAAGTTAGATTTATATAGAGAATACACACGTAAGGTAATTGCTCCAGATTTTATAGGCTGGCTACAACAGAAACATGGTTATATTCATTATTTATTGCATAGGAATGAAATAAAAGAAGCAATAGAACGTATAGATTTTTTCTCAGGTGTGATACCAGCTGAATATAAAATGATGTCTCAGCATCCTTGGTTTAAAGCTAAAGAAATTTCTTTTAATTATTTCAAACTAAACGATTTTATTCAGCCTAAGAATCAATATGCGGAATCTTATGTTGGGAATAATATTTTAATAGGAAATTCAGGAGATCCCACCAACAATCATCTTGATGTATTTGATTTTTTGAAGAAGCATGATATAGGTAATAGAAATATTTATGTTCCCTTGAGCTATGGTGGAAGTAAACGCTATAGAGAGGTTGTAAAGGATGTTGGTGTAAGAACATTTGGCTCTAATTTTATAGCCTTAGATACTTTTATGCCTTATGAAGAGTATTGTAAGATTATATCTTCATGTGGCTATGTATTCATGTTTCATGAAAGACAACAGGGAATGGGAAATATTTTGGCTGCATTGTGGAATGGTTGTAAGTTGTTTTTATCTGATACAAGTGAAGTCTATAGGATGTATAAAAACTATGGTGTTCATGTATTCAGTATTCAGAATGACTTTGTTTGTACAGGATGTGGATTTCCGTTAACCTATGAAGAGATTATAGATAATCGTGAGCAATTGATAAAAAAAAGATCTCCTAAATTTTTTCTTGAGAATATATATAAAATGTATGCAACATTTCAAAAAGACATATATGGAAATTAATGAAATTAAAATAGCCGTTATAGGCTTAGGTTATGTAGGTTTGCCATTGGCAAGATTATTCTCAACCAAGTTTAAGACTATTGGTTTTGATATGAATCAGAGTCGTGTTGATGCGTTAATGGCGGGTCATGATGCTACATTAGAAGTATCAGATGAGTTGTTACAATCTGCTTTGGAAAATGGATTTGTCTGTACAACTAATCTTGAGGATATTAAAGACTGTAATTTTTATGTTGTTGCCGTACCAACGCCAGTTGACGTAAACAATCGTCCTGACTTGAAGCCTCTTTGGGGTGCAAGTGAGACTGTTGGTAAAGTTATTTCTAAAGGAGACATCGTTGTTTACGAGTCAACTGTTTATCCAGGCGTAACGGAAGAAGAATGTTTACCTGTAGTAGAGAAGGTTTCTGGCTTAACATTTAATAAAGACTTCTTTGCAGGTTATTCTCCTGAACGTATAAACCCAGGTGATAAGGAGCATACTGTAGAAAAAATAAAAAAGGTAACATCAGGTTCTACTCCAGAGATTGCTGATTTGGTAGATAATGTGTATAATGCAGTTCTTATTAACGGAACACATAAAGCACCTTCTATAAAAGTTGCTGAAGCTTCAAAGATTATTGAGAACTCTCAACGTGATGTTAACATTGCGTTTATGAATGAGTTGGCTAAGATCTTTAATGCAATGGGTATCGATACAAGAGATGTAATAGATGCTGCTGCTTCTAAGTGGAATTTTATAAAGTTGAATCCTGGTTTAGTTGGTGGTCATTGTATCAGTGTAGATCCTTATTATCTCATTCAAAAGGCACAAGTCTATGGAGTTTTGCCACGTATTATGTCTGCAGCACGTAGATTGAATGACGGTATGGGAGATTACGTCGCAAATCAGACAATCAAGATGATGAATAAGAAGGGTGCACTCGTCAAGGATTCTAATATCTTGATACTTGGTATCACCTTTAAGGAAAATTGTCCTGATGTACGTAATACTAAGGTTGTTGATATCTATTCTACATTGTCGGAATACACTTCAAACATTACGGTCTTAGACCCATGGGCTAATGTTGAAAGAGTGAAGAAAGAATATGGGATTGATGCTGTCGCGTCTTTGCCTAAGGATAAGAAATATGATGCTATTATTCTTGCCGTTTCTCATAAGCAGTTTGCTGATACAGACTGGAGAGAGAAATTAAATGAGAATGGTGTTATTTATGATGTCAAAGGCTTCTTAAATAGAAATATTGTTGATGGAAGACTATAAATATAAACTTAGCATAATAATCCCAATGTATAACGCAGAGAAGTACATTGGGATTTGCTTAGACTCTATTCTTGGCTCCAATTTACTAAAAGAGGAGTATGAAATAGTTATCGTTAATGATGGGTCACAAGATAAATCCCCAGAGATAGCTCAAGACTATGCTTCAAGATATTCTAATGTAACATACTTAACTCAAGAGAATCAAGGACAGAGTACTGCGAGAAATTATGGAATAAAAACTTGCAAAGGTGAATATGTTTGGTGTGTAGATGCTGATGATAAAGTTATAAGTGAGCAGTTGCCAAAGATTATTGAAGCTTTAGACGAATATAAAAATTTGGATATTCTGGCTATTCAACTTCAGAACGTAACAGAAGAAGGGCAGTATTTAGATGTTGAATGCAGTCAGCCTACGCTTGAGCACAATAAGGTTTTATCTGGTGTTGAGGCAGTTCTTTCTGGTTATAATCCTTCTTCAATCTGTGCTTTAATTACAAAGAAGCAATTATTTATTGATAATAATATATTCTTTGTGAAGGGAATTACACATCAAGATGTTGAGTTGACATATAGACTTATGCCGTGTGCAACGAATGTTGTGTTTAGCGATATAACTCCTTATCTGTATATATATCATCCAAATTCTACCAGCAAGTCTATGGTACCAGAGAAGAAGATAAAATACATTAAGGATGATATTTATATTATAAATTCTTTCCGTAGGTTAGCTTTGTCTTTTAAGGATATAAACCCTCAGTTATATAGTGTAATATTTAATCGAAGTCAGAATGTGCTGTTTGGTTTGGTATACTCTTTATATAAAAACAAAAAAGAATGGGGAAAGCTTGGTATCAATTCTGTTATTATAGATGAATTGAAAAAAGAACAGTTATATCCAATGAAAGGACATTTTGATTCATTGAAGAAATCATTATTTGTAAAGTTGTTTTTGAATATTCCTTGTTTAATTAAATAATTTATCACAAGTCGTTTAAAAGTATAGAATAATATGAAAGTCACTATGATTTCTGTGATGATGCCTGCTGCGGAAAATATCCGTGGTACGAGTGCATTACCTTATCATTTACTTGCTGGTAGAGATAAAAGTATAGAGGTAATTCTTTATTCGTATAATTTAAATCGGCTTTCTAAAGAACAGATAGATTCTGTTGCAAAGGAACTTAACATAAAAATTTATTTATTGCCAGTACCATGGTGGTATAATTTTTTCCTTAGTTTTTTTTCTCCATTTAGAATATTTTTGAATTATCCTATTGCAAATTATATTCGCTTAAGTTCTTCGCAATTAGATACTATTATTAATGATAATCCTGATGCTATATGGATTTATGGCGAGGAGTTATCTCGTGTTAGTCATCAATTAAAGGATTTTAGGCGAGTACATACATTGCCAGATTGTGAATCTCTCTATTATTATAGGATGCTTGGTAAGCGTTTCGCAATAAGAAACAAAATAAGATTTTGGAGATCAGCGTTTATGTATCCTAAGTATCTGAATATGGAGAAACAGTTTGATACATCTTCAAATATTCACTATCATTTGGTAGGTAAAGAGGATGTTAATTTCCTTGAGGAGATTTGTCCTGGAATTCAAGCTCATTTTCTTCGTCACCCTCATTATCAAGTTGCAAAACCTGCTAAGGTTATTTCCTTTAATTCTCCAAAAATAAAGGTTTTATTTGCAGGGCAGTATAACTTGTATATGCAGCAGGATGCTGATATGCTGATAGATTGTCTGATAAAATCTAAAGATCTCTCAGAACTAAAAGAACATTATGTATATACTTTTTTAGGTAAGGGATGGGATAATCACGTAGAGAGACTTAATAATGCAGGGTATGAAACTCATCATATAAAATTTGCCCCTGATTATATTGAAGAAATTTGTAAACATGATATTCAGGTAACACCTATATGTATAGGTACAGGTACTAAGGGAAAAGTCCTAGACGCAATTGCTAATGGTTTATTGGTTGTTGGTTCGTGGTATGCATTGGAAAATATAGAAGTAGAGCATAATGTTTCATGTATACAATATGAAGAGATAAAAGATGTTGTTAACATTCTAAAGAAAATACACCTTAATCCTTCTAAGTATGAGGCTATAGCTGAGTGTGGTAGAGAAAATATTTTGCAGAAGCATAACGGAGAGACTACTTCTAAAGAGCTTTTCTGTCTCTTCAAGTAGTTATTTATAATTAAAAATATCCTCACATGATAGTCTATTTATTCATTTTTATTCTTGTTCTTTTCATTAACAGTTTAGCCATCAAGTATAATTACAATCGCGATAGGGCCTTGTTTTTCTCACTTGTGATATTGGCCGTTTTTGTAGGTCTGTCTGACATGCTTGGTGGATATGATAGATATATATATGCAAGTTTATTTGATGACATTGCTGATATTACTAGAGTAGGAGGAAATTATAAAGATGCTAGTATTTTTACATTATATCCATCTGAGATAGGTTATATTGGGAGTAATGTCTTGATTTCTTTTATTACAAGTAATAGGTATATATTTATTCTACTGTATACTTTGATAATTTATTTCCTATATTATTTTTCCCTAAAGAAGTATTGCATTAATTATCCATTTGCTATAATGCTTTTTATGGGACTTATGTTCTTCTTTACATTCACTTATCTTAGACAAATGGTGGGAGTAGGTATTGCTTGGTTTGCTATTAGATATGTTTATAAGAAAGAATTGTACAAATTCATAATATGTGTATTGGTTGCAGCCTCATTTCACAATTCTGCTATAATTTTATTCCCATTATATTTCTTACCAATCAAACGTTTTAGTCAACGAAGTATTATTATTATTATGAGTATATGTTTGGTTCTTGGTTTGTCTGGTGGTCCTTCTGCATTATTCAGATTATATGGTGATGTAACAGATATGCAATATCGAACAGATTCTTATGCGGAGCAAGAGACTGGCTTTAGATACGAATATATTATAGAGGCATTTGTTTTTTTATATTTCATATTAAAGAATTATTCTTTAATCCCAACTACGAAAAAAAATATAGTTCTACTCAATACATCTTTAGGATTCTGTGCAATATTATTACTTTTTGTTCTTTCTCTTAATGGTGGGCGATTAGGATGGTATTATTTGATAGGAGTAATAAGTACATTATCTTTGATTGCAAATAATATCAAGAGTAATAATCTAACGAGGAAAATTATTCCTATTATCTGTTTCTTACTTTTCTTCCGAATTGTGTATTATTGGGGTTTTTTGCTTTCTCCTTATAAAACATTCTTCACAAATGGTGTACGTGAATATGATCCTATCTACGAAAAATACGAGTATGATGAGAAATATTCTATAGATAAATTTTATCGTTGATGATTACAGTTTTAACACCTACTTATAATAGGGCTTCTTTACTTATTAATTTATATCAAAGTCTTACAAAACAGGACTTTGAAGATTTTGAATGGGTTATTGTTGATGATGGTTCAACAGATACTACTACAGATATCGTAGATAAGTTTATAAAAAAACAGAAAATAGTTATAACTTACATACAGCAGCTTAATGGAGGTAAGCATAAAGCCCTAAATAGAGGAGTTAAAGAAGCAAAAGGTGAACTTATTCTTATTGTTGATAGTGATGATAGTTTACCTCAAAATTCTTTATCTATTATACATCGTTATTATTTGGATATAAAAGATAACCCTTTAATTGGGGGGATATGTGGTTTGATGGCCCATCACGATGGGACCGTTATCGGAAAGCGGAACGTTTCTTTACCGATAAATATAAGTTCTATAGAAATGCGTTATAAATATGGATTTGTAGGAGATGTTTGTGAAGTGTTTAAAATAGATGTTTTGCGAGAGTTCCCTTTCCCGGAGCTTGATAATGAAAGGTTTTGCCCAGAAGATTTAGTTTTAAATAGAATAGCAAAAAAATTTAAGTTACTATTTATTAATGATGTTATCTATTTGCGTGATTATTTAGAGGGAGGACTAACATCGAAAATAGTAAAGATACGTATGCAAAGCCCTATTGCTTCTATGATGTGTTATGCAGAAATTTTACAAAACGATATCCCATATATTTATAAATTAAAAGCTGCAATAAATTATTGGCGATTTAGATACTGTTATCATGGTAAAGGTTCTTTTCCGAAAATAAGAGGGATATGGAATGTTGTGTCACTAATAGGTTGGGGAATGCATATAAAGGATGTTTATCTTTTAGATAAATAATACTGATAAGAATAGATGAATATTATGAGAAAATATACTTTTATTTAACTAAAATATGAATGAATATTACTTGGTTTTTTATTGGTTTGCAATGATAGTATAAAAGATAATCTTAATGTTATGTAAAATGAAGAAATAAACTTTAACTAATTATCTTCATATATTGTAAAATGAATATTAACGTTTTGTTCAATCATTAGATGTGTATATTATGTTTCTAAAAAAGAAAATTAAGAAACTAACAGAAGAACGTTGGAATGTTGGTTTTATTCAGAATTCTATAGAAGACATATTGAATAATTTCCCTTTAAAAGTGAATTGGGTTAAACATAATTATAAAAATTCATGGTTTGCGGATCCATTTATTTTGGATGTATCTGAAAAGAAAATAGAACTTTTAGTAGAAGATTTTTTTAAGCCAGCAAATAAAGGTAGAATATCTAAGCTAACAATAGATAAAGCTTCTAGCGTCTTGCAGAGTTGTGATGTAATCCTTGATTTAACGACACACCTTTCTTTTCCTTTTATCATAAGGCAAGAAGACCCTTTGTCTCTTTTTATTAGAGATATAGATACTCATGTAAATTCTTTTAATGAACCTTATGTATATATCTTACCTGAAAATGGGGAAAGTGGACATTTAAGCATATATAGATATTTTCCACTATCAAATAAAATCGATTTTTTACACAGTGTATTGGATGAAGGAGTTGAGGATGCTGTTCCTTTCTTTATTGATAATCAAACTTTTTTATTCTGTACTCCGAGAAAGAATCCTAATGGAAATATCCTATATATATATAAATGGCATTCTGAAGAAAAAAAGTTTATTTTCTTGAAATCAGTTTCTTTTAAGGAAAATGTTGCTCGTATGTCTGGAGCTTTCTTTTATTATAATAATAAGCTTATACGCCCGACACAAGAATGTAATTTGCAGTATGGGCACGCAGTCACATTACAAGAAACAAATATAAGAAATTTCAGTTTCAAAGAGCTTAGAAGGATTTATTCTACACATCCTATTTTGAATGTCGGAAGTCATACGTTTAACTCTTATAAGAATATTATAGTTACAGATACTTTAGGATTTGATAGGATGTGGATACGTAAGATATTAAAGCGATTTAATTTAATATAAAAACAATGAGAATACTTCAAGTCATAACATCTCTAGATATGGGCGGAGCTGAAACGTTGGTAGTTAATTTGATACCAAGGTTGCAGGCTTTGGGGAATACGGTGGGTTTATGTATCTTTAATGGAAAAGAAACACCATTGACTCAGAGATTAAGGAAAGAGAGTCCACAGACAAAGATATATGCGTTAGGACATGGGGTTTATAATCCGCTCTATATATTAAAGCTAATAAAGATAATGAGGAATTATGACATTGTTCATACGCATAATTCATCACCACAACTATTTGTAGCTATTGCTAACTTATTTTGTTCTAAAAAACTGGTATCAACAGAGCACACAACTTCTAATCGCAAACGTGAATGGAAATGGTATGCACGTATTGAGAGTTGGATGTATGGGCAATATAATCATGTGATTTGTATAAGTCAGATTGCCGAAGATAAATTGCGAGAGTACATGGGAGGAGTTTGGTTAGATAAGACTAATCCTCAATATAAGCAAATCTCAACGATTAATAATGGTGTAGATGTTAAGGGCATTAGTGATGCAACTCCTGATAATGCTTTGTTGTCATTAAAGAGGCAAAGAAAGGCAATCTTGATGGTAGCTGGGTTCCGAGATGCGAAAGATCAGGATACGGTTGTTAAAGCCTTAGGACTACTCGATAGCAGTCACTTTGAGGTTTGGTTTGCTGGTGTTGGTATACGTCAAGAAATAGTTAAGCAGTTAGCAGAGTCACTTGGTGTAAGTGACCGAGTTAGATTTTTAGGATTACGTACTGATATTCCAAATGTTCTGAGAGCAGCAGATGTTATCG
>ERZ772999.2240-NODE-2240-length-10604-cov-15.941606_pt1 | contig 10604 bp, 7 predicted proteins | sample MGYA00511467_ERZ772999 | MGnify/ENA primary metagenome ERZ772999 (study PRJEB29015, sample SAMEA2738064) | human oral metagenome | biome: human oral; feature: human-associated habitat; material: saliva | place: China | collected 2218 ...
GATTCCTTCCTCGGCGGTAAGGCAGAAGGTGCAGCCCGTGTGCGTCAGCGTGAGCAGAGGGAACAGTCTTCCTTCATGAACCGCCTGGAGAACCGCTGGGACGAGCGTAATAACGGCCAATTCTAGAGCATTCAGGACGCAGAAGTTTTACGGCCTAGCTTATAGGGCTACCCTCCTGATGCGAATATCTCAAAACTCAAGACTGATCAAGCGGAGGTAAGAATTCTCTTACCTCCGCTTTCTCGTGCCCATTTTCTGCCCCAAGTTCCGGGTGCCGCGCATTACGCCCCGAATAGCGAACATCTCTGAGTCCCCTTGAAGCAGGCAAACTGAAGGCGGCACACTGAGCAGGAGCACACCCGAAGCTGTGAAGAAGCTATGCGTAAGCGTTAAAAATGCAGAAGAGAGCATAAAAACACTAAAAGATACTCTGCTGGGTGGGGTAGGTGGTGGAAAGTGGGGTAAAGTGGAGGGGAAAGCTGAAAAGTCAGTCCTATCGTCGTGCCCTCAAACAACCGACGAAGGCGCAGGGCCCGGCATACCCGCCCCCGCACCTCCATGGGATTGTGGAGCACCCCCGCTCCCGCAGACTTCAGCGCAACGGCACACATCAGGGGCACACATCGGGGAGGTGAAGTGAATGTTCCTAGGTACCTACTCACCACGAATGGACGCCAAAGGACGCATCATCCTTCCCGCCAAATTCCGTGAGGAACTCTCAGCAGGCCTCGTTCTGACCCGCGGTCAAGAACGATGCCTGTACGTTTTCCCCGCCGCAGAATTTGAACGCATCCACGAACGGATGCGTACCGCACCCCTGCCGGGACGAGCCGCCCGAGACTTCCTGCGAGTTTTCCTCTCAGGAGCCTCCGACGAACTGCCCGACAAGCAGGGACGCATCACCATCCCGCCGATACTGCGCCAATACGCAGGACTGACCGACAACCTCGTCGTCATCGGATCCGGAACCCGCGCAGAAATATGGGATGCCGCAGCCTGGGAAGAGTACCTCGCCCGCACCGAAGCTGAATTCGCTGCCCTCGACGAGGACCCGTTCAGCCCGCTGCTCTAACCGGCATCCCGCCGACGCGACGGCTACCGCCCCGGCATTTCTAGCACCCGCACCACTCTTCCGTAAGCCTTCCCGCAGGACAAACTCTCACAGGAGCACCCATGAGCGTAGAACACGCCCCCGAAACCGGTACGACCGCATCCGGCGCTGCCGCGAAGGTCACCGGCGCATCCATTGAGAACCTCTCCCAGCGTGAAGCGAGTGAACGCCACGTGCCCGTCATGCTGGACCGCTGCATTAACCTGCTGGCGCCCGGCATCGAACGCGCCGTTGAGGAGCGCGGCACCGCCTATGTTATAGATGGCACCCTCGGCATGGGCGGTCACTCCGAGGCGCTACTTGAACGCTTCGAAAACCTTGTACTGATAGGCATTGACCGCGACCTGCAGGCGCACGCCATCGCCGGTGAGCGTCTGGCACGTTTCGGCGACCGCTTCGTACCCGTGCACGCAGTCTACGACGAGATTGACCGCGCCATGGAAACCGCCGGCGTGCAGGGCATCGACGGCATCCTGATGGACCTGGGTGTCTCCTCCATGCAGCTGGACGAACGCACCCGCGGCTTCGCATACTCCTACGACGCGCCCCTGGATATGCGCATGAACTCCGAAGACGAGCTCACCGCCCGCATCGTCGTCAACGAATACAGCGAAGACCAGCTGCGCCGCATTATCCGCAACTGGGGTGAAGAGAAGTTCGCATCGCGTATCGCCCGCGCCATCTGTACCGCCCGCGCCAACGCACCCCTGGAAACCACCGGCGAGCTCGTGCGCATTATTCAGAAGGCTGTGCCCGTCGCCGCGCAGCGCACCGGGGGCCACCCCGCCAAGCGCACCTTCCAGGCGTTGCGTATCGAAGTGAACCACGAACTGGAAGCTCTCGAACGCGCCGTACCGGCAGCCCTGGAGGCGCTCAACATCGGCGGCCGATTCGTCGCCATGAGCTACCACAGCCTCGAAGACAAGATCGTCAAGAGGGCACTGACCGCAGAGGCAACCTCCAAGGCACCCAAGGGCTTCCCGGTAGAGCTTGAAGAGCACAAGCCCACCGTCAAAATCATTACCCGCGGCGCAGAACCGCCTACCGACGAGGAAATCGAACAGAACTCTCGTGCCGCCAGTGCCAAGCTGCGCGCCGCCGAGAAGATCCGCATCCCCGCCAAGTAGAAGACAGAAAGCGAAGAAGAGTGAGCACCCAGCACGCATCCCCGCGCCCCACCCGCACCCAGGGCGCCCCGCAGAGTCGACGCGCCGGTTCCTCGCGCCCTGCCGCCGGCACCCCCGGCGCCGTTGGCTCTACCCGCGCATCCTCTACAGGTGGCTCTACCGGGGCGAGCCGCGCCTCCACCCGAGCCCACTCCGGCCGCACCCGCACCGCGCGTCTGGAGCCGGCCACCGCCTCTCAGCCGGTGGTCCGCCCCGCCAGCACTGCCTCATCTCACGGCGGTAAGCGCACCTCAACGAATGCGAGTCGTGTGCCCTTGAGCGTCCGTTCAGCAGCACGCACTGAAGAAGCACGCGAAGCGAAGCCCAAGCAGCGTAACCCGCTGTCCACTGTGCGCCGCCGAGCCCGTAAGCTCAGCCCGCCCATCATGCTCGCTGTTTTTGCGGCAATCCCGCTGACCCTGATTTTTATTCTGCTGCTCAACGTGCTGATCGTGACCCGACAGTACGACATGGTGGATTTGCGCGCGCAGGAGCAGCGCCTCGTGCAGGAGAACCAGGCGCTGCAACAGGAAATCGGCTTCAAGGAAGCTCCGCAGGATTTGGCGGTACGCGCCAGTGCCCTGGGCATGTTTGTGAGCTCTTCGCAGGCGACCCTTAACCTGCAGTCCTCCACGATTGAGGGCACCCCCACCCCTGCGGCAAGCCCGACCGGCATTGATGGAAGCAAAAAGGAGAACCTGATTTCGCCGCCGGCAGCGGGTTCGGATGAAAGCTACGCCAAGGGCATTGTGGAGGCTGACAAGTCCGTTCAGCAGCGCCACGCTCAGCCGAACTCGGCGGCAAAGGCACCTGCAAGCGCCTCGGCAAGCCCCGCTCAGCAGGCTAACCCCGCACCTGCTAGCCCGGCTTCGTCCGCCGCACCGAGCACCGCTCAGCAACCCGCAGCTAGCCAGCCCGCACGATAAACAACACTGATCACAGGATGCGTAGCATCACCGATAGACTAGACCAGCGAAAGGACCACCGCATGAGCTCCGACGCGCGTAAGAACGCGAACGAATCGGCATCCGGTCAGTCTGACCTGACCCGCCGTGGCTTTGTCGCAGGCGCCGCTGCCACCTGCGCTCTGGGCGTTATCGGTGCGAACCTGTTTGTCCGCCAGGGCTTTGACCCTAGGGCGGTGGCGAATGCGTCTCGCCAGAAGCGTCTGCGCTCGCAGGTGCTGCCTGCTGTGCGTGGCCAGATTCTCGACATCAACGGTAACGTTATGGCTCGCACCGTGCAGCGCTATAACCTGACCGCTGATCAGAGTGCCGTGGCAACCTTCAAACGCTACAACGAGGACCGAACCCAGAAGATTGAGGTGACCCCCAACCAGCTGGTGTATGAGATGGTCGATATTCTCAAGACCGTTGACCCGGGCATTACCGACGAGTTCATTAAGTCCAAGCTGGACGGCACCTCTAAGTACTCGGTGATTAAGGCAAGTATTACCCCGGAAATTTTCAATAAGATTGATGCTTTGGGTGCGCCCTTCATCTACGGTGAGGCGTTCTCCCAGCGCCTGTACCCCAACGGTAGCGTGGGTGGCTCCGTGGTTGGCAAGTACAACATTGTTGAAGAGGCTGACGGCAACGGTAAGGGTGGCACGGTGTCGCGTAACTTCTCGGTGGGCATTGAGCGTGTCTTCGAGAAGGAGCTTGCCGGTACCCCCGGTGAGCGCACCTACGAGATTAGTGCTGATGGTGTGCGTATTCCGGTGGCCAAGGAAGAGCAGCGCCTGGCGGTGGACGGTAAGAATATTCGTCTAACCATTAACCGTGATGTGCAGTATTTTGCGCAGCAGGTGGTACGCTCCCGCGCTGAGGAGACGAATGCTGAATGGTGTACCGCCATTGTTATGAATGTGCGTGACGGCTCCATTTTGGCTCTCGCTGATTCCTCCACGATGGACCCGGGGGCGGCAACCATTGAGGATCCGGCGGATATGACTCCGCGCGCTATTTCGCAGAACGTGGAGCCCGGTTCGACCGAGAAGATACTGACTTCTTCGGCGCTGATTGAGCAGGGCCTAACGACTCCGACTAGCGTGTATAATGTGCCCGCGACCCTCACGATTGATGGCCAGACCTTTAAGGACGCGTTTGAGCACGGGGCGCAGCGGCGTACTTTCTCGGGCATTATTACTGATTCGATGAACACCGGTACGGTGCTGGTCGGTCAGAAGCTCACCAAGGAAGAGCGCTACAACTGGTTGAAGAAGTATGGTGTTGGTGAGTTCACCGGCATTGAGTTGACCGGCGAGCAGCAGGGCCTGCTTGCTGATTGGCGTGATTGGGACGGCCGTCAGCAGTACACGGTGCTGTTCGGTCAGGGTGTTGCGCAGACTCCTTTGCAGACCGCCATGATTTTCCAGGCGCTGGGTAATAAGGGTGTTCGTCTGAAGCCGCGCATTGTGGACGCGATCATTGACGCCGACGGTACCGAACATAAGCGTGCCGTGGAGCCCGGTGAGCGTATGGTGAGCGAGCAGACTGCAGCCTCCTGCCTGACCCTTATGGAGAATATGGTGGAGCAGGGTCACGCCCGCCCCGCGAAGGTGACCGGCTACCGCGTGGGTGGTAAGACCGGTACTGCGGAAGCTCCGAGTGAGAAGGGCGGCTACGACGGCTACACGACCTCATTCGTTGGTGTGGCACCGATTGAGAACCCGCAGTTCTTGGTGGCGGTGACCATGCAGCGTCCTGAGGGTAGCGTGGGTACGGACGGTACGACGGCGGAGTTTTCGAAGATTATGGAGAAGACTCTGCACACGTATAATGTGCCGCGTTCTACCGGTAAACCGGAGTTGATTCCGATTTTTGCTGAGGAGAGCCCGAAGAAGACGATTTAAAGGTGAGCGGGGGAGAGGTGCCCGGTAGCTGATTCTCGTGATGAAGAAGCACCGGTACTGAACACCTGTCGAAGCCTAAAGCCCGTAGAATATTGAATGACCCTGTGTGCCTTGAGCGCATTGACCATACAGAGCTCACCGCTTCAGACAGCGGAGAGGAAAGAAGGACGATGGATACCGCATCTCACGCACCCGGCCAGAACCTGCTGGGCGGCGACGCTCAGACCCTGCGCCCGAATTCTGTGCGCCCGGTGAGGTTGGCGCACCTTCGCGAACATCTGCAGGGCTTGGGAGCTCAGGTGAGTTTCCAGCCGGCTAGCGGCGTTCAGGGTTCTGAATCTGGTGAATGCGTTGAGGTCACCGGTATCAGCATGGACTCCCGAGGCGTGCGCCCGCAGGACCTGTACGTGGCTCTGCCCGGTGCGAAGGTACACGGTGCGCAGTTTGCTGAGGCTGCGTTGAAGCTGGGTGCTTCCGCTATTTTGACGGATGCTGCCGGTGCGCAGCTGCTGGGTGAGACACCGGTGCCTGTCCTGGTGGCTGAGAACCTGCGCGAGTATGTCGGTCCGTTGGCGGCGCTGATTTATGGTTCGGCGTCGTTCCCCGCTACCCACCGTTACGCGGTGACCGGTACGAACGGTAAGACAACCTCCACCTACATGCTGGAGTCGGTGTTCCGCACCGGCCTGGGTGTGAAGACCGGTCTGATTGGCACTATTCAGATTCTGATTGATGGTGTGTCGGTTCCTTCGAAGATGACCACCCCGGAGTCTCCTCACGTGCATTCTCTGCTGACGATTATGGGTCAGCAGCAGGTGCGTTGCGCGGCGATGGAGGTGTCCTCGCACGCGATTGATTACCACCGTGTGGACGGCGTGAAGTACACGGTTGCTGGCTTTACGAACCTGACTCAGGATCACCTGGATCTGCACGGCACTATGGAACACTACTTCGACTCGAAGGCTCAGCTGTTCACCCCCGAACGTGCCGAGCTGGCTGTGATTACTGCTGATGACGAGTGGGGCGAGAAGATGTTCTCCGCCGCTTGCGAGCAGATGGGTGCGCAGCAGGTGCACCGTCTGGTGACTGCTCGCGGTGCCGGTCTGGCTGAGGTGCCCGCAGAGTTTGGTGCCCGCGACTGGGCTGTGGTGAAGGTTCAGCGTGAGGGTCTGGGCCGCCGCTTCCACGTGACTAATGGCGCCGGTGAGAGTGTTGAATGCTACACCGGTCTGCCCGCTGACTTTAACGTTTCGAATGCCGCGCTGGCGGCGCTCATGGCGTACCTGGACACTGACTCCGCTGAGCGTGAGCGCCTGCTGCCTGAGCTGGCGTCCGGTGCGGCTCTGACTCCAGTGATTCCGGGTCGTATGCAGCTGATTTCCTTGGCTCCGCACGCGATTGTGGACTTCGCCCACAACCCTGACGGCCTGACCCGCGCCCTGGAGGCAATGAACCGCCCTGGTGAAGGTAAGGTCATGATTGTTTTCGGGGCGACCGGTGAGCGTGACCAGCTCAAGCGCCCGATTATGGGTGCGATTGCGGCACAGCACGCAGATATTGTGGTTGTGACTGATGACGATCCGCACGGTGAGGCGCCCGAGCCGATTCGTGCCGCCGTTGAGGAGGGTGCGCAGAAGGCAGAGAACCGCCGAGCCACCCAGATCCTGAATATTTCTCCGCGTGCCGCCGCTATTGATGCGGCAATTGCCCTGGCGGGCGAGCACGACGCCATCCTGATTGCTGGTCGCGGCCACGAAACTGAACAGGATGTTGACGGCGTGGATATCGCCCTGGACGACCGCGTTGAAACCGCCCGGGCCTTGCGTGCGCACGGTTTCGAGATTCTGCCTGACTACCAGCGCATGCTCGATGAAAGTGACTCTAAAACCGCTGAAGGTATGGTGAAGAATGATTAAGCTCAGCGCCGCCCAGATTATTGAGGCAACCGGCGGCACCGCTATCGGCCTGGAAGGCCGTGAGGAGCAGGTGTTCGCAAACTTCGCCACCACCGACTCCCGTGAGGTGCAGACCGGTACCCTGTTCGTGGCGAAGCCGGGCGCGGTCACTGACGGCCACAAGTTCATCCCCATGGCCTTTGAGAAGGGTGCGACCCTGGCTCTGGTCGAGCGTGAAGTACTCGACGAGCAGGGCGTGCCCTACCCGAGCATCCAGGTGCCCGATGTTGTGATGGCGATGGGCGATTTGGCGCGCTATTCCATTGAGCAGATGCGCGCTCAGGGTGAGCTGACCGTTATCGGTATTACCGGTTCTGCCGGTAAGACCACCACCAAGGACCTTCTTGCCGCCATTTTCACCCCGGAGGGTCCGACCGTTGCCCCGGTCGGCTCCTACAACAGTGAGGTGGGCGTGCCCCTGACCGTTTTCCGTGCGGATGAGTCCACCCGCTACCTGGTCATTGAGATGGGTGCGGATCGTGTGGGCAACATCGAGTACCTAGCGAATATTGCGCACCCCGATCACGGTGCAATCCTGAAGGTTGGTACCGCGCACGCTGGCGAGTTCGGTGGTGTGGACAATATTGAGCGCACCAAGGGTGAACTGGCTGAGGGTGTTCAGCCGACCGGTTCCCTGGCGTTGAACGCTGACGATGAGCGCGTGTTGCGCATGGCGTCGCGTTCGGTTGCACCCATTACCTACTTTGGCGTGGGCGAGAAGACCGACGCGAATGGTCAGCCCTACGAACGCTACGTGGCGGCACTAAACCTGCGCACCACCGACGCCGGCTGCCCCGAGTTCACTCTGCGCCTGCTCGACGGTAGCGAGTACGAGATTTCCTCGCAGCTGATCGGTGAGCACCACGTGCACAACCTGCTGGCTGCTGCGACAATCGCCTACAACAGCGGTATTTCGGGTGAGAAGATTGCTCGCGCGCTCAACAAGGCGGCGGCAGCTTCGAAGTGGCGTATGGCTCGCACCGACCGTGCCGACGGCGTGACCGTCATTAACGACGCGTACAACGCTAACCCCGAGTCGATGGCGGCGGCACTGCGCACCCTGGCGCAGCTGGGCCGTACCGTTGACCCGGCGACCGGTCAGCCGCACCGCACCTGGGCTGTTCTGGGTGCCATGCTGGAGCTCGGTGACGCCTCCGTGGAGGAGCACGACCGCATCGGCCGTCTCGTGGTGCGCATGAACATTTCCAAACTGATTGCTGTGGGCGACGAGACGAAGCCCACCTACAATGCGGCGCACCTGGAAGGCTCCTGGGGTAATGAAGCAACCTGGGTGAAGACCCCGGAAGAGGCAGAGCAGATTCTGCGTGCTGAGGTTCGCCCCGGTGACATTGTGCTCTTCAAATCCTCGAATGGTGCGAAGCTGGGCATTCTGGGTGACCAGGTTGCTTTCGCCGAATACACCTTCGGTGTTGAGGAAGAGCAGGCACCGACCTGGCTTTCTGCCGGTGACTTTGTTGAAACCACCGATTTGAGCGACCACCTTGCCGCTCACCTTGACGGCGCAGCTAGCGCCGACCGTACTTCGACCGAACAGACCGCGAACGAAGGGTAGCGCTTTATGATTACCGTGCTGATTGCTGGAATCTTCGGATTCCTCATCTCCTTCACCGCGCTGCCGGTGTTCATCAAGAAGATGAAGTCTCTGAAGCTTGGCCAGCTCATCCGTGAGGAAGGCCCGGCAGCCCACCAGCATAAGGCGGGCACCCCCACCATGGCGGGTCTGATTTTCATCCCCGCGGCGATTCTTGCCTACTTCTTGACCCTGACGGTGAGCGCTCTGTTCTTCGGTACCGCGCCGGTACCGACCGCTACCGCGTGGCTGACCATCGCCTTCACCCTGGGCATGCTCGGTGTGGGTGCGGCGGACGACATCATGAAGTTCCGCAATAAGGGCAACGAGGGCCTGACCGAGAAGCAGAAGACCATTGGTCTTCTGGGCGTGACCTTGCCCTTTGCGTATATGGCGTTCCAGTTCCCGAATGAGTCGGGTGCTCGTCCGGCGTCGACCGCTATCTCTTTCGTACGTGACCTGCCCATTGACCTGTTCACGGCGGGTGCGGTTTTCGGCTCCATCCTGCTGGTTGGTTGGATTACCCTCATCTCTCTGTCCGGTACGAACGCTGTGAACTTCACGGATGGTCTGGACGGCCTGGCTGGCGGCATCATGATGACCATCTTCTCCGGCTACCTGACCATCAGCATCTGGCAGTACGTACACGCCTGCTCCACTGGCGCTGGCACCGCCTGCTACGATGTGCGCGACCCCGGTTCGCTGGCGCTGATTGCCGCATCCCTGGTGGGTTCGCTGGCTGGCTTCCTCTGGTGGAACGTGTCGAAGGCACAGATCTTCATGGGCGACTCCGGTTCTCTGGCGCTCGGTGGCGCAATGGTTGCTTTCGCGCTGTTCACCCGCACTGAGCTGCTTCTGCTGGTCATCGCTCTGATTCCCGTGCTGGAAGTGTTCTCTGTGATCGTGCAGAAGTTCGTGTTCAAGACCAGCCGTAAGCGTTCGGTTGCAGCAGGGGAGAAGCCCCTGCACGCACACCGTTACTTCCGTATGACCCCCTTCCACCACCACCTGGAGAAGGTCGGCGTCAACGGCAAATACTCAATTGATAAGAAGGGCCTTGCCCCCGGTACCGTCAGCAGCGGCGAAGTGAACTCCGTGTTCCGCCTCTGGGTTGTTAACGCCCTCTGCGTGCTAGTTGCGCTGGCGCTGTTCTTCGGTGACTGGTTCTCGCAGACTTCTGGAGTGATTCACTAATGTCAACTAATGAACAGCCGGATACAGCTCGCCTTGAAGCGAATGCCGCCGCTATTGCGGTGAACCCGGTGTATGAGAACGAGCGCCTCGCGGAGCTGACTCACTGGGGTGCCCCCTGGGCTAACCTGCGTGTGGTCGTGGTGGGCATGGGCACCAGCGGCGACGCTGTGACCGATGTGCTCGCCCAGCTGGGTGCGAAGATTGTTGTCATCGACGGGGCAGATACTCCCGAGAAGCGTGAACGCATCGACCTGTACGCTAACGCCTACGGCAACGTTGAGGGCCTGTTCGGTCCCGAGCACATGCATGCACTGCCCTTGGTGGACGGTCAGGAACCCGAGCTTGTGGTGACCTCCCCGGGCATGCGTCCCGACCACCCGGTCATGCTGGACGCGTATGAGCGTCGCATCCAGATTTGGGGCGATGTGGAGCTGGCGTGGCGCCTGAACGAGCGCAACGACCGCCCGACTCCCAAGTGGCTGTGCCTGACCGGTACGAACGGTAAGACCACCACCGTGGGCATGGTCGATTCCATCCTGAAGGCTGCCGGTAAGAAGTCTATTCAGGTGGGTAACGTGGGTATGCCCATCGTGTACGCCATTGCCGACGATGAGCCCTATGAGTTCTTCGCGGTGGAGCTGTCCAGCTTCCAGCTGCACTGGACCTACTCGATGTCCCCGTATGCTTCGGTGGTTCTGAACATCGCTGAGGATCACGTGGACTGGCACGGCTC
>ERZ772999.2242-NODE-2242-length-10603-cov-21.301479_pt1 | contig 10603 bp, 8 predicted proteins | sample MGYA00511467_ERZ772999 | MGnify/ENA primary metagenome ERZ772999 (study PRJEB29015, sample SAMEA2738064) | human oral metagenome | biome: human oral; feature: human-associated habitat; material: saliva | place: China | collected 2218 ...
GCGTTGATCAGACGGACGGCATTTTGCTCAGAAACGCCGAGGGTCAGATGGTTGTCCTGGCGTTGACGCTTCATTCCAAGCAGCCAAAACGCGCCATGATTTCAGCTGATAAGGCCTTTATTGAGATTATGGAGTACCCACGCGCCGACGTTGCCACAATCACGTGGACTGACGACGGCAGGCAGGAGAAAGTCCAGGTAGGACGCACGGCTGATGCGCTTGCATACGTGTTGGCAGATCTAGAGGCCGCTGTTGCAGGAGATGCTTCTGCTCAGGCGCAGCTTGAGGTCTCCAAAGATGTTATGGAGCTCATGACCGGTCTGCGCAACGACTGGAATTTCCTGTACCCCGAGGAGCAGTAAGTTTTATGACATCTGACGAGAAGATCGCCCAGCTAGCTGCCGCAGTTGATGAAGAAACAAAGGCTCGTCCCGGAGCACCGCAGACGCATCCGGAGTTCGACCGTCTGGTTAGAACCATCTGGCGACTTCGTCAGGAGGATGGCTGTCCTTGGGATAAGGAACAGACGCACCAGTCCATCTCAAAGAACATGATTGAGGAGGCCTACGAGGCGGTCGAGGCTATTGCTGAGGGCTCTCCCGAGCACCTTGAGGAAGAGCTTGGCGATGTGCTTGAGCAGGTACTTCTCCACTCGCAGATTGAGGCTGACAGCGGCGTAGCGGACGGCGACTCAACCGGTGGGGCGCGCGACCGCGCGGCGGGTACGGCTGACACGTGCAACCGCGCATCGGGCTTCGACATCGATGACGTCTGTCGAGCGCTCAACCAGAAGCTGGTGCGCAGGCATCCGCACGTATTTGGGCCAGAAGCTGGTTCAACGTCGTCGGCTGCGGCTGTCTTGGACGTGTGGGAGAGCGTCAAAGCTGAGGAGCGCGCCAGTGCAGAAGATACCGTGCACACCGAGGGTCTTCTCGACTCGGTTCCACAGTCTCTACCTGCGCTCATGCAGGCGCAGAAGATCTCAAAACGCGCCGCAAAGATGGGCTTTGAGTGGGCGTCTGTCGCTGACGTGTGGGACAAGGTTGCCGAGGAACGCGCAGAGTTTGACGCTGAAGCCCCAGGAACGCAGCAGAAAACGGACGAGTTTGGTGACATCTTATTTGCTCTGATAAACGTTGCTCGCTGGGAGGGTGTTGATGCGGAAGAAGCGCTGATGAGCGCTTGCAGGAAGTTCCGCGCTCGCTGGTCGTATATGGAGAAAGCTGCTGCTGAGAGATGCTTCTCGCTTGACGAGAAACCCGAGCTACAAGAAGATTTGTGGCAAGAAGCTAAGCGTCACCTTGATGCGTAAACGAGCTGCAAAAATGAGCTGCACCAACCACGTTGTAGAGCACACAATCTGTCGCTAACTGATAACTTCTATTCGCTGAAACGATGAAATTCCAAACTGAGGGAGGGCTAGCGGCGCTGCCTCTGCCATAATAAAGATGTTGCAATTTGTTGCGACGCATCACCAAACAAACCAGAAATGAGATCCGTGATGAGTCAAGACACCACTAAAAAGAGTGGTACAAAAAGAAAAACAACGCCCACCAAGCGTTCCGTTGAGCCTCTTAAAGAGACTGGCGCGGAGCACGCCTCTGGTGTTCTCAAAATATTTCCATCTAAAAAGGCCGAGAAACCCCAGGTAGATAAGAAGCCTAAATCTGACTCAAAGACTGTTGAGTCTGAAAAGCCTGCGACAGCTTCAAAAGACGCATCTTCCCAGGAGATTTCCAAGGACACAAAGTCTAAAAGAACCGCTCCTGTTCAGAAGATTGATAGAACTCAGAGGTCCGAAAGAGGCCAGAGGCCCGAGAACGGACAGAGAACTGATCGAGGCCAAAGTTCCGAGCGCGCTCAGAAGGCTGAAAGAACAAATAAACCGCAGTTCAGCGTAGCTTCTTTGGTAGAGCTTAAGGACAACGCGCTTGATTTTGCACGTAATCACACCAAGCTTGTTGTTTTTCTCGGCGTTGTAATCTTCCTGCTTGTGGGTTTGTATCCGCCAATTCGTGGCTACTACCATGCTGTTCGCGAGCACGACGAGTTGCTGCTAAATCAGCAGAAGCTTGAGGAAGATCAGAAACGTCTTGAGTCAGAGGTTCAGGGCCTGCAGACAAAAGAGGGCATCATAGATGAGGCCCATAAGCAGGGCTTGGTTTCTGGCGGCGAGGAATCTGCGCGCGTAGAGGGCCTTGATAAAAAGAAGGACGAGAATACCGTTCAGCGCCCTGATTATCCTTGGTACATCAAGGTGGGTGACTTTGTTTTTGGATTTACGCCAGGTGATTCCGGCAATACTGAGGCTCCTAAGAGCGCAAACTCTGACGATCCGACGTCTGCACCCGCTCCAGGAGAATCTCATGATCAGAAAAACTCTGGAGAGGGCGGCTCTTCTGAAGGATCAGATGCCAACAACTCAAAGTCTGACAGTGGGAACTCACACTAATGCTTCTAGCTGCAATTGATATTGGAACCGTAACCGCTCGACTTGCGCTTGCGCAGGTCGAGGACGGCCGCGTCATTCGCATGGCCAAATACACCGAGATTGTCAACTTGGGCGAGGGTGTTGATACGGCAAAGCGCCTACTACCCGAGGCAATTCATCGCTGTGTTGGTTGCGTCTCTTCTTACGTTGATTACGCGAGAAAAGAGGGTGCTGAGGCGGTTGTATGCACGCTCACAAGCGCTGCTCGCGATGCAGAAAATGCTCCTGACCTGGGAATGGGTCTAGCTTCGCTGGGACTTGAGCCCATGATTATTCCAGGTGAGATTGAGGGTGCGCTCACATTTTTGGGCGTCTCTCATGATTTTGAGAATCACCGCATTCTTGTTGCCGACAGCGGCGGCGGCTCAACTGAGCTGGTCGTTGGCACGTTAGTGGGACAAGCCGCAACTCAGGGTGCAGGCCAGAGTGCAGGTCAGTCTGCGACCCAAGGCATAGGCCAGTCCGCCGCCCAAGCCGCAGGTCAGCAGCTCGACATCAACTTTGTCGAGTCCGTTGACCTTGGTTGCAGGCGCCTGACCGAGCGATTTAACCTGTCGGCAGATTACCCTTCAGTCGAGGACATTGATGGAGCTCACCAAATGGCAGCACAGATGATGTTTGAGGCTATCGGCCGAGCTCAGCAGCAATGTGCAGCTCCAGAGCTTTTGGTTGGCGTCGGCGGAACCGCAACCAGCCTCATCGCCATCAGGGACCATCTTGACCCGTATGACCCGTCGAAAGTGCACCTCAACCACATCTCAATTGATGAGGTGTCGCAGATAGAAGGGCTTCTCGCCAGCAAAACGTTAAAGGAGCGAGAAGACATAACGGGACTTCAGGCAAAACGTGCACCCGTTATGCTTGCAGGAACTATTTTGCTTGCAGAATTGATGAAGAATTCGGGCTTTAAACACCTGGTAGTAAGCGAGAGTGACCTGCTCTTTGGCCTGGTGATAACTGCTGCTGCCGTTCACCAGGGAAAGCAGTCGCCTGTGATTTGGCAGCCAATTTTGCGCCCGCTGGATAAAAAGTAGTGGCATAATAGCTAGACATATCCGGGGGCGTGGCGGAATTGGCAGACGCAGGGGACTTAAAATCCCTCGACTTCGGTCTTGCGGGTTCGAGTCCCGCCGCCCCTACCACTTTTGTTGCAGAATAAATAGCGTTTTAACTGCGGTTTTTCAGAAAATATTTAAGTATTAGGTTTTATTGGATGTGAAGAGTGTATAGCTCTTGACCTGGTAAAACTTAACCCGTCATTCTGCTCATGGGACAAAAATGGGACAACAATAGGACAAAGAATGTGTTGTTGAGTTTTGATATTTCGCTTTACAGAAGTTTGTGCAATGTTAAGATTATTGGCAGTGATACGTCTCGCTGACATTCTACGGAACCGAGACCGAAAAGCGGCTGCCATCGTGTAGCCGCTTTTTTCATAAGGAGAAGCTATGAATAAGCCTTTTCTTTCTATCGATCAGCAAATAGAGCTTTTGAATTCAAGAGGCGTTATAACGGATGAAAAGACGTATAACATCTTGTTGTCTGAGGGATATTACTCGCTTATTAATGGTTATAAAGAGCCGTTCATAGATAATTGTAAAACTGGTGATGTATATAAAGAGGGGACTCAATTTGATCACATCTATCAGCTGTTTTTGTTCGATAGAAAATTGCGTGGGATAACATTTCATTATTTGACTAAAGTTGAAGTAATGGTGAGAACTATATGTTGTTATACCTTTTGTGAAAATCATCGAGAACTTAATCCATATATGGTGAAAAGCAATTTCACAGACCCCAACAGTTACTTGCTCGGAAGAGCAAAGTTCAATGATGCATTTAATAAATTTCAAAGTGTTGTTAACAAAATCCTATATGGAAAATGTCATTTTGAATTTGTTGAGCACTATAAGGCAAAGTATGATGAAGTCCCACTATGGGTTATTGCTAATGCCATGACATTTGGAAACATTGAACATTTGTATGATTTGATGAAACCTGAAGAGCAAAATAAAGTTTGTTCAAGAATTATTGATGTTATTGGACGTAGGCCAAATCACAAGTTCTTATCTAGAAATGATTTACAAGTAAAACTCAACAGATTGGTGAAAATTAGAAATATATGTGCCCATGATGAGCGCCTTTACTGTACTGAGGTTGGAAGAAGAAATAAAACTTCTTATGTACAGTCATTAGATATCTTGATATCTCTGCTTCCTGAAGAAGATGTCCAGGAATTTATCAATAGCGTTATCTGTTTAATTATTGAATACAACAACAGAAATGAAGTGCTAATAGACGTGTTTTCAGATTGCGGATTGATGGCATTTGCATCAACTTGGTCAAAAAAGTGAGTGCATTCTCTTCTCATAGAAATTTAATTTAGCCAGATAACTCCTATTCTGTTCTCTTTCAGAAACTTATATACTACTTGTCTTGTACTTAACGTATGTATGACTAATTTTTAACTCACTACGGAGGACCTATGTCATTTGAGACAGGCGTTTTTCCGGTTTTAGTTTCTGAGGACGTACCTTCAGAGCCATTATCTCCGCAGGTCAGAGGCGGGCTCAATACGTCGTCCGCTACACCTCTTCATGTTCAGCTGTCGGATTTGATGCGAGTCAAAATTCTGTCAGAAGACTGGAAGGCGGGTTCGTATATTCCGTCTGAGGCAGAATTTATGGCGCAGTACGGCGTGAGCAGAGGAACCATCAGAAAAGCTATTCAATCCCTGGTCAAAGAGGGTTTGCTGCTTACTCAAAAGGGCCGTGCAACGCAGGTTATTTCTAACACTGTTCGTCATGCAGCAGGAAATACCGTGCTTTCATTTGCAGCCGCACTCAGAGATGGCGGCTTTGAGTATAGAACCGAAGTTTTATTTAAGCAGGTAGTTCCTGCAGATCAAGCTGTTGCCGAGCACTTAGAGATTCCCATTGGCTCTGACGTACTCTTTTTGCGTCGTGTTAGGAGTGTTTCTGATCGGCCGGTAGTGTGCCAGGAATCATGGTCTAACCTGCTTGTTTGTCCGCGGCTTGAGGAGGCAGACTTTGAGAATGAGTCTCTCTTTGACGCTGTTGAAAGAACATCTCAAAAAGAAATTGCACGCTCTCGAATGCGCTATCAGTCGCAGATTGCGGGTAAAGACCACGCTGATTATCTGCAGTGTTCCCCAAATGAGGCTTTGCTTGTACTTGAGCAGGTAATTGAGCTGTCAGACGGTAATTGCATTGAGTGGAGTCAAACTTGGCTTGCTCCACACCAGAGTATTGTTGGTATATCAGAGCAGGTAGATGGCTCTATCGGACCTTTGGATATCTCTTCTGTTCGTCAGTCAGAACACGTGGATTCATCTCTGACTTCTGCAAAAATAGACTCTGATCAGCGCAAACAGCTTGAGCTCCACTTGCTCCACGAGGCACTGGAGGTGCGTCGAGGCATCATCGAGCTGGCACATCGTTACAGCTCAACACCATTCCACATGGGCGGTGCGTGTTCCGTGGCAGACATTGTCTCCGTGCTTTTGGGCAAGATTATGCAGGTGGGTCACAGGGATTGTGAGTGGGAACTCAGAGACCGCCTAATTCTCTCCAAAGCTCATACATCGCTGGCGCTGTTCCCAGCTCTTCTACGTGCAGGAATGATCTCTCAAGAGGACATCGATCGCGGAGTTTTTGGACCCGATGCCGTCCTCTTTAAGCATCCACTTCGAGACCCTCAGCGCGGTTTTGAAATCTCTGGTGGCAGCCTTGGCATGGGTTTGGGCTACGCCGCTGGCCTGGGATTAAGCCTTCGCAGAAAAGATCTTCCTTCTCGCGTTTTTTGTATTGTGGGCGACGGCGAGTGCGACGAGGGCTCTATTTGGGAGAGCGCCGCGTTTATCGGCCACAACCAGCTCTCCAACGTGACGGTGATTGTTGACCAGAACCGCATGCAGCTGGACGGCCCTTGTGCGTCCATTTTGGACACCGGGTCAATTGCAAGAAAGTTTGATGCGTTTGGCTTTGAGTCCGTCGAGGTAGATGGCCATGATGTGCTCGCGTTATACGACGTATTGAAGCAGCAAACTTCTAGGCCTCGTGCGATTATTGCGCACACCATCAAGGGCAAGGGACTTTCATTTGCCGAGAATAACGTCTCGTTCCATGACGCATGTGTGACGGACGACCTCTATGAGCAGGCATTACTTGATCTGAAAGTCGCAGAGGAGGCATGCTCATGCTAGATACATCGTTGCAGCCAGCGCAAATTTCTGCTGAAGAGTCGCAGTTGCTCGCGGATATGAATACAAAAGAAGTGTTTGGTTGGGTCATGGGTAAGCTTGCCGAGGACGATGAGCTGCTAACCGTTGCCGTTGCCGACTATGGTCGTCGTTTGAACCTGGATCGCTTCCGAGAGCTTAGACCAGATGGCTACATCCAGTGTGGAATTGCAGAGCAGAACCTTATCGAGGTTGCATCTGCCTGCGCAAATGAGGGCTTTCACGTCTTTGCACCGTGCTACGCCACGTTTGTGACCTCACGAACGCTGGATCAGATTCGAGTCAACCTTGGCATGATGAAGTCGCCTGTGGTGCTTGTGGGTGTTGCCGCTGGCTGCGAATCCGCAGCTACAGGACCTTCTCACATGGCGGTAGAGGACATTGCGGTAACCAGGACCATTCCGGGACTTTCCGTGTTCAGTCCGGTCGATAACGCTCAGCTTGCGGCAATACTCATGGAGCTTGCAAAGCATCCACGACCAGCTTATGTGCGCATGACCTCGTGTGATGGCGTCAATCTGCATCCAAATGGTTACGTTTTTGATGCCTCAGGTGTTGAGAAACTCTTTGAGTCGTCACGCGCAGTGGACACGGCAAGCGTAGACGGCGCGACGACTGTCGAAGTGACAGCTACCGAAGCCACAACCGAAGTCGCAACCACCGGAACCGCATCCACCCCTCTTCCGAAGCGCGTGACCGTTCTTGCAACAGGTGCGATAACCAGTCGAGTCGTCGAGGCTGCTCAGCGAGCTGCAGAGCAGGTGGCTGCTGAGCAAGCCGCTTCCACGCAGACAAACATCGAGGTTTACGGTGTGTCGAGTATCAAGCCACTTGACACATCTCTGACGGAAATCTGTCAGAACTCTGACGTAATTATTACTGTTGAGGAACACAGTGTTTTAGGTGGATTCGGCAGTGCAGTTGTCGAGCAGCTCAGTGCATCAGGTGCATGTCCACAGGTACTGCGTTTGGGCATGCCCGATAGGTACCTGGAGGCGGACGTTCACCACAACATTCTTGCGCGCGCTGGATTATCGGTTGAGAGTCTACAAGAGGTTCTTCTCGCCAACCGTTAAATTAGAACCTAAGAAAATAAGAACCTAAGAAAATAAGGACCTAAGAAAATAAAAGCCTAAGAAAACAAAAACCCAAGGGAGCGTTTGCTGCCTTGGGATTTGCGTTCTATGGTGCCCCCAACGGGAATCGAACCCGTATTGCCGCCTTGAAAGGGCGATGTCCTAACCGTTAGACGATGGGGACGCGAAGAAAAAGTATAGCAAAGTTGCTGCAGATTTCTAGTGCTAAACGAGCTGATTTTGAGCTTACATCTATTCTTCGTTTTCCCACCAGTCCAGTCCGGCCTTAAACGCGTAGTCGCGAGCGCTCTGAGTCACGCCAGGCACCGACTCTGCCCACGAAATAAATTCCGGCACGTCGGCGATAATCGCTTCGGCCTCATGAACTGCGATAACGTTCTCGGCAAACGTGTCAGGTGTGAAGTTTATCCTGCACGGAATGTAAAGATCCACAAAAGACGGTCTGAGCAGCGCATACGCTGCTCCCTCGCCGAGGTTAACAAAACCTTTGAGCGCGCGCTTTGCGGCGGGCATGCGATTCAACTTGAAGAACAGCAGCGTAAACGCCAGGCGCATCCAAGCATTGGACTGATATCCACAGCTCTCGTCAAGCTTGTGGAGCCCCTCCTCGTCTTCCAGGCGAGCAAGGACATATGCCAAGGTAAAACGCGCACCCAGCAAATCTGTTGGCGAGAAAAACAAGAGATCTTCGCAAGCTTTTTTGGAGAGCTTGAAGCAGGCACAATCAGTTGCGACCTGGGCAATCTGTGCGTATAGGCGCAAGAGCGGGCGGGCTTCAGCGCAGCTCCAGGCGTCACCTTGCTCTTGCTTTGTCTGCTCCAGCTTTGGTTTAAAGATAGGGTCGAATTCTTTTTGCAGGTCAAGCAGGTCGTTAAGGATTGCTGCGGGATGATTGTTGGAGATTTGCGCCAGGATTCTCTGTGCCTCTAGGTTAATACTTGTGCTGTTAAGAGCTGGGTTTTCAGTAATTTTTGTCATCTGATTATGCAAGAAATTAAGCAAATCCATACGACTTGCAAAAAAGTCAGCATCAGAATCAATTTCTTTAGTAATTCCAGCCTGATACTTGCCAATGACGTTGACGTATTGTGCGAAAGCCTTTTCTTCTTCGTCAGAAATAAAGTCTTCAGGCGAAGCCTCTACCGCAAGCTTCAACTCGTAGAGAGCAGCTTCAGAGACGATGTTCTTTTCTTGAGCACACTTGGCTACCAAGCGATCTACCTGCTCACTGGCCATATCGTTAGCGGAATGCTTAATCACTCTGCATCACCACCTGAGTGTGGATTATTTGGCCCGTCGATATACGGTCCGTGTGGTCGCGGGCCAGAGGGTCCGCCAGGGTCAGCGGGGCCAGAGCCGACCGAGCCGTCGGGAAAGTCGGATTCACCAGGGAACGAATCAGTAGAAGCAAATAAGGCGTTTGCCTGCATCTGCAGTTCTTTTTCTGCGAGCTCAACGGTCTTCGGGTCTCTCGCCCTCACTTGATCTGCAAGCCAACGACCAAGAACACCACGTCCTATCAGGTCATTTCCTTCTTGCAGCAGCACTGTTGCTTCTGCAATGGCAATGATGAGCTCGTCCTCAGAATAGGGGAGCACGTTAAGGCGCGAGAACTCTCCCTCGGGCAAATCCTTCTGCACAAAACAGCAAAGCGTTGCCTCGGGATAACGCTCAATCAGCAGGTCAAGGTAGTGTTCTGCCTCAACCAGCTCACGCTTTTTGAAGTGGATAGCCAGGCGAGCCAGCAAAATCCACGGGTCATCTGCCCCACGAGGCGGATCAAGCTTGCGGTACTGGTCCATGAGGTTGTCGAGAGCGTCCTCGTCCTCGAGTTTTGCGTATGCGAGCGCAAGCGTAAAACGAGCATCGGCCGCATCCGCAGCGTCAAGCTCCAGGAGTTTCTCGCCATATGCGATGGCGTCTTTGTTGCGGCCGCAGATAAGCGCGCGAGAAGAAAGCGTTGCCAACCAGCGCTTATAGGGGTTGATTGCCAGCCTCTGGGCAAGTTCTGCCTGCTCAGCGGGGAGTCCCTGCGAGGACTCTTGAGCCTTCTGATAGCACGCGGCTTCTACTTGGGGGAGCTTCTCCACAAGGAACTGGTAGTAGGCGTCAAAAAGCCTGCTATTTGACGCGTGGAGCATGCGCTGGGCGTCAAAACAGTTGGGATCCAGCTGAATTGCCTGGTTAAGGAGGTGTTTTCCCTGATCGATGAGGGCCTGCGCCTGAGATTCTTCGACAAAAGGCAAGCGATAATCAACAATCTCGGCCGCCTGAGCCACCAGATTGAACGCGCGATCTTCGTCTGTTTGAGGGAGAGAATTGCGGTCGTTGGAGAATCGCCAGTTGAAGTCCTTCATCAGCGTGGCAATGCTGTCCTCGTCGCTGACTTGCGTGCGAGCAAAGCGGAGGATAAGCCGCTGGTAGTCTTCTTTTACCGGGTCAAACGCCACAGGATTCCTTTCTCTCTTACGTAATGATATCGCAGGTTATTGAGGTGTGCGGCGCAACTCCGCGAGCGTCGTAAGAAGATTGTGAACGGCAGACGGAAACGTTTGGAGTGGACGGGTTTCTCGCCAGATGAGCGTCAGTATCTTGTCAGAGGACTGCATAAATTTTCAACGATATTGCATAAAATGACACTATAATTTTGGTACAGGTGTCCAAAATGAGCTAGAATAGAAACGTTGAGAAGAAGTAATTGCGAAGAATGGCTTCGCTAGCCGCTTAGGGAAGTGGCACATAGTTAAGGAGAGG
>ERZ772999.2248-NODE-2248-length-10586-cov-28.937233_pt1 | contig 10586 bp, 5 predicted proteins | sample MGYA00511467_ERZ772999 | MGnify/ENA primary metagenome ERZ772999 (study PRJEB29015, sample SAMEA2738064) | human oral metagenome | biome: human oral; feature: human-associated habitat; material: saliva | place: China | collected 2218 ...
TCTGGATGAGGCGGCGGTAGGAGTCCCACGCGAAGCGCTCGTTACCGCTAACGGCGGCGAGGCCGAGAACAGACTCATCGTTGAGGCCGATGTTGAGGACGGTTTCCATCATGCCGGGCATGGAGAACTTGGCGCCGCTTCGCACAGAGACGAGGAGCGGGTCGGAGGGGTCGCCGAGGTGGCGGCCCATCTGGTCTTCGACGCCGCGCAGGGCGCGGGTGACCTCGGTGGCAAGCGACTCGGGAACCGTCGACTCCTTGAGGTATGCGCGGCACGCCTCGGTGGTGATCGTGAAGCCGGGGGGAACGGGCAGGCCGAGCTTCGTCATCTCGGCGAGGTTCGCTCCCTTTCCTCCGAGGAGGTCCTTCATGGACTTGTCGCCCTCGGAGAAGTCGTACACATACTTGACCATCGTGGTCCTCAACTTCCGTGTTTGCGATGATTGGCCCGACGCCGGGCCGCTACCACAGGCAAGGATACACGCCTCAAGGGACTAAGGTCACTTCAAGACACGCCCCATTATGATTGTCCTGACATTGACGAGGCCGTGGTTGCTTGTCGGGTATCGTGCCCTCGGGCAGGAGCGGGCGTCAGGCGGGCTGGTCAGCAGTATCGGCGAGGCTGTCACGCAGGCGTCGGCGGGCGCGGCGTTCGGCCGGCCGGGGGCGGGCAGACGACCGGGGGCGGACAGACGGACGTGGGGCAGGCCCGAAGGCCCACCCCACGAGAGCTGCGAGAGCCGAGAAAGCGACGAGGCCCGCCCGGCCAGCTGCCAACCGCGCAGGTCGTCAACCGATAGCCCCTCAGGGACGGATCACGACAATATGCGCTTCGCCTTCTTCGTCGAAGCACACCCGACTGTGCGCGGTGAAAGCGGCGATGCCCTCGTCGTTTCGATACGCGGCAACCAACACTTTGAGGAGATCACCGGAGTCGCGCGTCGGGGCCTCCACGTCCACCCGCTCGGCTCCCGCAACCGACATGTTGGAACACACGGCCCCCTCGGGCACGTCACCCAGGACGCACGAGCTGGCGACGGATCCGAGCTGCTCCTCGTGCCAGGCGCGAGTGCTCTCATCCTGCGTGACATCGATCTGATGCTCTCTCGACCCGGAGAGAACACTGAGAGTCGAGGCCCCAGAGACAGAGTCAACGGCCACCTGAGTATGCTCACTGACCTTGGCAACCGACACATCGTAGATGCCGGGGTAGGCGTAGACGACCGCACCGCCAGAACCCGCGTGCCACAGGCCATCCGTCGAGGCGGCAACCGGGAAGGTTGCGCCGCCATCGCTGGAGGCGCCCAGCGCCCCCAACGACACTCCTCCCACACTCACATCGGAAGCGTAGCCATACGCCCGCACCGTCTCCACGTGCGCGGCGCCCGAGACGACGCGCCACATGCCCACGTGTGGCCTGGGCACGCCCGCCCGCTCCAGGTAGATTTCACGGGTGACCGTGCGCCCATCGATAGAAAAATCGATGCTCGCCCCTTGACGCCCCCGCACATCACGCTCGTCGTACACGCGAACGCTCACCACGCTGCTGGCCTCCGACACGCGGCCACGGCGCAGGTCGACGGCGCTGTCGGCATCCGCGTCGGTACCCTCAACCGCCATCGCGTCCTCGAAGCGCCCCCGCGCCACGGCCTCGGCGTAGTAGCGCGCAGCCGCCTCAGCACTCACGCTGAACGAATACACGAGGCCACCCACCACCGGCAGCACAACAAGAACACACACGAGGACAACGATCATCCGCACGCGCTTCTTCATGACATCACTTCCTCTCTCAGGCTTCCTCCCGGATGCGGCCAGCGCCCGCGCTCGCGACTTCCAGGCGGTCAAGAAGAGTCTACTAGAAACGGACGTGAGGCGGGCCCGAAGGCCCACCCCACGTCCGTCGGAAGAATCGTTCAGCGCACGCGGAACTCGATGGTGGTTCCCTCGCCGACGTCGATGAGGTCGCCGTCGTTCAGGGCGATCGTCACCATCGGGGTGACGTCCTGGAAGGAGCCGTCCGCGTGGCGCAGGACCGTGCCGTTGGCGCTGCCCAGGTCCATGAGGGCCCACGAGCCGGGCGTCGTCATCATGACCGCGCAGTGGGAACGCGAGATCTCGGTGGCCGGGCTGGGGACGCGCAGCACGGTGGCAACGGGGCGGCCGGTGAGGGCGCGGGCGTCGGGGTCGCGGCCGATGACGACGTCGCGGGACACCTCGACGGGCACGGTGCCGCCGTGGATGAGGAACGCGACGGGCGCGGCGGGCCCGGAGTTAACGGGGGCGAGGCGCAGGATCGTGGCCTCAGTGTCCGTCTCGGCGCCCAGGCCGGCCAGGCCCTCGGCGCTCATCGCCTCGGGGGCGGCGGGCGGCTCGGGTGCCATCTCGGGTTCGGGCTCGGCCGCGGGCTGCTCCTCAGCCTCGGACGAGGCCGGGGCGCCGGACTCGCCGAAGCCTCCCGCGCGCTCGGCGGACTCGGCGGTGTCAACCGGCGGCTCTTCCGCGTCGGCGACGACGTAAAGTTCGCCCGAGGGCTGCTCGGCGTCCCGCTCGGTGGTCTCCTCAACCGGCTCGGGCGCCTCGTCCTCGGGGGTCTGCGCCTCCTTCTCGGGCGCCTCGTCCCCGGCGGGGGTCGCGGTGCGAGTGGAGGGGGTCAGGGACACGGGGCCGTTGCTGGTGGCCGCGAGGAACTGGGCCTCGACGGCCGCCAGGTCGACGGAGGAGGTGTGCAGCGACGGCTCGGGCAGCTCCTCGCGGGCCTCGCGGCGGGCGCGGCGCTCGTGGTCCGGGATATCGGGGTTGATGAGGAAGCCCATCGTGTCGACGGGCATGGAGGCCAGGGCCTCGACCTCGTCCAGGGCGCGACCGATGCGAATCTCGGCGGCCTCGACGCGGTCGGCGGCGGGAACCATCCACGTGACCTCGTCACCTTCGATGATGGTCGCCTCGAAGGTCTGCCACTCGCCGGGGTTGAAGGGCCAGGCCCAGATCGGGTCGGTCCACACCTGCTCGGTGATCTGGCCGGCGGCGCGCATGCGCAGCTGAATGTTACCGAGGACCGTCAGGTAGGGCTGTTCGCCCGCGCAGTCGAGCAGCAGGACGTCGCCCCGCTCGGCCTGCACGTGGGAGAGCCACGCCTGCGTGTCCGCTCGGCCCCACACGACGTCGGCGGCGGAGTCCGCGAAGTCCAGCGGAACCAACGCCGCACCGAGCGGGCCGGTGACGAGCATCGCGCCCTGTCCGCGGCACAGGAAGCGTCCAATCTGAAGCATCAGTTACTGCCTTCTCTACGAGGGACCCGGCGCGCGGTCTGGATCGACGCCGGACGTACTGGTTGAATCATGCGATTCAGGACATTCGTTGTCAATGTTACTCGTGATTCGGTTCCTGCGTAAACTACAACGGCCGTCGTATTGTCACGAGTTCCGGTCTCGAGGCTGGCCCGAACGAGCGCGTCGGCGCTCCCCTGCGGGCCGTCCCCGGCGGCGACAACGGCGTGAATCTGCGCGTCTTGGAGGACGCCGTGCACCCCGTCTGTACAGATGACCGCGCGGTCGCCTTCTTCGAGGGGCATGATCGTGTAGTCGGCTTTCACACTTCCTGACTGTCCGGCACCCAGCGCCTTGGTGACGACGTTGGCGGGAGGGATGACGCGGGGCGCGCCGGAGGTGGCCGCGAGGTCGCGCGCTTCCTGCAGGGCGGAGTGGTCGTGGGTGAGCTGGCGGATGCCGCCGCCTCCCACGACGTAGGCGCGCGAGTCGCCGACGTTGAAGGACAGCCAGTAGGGCCCCTCGGTGGTGCGCAGAACCATGAGGCCGGACAGGGTGGTTCCCGGGGCGCTCATCGGGTTGTCGGCGGGTGCGAGAGCCGCGACCGAGGTGGCGGCGGCGTCGATGGCGACGGAGAGATCGACGAGGTCGACGGGCCGGTTGCCGAGTCGGCCGGGGCTCAGGAACTCCTGGAGCGTGATGACGGCCCGGGACGAGGCCTGGGCGCCGCCGAGGTGGCCGCCCATTCCATCGGCGACCGCGAAGACGGGCGAGACCGCCAGCCAGGAGTCCTCGTTTTCTGCGCGGACCGGACCGATGTCAGTCGACGCGCCCCACCGAAGGGCGGGGCGCTCCGCATGTTCACCCAGAGCCATCTACCTTCGTCTTTCTCGCTGCGTTGAGCGCGTGGGATAACGCGTTACGCGATTATTCTACACGCGCTCAACGCATGGTTACGCACTAGCGGACGGGATCCGAGTAGGCCAGCTGGGCCCGGAAGACGCCCGCGTCGCGCGAGACGACGATCGCTCGACCGGGCTCTGCGCGGACCGGCTTCACGCGGCCGATAATCTGACCTTCGTCAGGGTTACCGGACAATAGGATGCCTGTCGTGCCCAGGTCGATGAGCGACTGGAGGATGCGCTCGTAGAGGGCTCGTGACACGCCGCCCATGCGCCTCGTGATGACCAAATGGAGGCCAACGTCACCCGCCTGGGAGAGGAGCGGCTGGAGGGGCATCAGCGGATTGCCTTCGGAGGTGACGACCAGGTCGTAGTCGTCGACGAGGATCCAGACCTCGGGGCCCTTCCACCAGGAGCGGTTGGTGAGCTGCTCGGCGGTCACGTCGTCGCCGGGCAGTCGCATCTTGAGGAACTCGGCGAGCTCGCGGATGTCGCTGGCGACGTCCTCGATGCGCGTGAGGTAGCCGGCCGAGTACTCGGGGGGCACGAGGCCCAGCGAGGCCCTGCGCAGGTCGACGGACACGATCTTGGCCTGCTCGGGGGTGTTGCGCGCCATGATTTCCTTCGCGAGGGAGCGCAGGAAGGTGGTCTTGCCGGACTTCGAGTCGCCAAACAGGTAGAGGTGCTGTTCGACGTTGGGGTCGAGGCGGTAGGGGCCCAGGCGCGATTCTTCGACGCCGAGCATGAGCGCGGGAGCGGGGCCTTCCGCCGGGGCGAGCGCGCCGGGCAGCTGCGCGATCTCGTCGGCCGTGATGCGGGTCGGGAGCAGGCGCAGCTTGGGGCCGGGGCCGGCGGGCAGGGCGGCGCGGATCATTTCGAGCGTGCGCGCGATGCCTTCGGTGACGGTCGTCGGGTCCGGTTCGCCGTCGGCGCGCGGCAGGCCGATGAGGACGTGGTGCTTCGTGACCTCGACGCCGCGGCCGGGGCGCGCGTTCGGGATCTGCTTCTGGATGTTGCGGTCGATCTCCGAGTCTCGGAAGTCACCGATCTTGAGCTCGAGCTTCGAGCCGAGCATGTCGGCGACCTGCATGCGGAAGTCGCTCCAGCGGGACGTGGACGTCACGAGGTGGACGCCGAAGGTCAGGGCGCGGCTCAGCATCATGCCGATCGTCATGTCGAGGTCGTCGAAGTCGGCCTTCAGGGAGGCCCAGTTGTCGATGACGAGGAAGACGTCACCGTATCCGTCGTCGTAGCGTCCTTCGGCGCGACCGCGACGGTACGTTTCGATGGAGTCGATCTTGTTGTCGCGGAAGTAGCGCTCGCGATCCTCGATGATGCCGCGGATTTCGGCGATCATTCGCGTGAGGATCTCGTGTGTGTCGCGCGTCGCGACGCCCGCGACGTGGGGCGCATCGACGAAGGACGCGAAGGTACCGCCGCCGAGGTCGATGATGTAGAACTGGACTTCCTGCGGCGTGTAGATGAGCGACAGGGACATGACGAAGGTCCTGAGCACCATCGACTTACCTGTGAGCGGGCCGCCGACGACCGCGAAGTTACCGGCGGCGCCAGACAGGTCGAAGGTGAGGACGTCGCGGCGCTGCTCGAGCGGGAGGTCCTTGGTGCCCATCGGGAAGACGAGGGTGCCGCGCTCGCGCCACTGCATAGACACGAAGCCGAGGCCCTCGACCGGGGCGAGGTCGGGCATGAGCTGGTCGAAGGTGTCGGGCTCTTCGAGCGGGGGCAGCCACACCTGGTGGGCGGGCATGCCCTTGCCGGCCATCTTCGCGACCGCGATGTCCATCTCGGTCATGTCCGCCCACTGGGCGTCCTCGGGCAGGACCATGGCCTGACCGGTCGAGGCGGGGGCGTTGTCGGGCTCGTCGCGCGTCAGGACGGGGGCCAGGGTGAAGGGCAGGACCTTGATCTGACGGTCGGGGGTGCCCGCCGTGGCGGCCTGCGTCGAGGAGACGGTACGCGGGGGCGGGGGTGCCGCGACGTAGGAGGCGCGGAATCGGATGAGCTCGTCGGTGCCGGGCATCAGGTAGCCGGAGCCGGGCAGGGAGGGGAGCTCGTAGGCGTCGGGGACGCCCAGGACTTCGCGGGATTCGCTGGCGGAGAAGGTCTTGAGGCCCACGCGGTAGGACAGGTGGGACTCCAGGCCCTTCATCCTGGAGGTCTCGAGCCTCTGCGAGGCGAGGAGCAGGTGGATGGACAGCGAACGGCCCAGACGACCGATCGCGACGAAGAGGTCCGCGAATTCGGGCTTGGCGGTGAGGAGCTCGGAGAACTCGTCGAGGATCAGGAAGAGGGCGGGCATCGGGGGGAAGTTGTGCTTCCCCGCGATGCGGTCGGCCTCGTAATCCGTGACGTTCGCGTAGTTGCCGGCGTCGCGCAGGACTTCCTGGCGGCGCACCATTTCGCCCTTGAGGGCGTCCTGCATGCGGTCCACGAGGGAGAGCTCGGACTCGAGGTTGGAGATCATGGCCGACACGTGGGGCAGGCTCGACATGCCCGCGAAGGTCGCGCCGCCCTTGAAGTCGACGAGGACCAGGTTGAGCTGCTCCGGCGAGTGCGTCAGCGCGAGGGCGAGGACGAGAGTGCGCAGCACCTCTGATTTACCCGAACCGGTCGCACCGATGAGCAGGCCGTGCGGGCCCATGCCCTGTTGGGCGGCTTCCTTGATGTCGATGAGGACCGGGATGCCTTCGGGGGTGACGCCGAAGGGGACGCGCAGGCGGTTCCTGCCTTCGCGTCGCACCCACGCCTTCTCGGGGTCGAAGTCTCGGATATCGCCGAGGTGGAGGAGTTCCATGAGGTCGACGGTGCGCTTGACGTCGGAGCGCCCCACAGGCGCGTCGGTGTCCTTGCTCTTGTCGTCCGCGGCGAAGGGGGTGAGGCGCCGGGCGATGGACTCGGCCTGCGCCTGACCAACGTGTTCCCATTCGCCGACGATGGCCTGGTGGCTGAACAGGTTGACTTCGAGGGCACCCCGGTTCTCGCCCTTGACAGCAGGATGGATGAGCAGCCGCACGGTCGAGGGGCTGGTCAGGGCTCCCCACTTGTCATGGAGGTTGATGACGGTCACGCCGACGGCGCCCTCTGGGGAGCCGAGCTGGGTCGTGGCGGGCAGCTCCGCTCCGTCGCACACGAGGAGCACGTGCGGCCACGGGGTGAGGTCGTCGCGCGGGGAGAAGCCGGGGCGATCGACGATGTCGGGGCCGAGGAGGTCGAGCAGGTCCGCGACCTCGGTGACGACCATGCGGGCGGGGCCCACAGCGTCGGATTCGACGGTGGAGCCGGCGTGGGGGAGCCACTTGACCCAGTCCCATTCGGCGAGGCGCTCCGGCGAGCACAGGACCGCGATGCGTAGGTAGTTGGGGCTCACGAAGGTCGCCAGGTGCGTCATGATGAGCCGCGCGACGCCGCTCGCGTCCTCGTGGCGGCCGGCCAGCTCGATGTGCGAGTAGTCCTCGAGGGGGATGCCGAAGGCGACGGAGTCGAGGTTGCGGTGCGTCTCGATGAAGCGGGTCATCGCGGACAGGCAGACGATGTCGGGGGTGGCCATGGGGGGCAGGTCGGGGGCGATGAGCTCCATCGACAGGCCCTGCTCGGACACGCCGACGCGGGCGTTGAGCATCTCGATGCCCGGCTCACGTTCCCACACGCGCTCGCCCTGATCCGCGATCGCCACCAGGGCCTCGGGCGCGGGGAGAGCCCAGTTCACGAACGCCCTCTGACGGTCGGCGACGTTACGGACCGTCTGGCGGGTTTCGGCCAGGTAGGACAGGTATTCGCCGCGCAGAGTCTTGACCTTCTGGCGGTGCTGGGAAACCTGGCGGTAGACGTTGAAGCCGACCATGGCGACCATCGCGAAGACCATGCCGCCGGCCATCATCATCATGGTGGGGTTCTTGGATTGGCCGTCCCCGGAGGTCGCCTGAGAGATCGCCATGAACACCATGACGCCCATCGACCCCATCATGGGGATCACCATGGCGAGCACGTTACCGATGCCGGCGGCCTCCGCCTGGTTCGGCGGCGCCTGGATGGGGATCTTCCCCTCCGGCATCTCCGGTACGCCCTCCAAGAGATCCTCAGAGTCAGCCATCGTTCCTCCCTATGTAGCCGCACGCGGCAAGCAGTAGTCCCCGCTATCCTAACGTGCAACGACTGAACTTTTGCCAAGCGCACGTCAGGTGACACAATACTGTCTGAAGGCGCGAACCGATAGGCGACGAGAGGAGGAGCGCGTGGCAGGTGCACAGGCATCCATTACGGTTGTCGGCGGTTCCCGGCGTGAGGACTACGTTCTCCCCGTTGGAATGACCATTGCGGGCCTGCTCGCACTCATCGAGGTCGACCTGACCAGCCTCCAGGCTCGGCTCACCCTCGGGGGTGGGCGCGCGGTCGACCCCAGCGACGTGATTGGCCGGGATATTCCCTCCGGCTCGGTCGTGACGATCGTCGGGTCGCAGGAGTCGGCCCAGGCTATCGCGGATGATCGCCAGGCCTCGAATAGTCGGCGCTTCCAGCCCGCGATGGCGTCCTCCGCTTTTATGTTCGCGGCCCTGATCCTGACGCTTGTCGGCGTCGCGGCTCCGACGGCGGCCCTATTCGTCGACGTGGGCCAGGCCCTTCCACCCCTCGTGACCTCGCCGTGGTTCAGAGTGACCTCCGGTCTCCTGTGCGCGCTGATGTGGACGGCTCCGCTCATGACCCGCAAGGGCCCCACAAGCGAGTTCGCCCACCTTGGGTATTGCGCGGCGGCCGGCATCAGCCTCGGCGTGGGCGTCACCCCCCTGCCCGGTTCGCTGACTTTCCTGCCCCTCATCGTGTCGTGGTCCGCCCTGGTCCTGGCCGGCCTCGTTCTCTTCACCCGCCCCGGGGCCAGCGCGCGCGTGAACGTCCAGGCCTTCGGGCTCATCGCGGCCACCATGACCATTTCCTCCTTCAGCGCGCTCGGAGCCGTCCGCATTGCGCCGATCGTGTTTGCCGCCTCGATTATCTTCATCTCCCTGGCTCCACACCTGGCGTTGCAGGTTCCCGACCACCAGGTCCTCGACCTGCCTCTCGTCATGAAACGGCTCCCCACGATCCGCCAGACCGTCATCGCTCCCCCGTCGCGCATCACCCAGGCCCGCGTCAAGAAGACCGTGCGCGAGGCCAACACGCGTTCCCTGTCGATGCTGGCCAGCGCCACCGTCATCGCCTTCGTGTCGGGAGTCATCACCGCCTACCAGCTGCCACTCAACGAGGAGAAGCCCTACGCGGGCTACGCGACGCTGGCCCTGTGCCTGCTCGCGATCATCGGGCTGCTCACGAACGCCCGTGCCAAGCGCGACCGCCTGACCCACTACGGGCCCCGTGTCGTGGCCCTCGCGATGTGGGCGACCATCTTTTTTGCACCCGAGTGGAGCGAGTTCATCCTGCGTTCCACGGGCGAGGCCGCTGAGCCGACCCTCGAGATGGCGCGCTATGTTGCCCTCCCCCTGTCCCTGAGCGTCCTCGCGTTCATCGCCCCGGTCATCGCGCTGATTCGCGCGGGCCGCGAGCCTTCCGCGCTGGTCGGCCGCATTCTCGACATCATTCAGGGACTTTCCCTGACCCTACTCCTGCCGGCCGCGACCTACGGCTCGGGTCTCTTCGATTTAGTTTGGCGGAAGGTGCTATGACGTCCTCTTCACCAGGCCTGGTCCCCGTCCCCGCGTCGCCCGGGAAGCGCGTCGCCGCGCTGTTCGTCGACGTCGTGGGCGCTGCGCTGATTGCGTTCGTCGCTTCCAGCTTGTCGCACGGAAACATCATGGTCATCGTCACGATCCTGTTGGAATACGCGGCGGTCCAAGCGATCATGATCGCGATCCGCGGACGCTCGATTGGCTGCACCCTGACGGGGGTGGTGCTCGTGAGCGCCGGGTCTTCCATGATGTCGCCTTCCCTGGGCCGCTCCTTCGGGTATGTTCTGGTGACGACGCTGTCCGCGATCGTCCTGCCCGTCCCCTTCGTGTCGGTGTTTCTGGGGGGCGAGCGCGGCTCCTGGATGGCTTCTCTCTGTTCCCTCGAATGCTTGACGTTCGCTCCTCGCGATGAGTACGCCGAGGCCTCGGCCCCCGTGAGCCCGTACAGCAGCGCGCGCTCGCGCGGCACCGGCGGATACACCAACTTCGGGTCCGTCACGGCTGCCCCTTCTGTCGAGTCCAGCATGACGCGCGAATCGCAGGATGCGGCGCAGCCTCGCTTCACGGCCCCGCAGGATGCTGCCCCCAGGCCGGTGCGCGCCATGCCCCAGGCTCCGGGCCGCCCGATTACGCCGGCGGTACCCGTCCAGCCGGCCGCGCCCGCGGCGGCCGCACAGGCCTCGCCGTACACTGCCCCCGCCCGACCTCAGGGCGCTCCCCTGGCGCCTCCGACGCGCCAGC
>ERZ772999.2253-NODE-2253-length-10564-cov-25.705776_pt1 | contig 10564 bp, 10 predicted proteins | sample MGYA00511467_ERZ772999 | MGnify/ENA primary metagenome ERZ772999 (study PRJEB29015, sample SAMEA2738064) | human oral metagenome | biome: human oral; feature: human-associated habitat; material: saliva | place: China | collected 2218 ...
GCCTGTTCCAGTGCTTAATCATGCCCAGCTGCGAGAGCGTGAAGGAGATGAAGACGCCCACGACGTACAGCTGGATGAGTCGGGTGGTCTCGGCCCGGAATCCGACGATCAGCGCGATGGCGGCGAGCGTGAGGACCACGATGCCGTTGGAGTAGGAGAGGCGGTCGCCGCGGCGCACCATCTGGTGGGGCAAGAAGGAGTCGCGCGAGAGGACCGAGGCCAGGGTCGGGAAGCCGTTGAAGGCGGTGTTTCCGGCCAGCACCAGGATGAAGCCCGTGACGACGGTAATGAGGATGAAGAGGATGGAACCATGGCCGAAGACGGCCGAGGCGATCTGGGAGATCGCCGGGTCGATGGGTGTCTTGTCGGGGACCGGCGCGCCGTCGAGGGTCAGCTGCGTAGCAGGGTCCTCCACGATCTTGACGCCCGTGGCGCGCGCGAGGAAGAGGATCGAGATCATCATGGCGGCGGCGATCCCGCCCAGCATGGCCAGGGTCGTCGCGGCGTTGCGTGACTTGGGTCGGCGGAACATCGGGACGCCGTTTGAGATGGCCTCGACGCCCGTGAGGGCGGCGCAGCCCGAGGAGAAGGCACGCATGAGCAGGAAAGCACCCGCCAGCCCCGCCAGCCCGTCCGCGTGCCCGGGGGCGGCGACGAGGTCATAGGCGGCCGTCGGCGCGGAGCCAAGGTGTCCCGTCGCGAGCTTCGCGAAGCCAACGACGACCATCAGGCCGATAGAGAACATGTAGACGTAGGTAGGTACCGCAAAGGCGCTGCCGGCCTCGCGCGTGCCGCGCAGGTTGAGTGTCGCCAGGATGACGACGAGGCCCACGGCGATAGGCACCTCGTAGCCCTCCAGCGCGGGCACGGCGGTCGTAATGTAGCTGGCGCCCGAGGAGATGGACACGGCGACGGTCAGGATGTAGTCGACCAACAGGGCCGAGGCCACGAGGAGCCCCCAGGAACGGCCAAGATTCTTCGTCACGACCTCGTAGTCACCGCCACCCGAGGGGTATGCGTGGACGGTCTGGCGGTAGGAGGCGACCACGACGGCCAGCACGAGTGCCACGACAACGCCCACCCAGATGGACTGCATGGCGGCCATTGTGCCAGCGAGCGCCAGCGTCAGGAGGACCTCGTCGGGTGCGTAGGCGACCGACGACAGGGCGTCCGAGGCAAAAATCGGAAGGGCGATGCGTTTGGGAAGAAGCTGGTGGCCCATCGCGTCCGATCGCATCGGGCGTCCGATGAGCACGCGCTTCGCATAGGCCAACAAATTCATCACAGTGCATAAGCGTAGTCCACAACGCCCACCGCCGGGAACGACGAATTGAACACGCGTGGCTATTCGGCGCGGAGCGGAGTAGTTTGTTGTCGTGCACTTTGTGATCATGGGTTGCGGGCGCGTCGGCGCCCGCCTGGCATCAACGCTCGACGCGGCAGGTCATTCCGTGGCCATTATTGACCAGGATTCCAAGGCCTTTTCGCGCCTGTCCCCCGATTTTTCCGGCCGCAGGGTCACGGGGGTCGGCATGGACAGGGACTGCCTGCGTCAAGCCAACATCAAAGACGCGTACGCCTTCGCGGCGGTGTCCTCGGGTGATAACTCGAACATTATTGCCGCGCGCGTCGCACGTGAGGTTTTTCACGTCGAACACGTGGTGGCACGCATCTACGACCCCACGCGGGCCTACCTGTACGAGCGCCTGGGCATCCCCACGGTGGCCTCCGTCCAGCGCACCGCCGATTCCGTGCTGCGCCGGATGCTCCCGCCTGACGCCTCGCTCATCTGGTCTCACCCGACCGGCGCGGTGAGCCTCGTCAACGCGACGCCCTCCCCCGCCTGGTACGGCTTAAGTTTCCAAGTCGTCGAGGATCTCACCGGCTGCCGGATCATTTTCACCTCGCGCCTGGGGTCGATCCGCACGGCGGCGCCCGACTTCGTCGTCCAAGAGCATGACCAACTGTATTTCGCGATCAACGGGACGGACACGACGGGCCTGCGCGACCAGCTCGCCAACCCGCCAAAGATGGAGGAATGAGCATGAAGATCGTCATCGCTGGAGCCGGGTCGGTGGGCCGTAGCGTCGCCCTGGAGCTCCTCGCCCACGACCACGACATCACACTGATCGACAACATGCCCGAGAAGCTGCGCATCTCCTCCGTGGCGGACGCGGACTGGGTGTTGGCCGACGCCTGCTCGCCCGACGCCCTGCGCGACGCGGGCGTTGAGGACGCGGACGTTGTCGTCGCTGCCACCGGGGATGACAAGGCGAACCTGGTGATTTCCCTCCTGGCTAAGACCGAGTTCGCGGTTCCCCGTGTGGTCGCGCGCCTGAATAACCCGAAGAACGAATGGCTCTTCGATCAGGCGTGGGGCGTGGACGTGTCGGTGTCGACTCCGCGTATCATGACGGCGCTCGTCGAGGAAGCGGTCTCGGTCGGCGTTCCCGTGCGCCTCTTCTCCTTCAACACGGCTGCCGTCTCGATGCACGCGCTCATCCTGCCCGAGGATTCCCCCGTCGTCGGCAGGCGCGTGCAGTCCCTGGAGCTTCCGCCTAGCTCTGTGCTGGCAGCTCTCCTGCGTGACGGGCGACCCCTCACTCCCAGCGCGGATGACGTCTTCGAGGCCTCCGACGAGCTGCTGCTCCTGGTTCCCGACGCGAACGGCGCGGACCTCGACCAGCTACGTCAGGCGGTCGCGTCCCCCTCCTCGGAGGAATCAGAGGAAGACGAGGAGTAGGCGCGCAGGCCCCACCAGGTGGCCCAGGCGCCGAGCGCGAAGAGCGGCAGCCCCAGGGCGAGTTTGGCGACGCCGAGCTCAGCGACCGCGCCGGCGGCCCACAGGGGTGCCTGGACGGCCACGCGCACACCGAAGAGCCCCGCCCACATCCATGTGAGCGCATTGCAGCGGCGGCGCAGGGAGCGCTGGGAGGCGTCCGCCCGCCAGCCAGTGGGCAGGCCCGTTGCCATCGCGTAGAAGAATCCAACCAGGCTGCGGCGCGCGAGGACCGAGACCGCGAAGGCCGCCGACATGGCGACGTTGGTAGCGATGCCCCACGCGAAGTAGTTTTCTCCGCGTCCAGTCGCGGCGGCGACAACGACTCCGACGGCGACGCCGAAGAGGCCCGAGAGGGCCTGCTGGACGCCCTGACGCTGAATCAGGCGGATGAGGCATGCGATGAGGGCGACCGCCAAGGCAGCCACGAGCGTCGGCACGAGCGCGTGCGTGAGGACGTAGACGACGACGAACACCAGGCCGGGTGCGCTGGCTTCGATGACACCGCGCGTGCCACCTAACGCCTGCGACCAGGAGAACTCCTGTGAGGTCGCCTGGCTCATCCATCGCGGAGTCGGCATCAGCCCTCCCCCGCGATGACGCGGTAGAGCGGGTTGATGATGACCAGGCGTTCCCCGACGTGGCCGACGGTCCCCTCAACCTCGAGGCGCTGTCCGACGCTGAGCCCCGGAATGGAGGAGCGGCCGGGCCAGCGCAACTCGAGGGTGTCGGTGCCGTCGTAGAGGGTGGCGACGAGGACGCGCTGGGCGCCGTCCTCGGGCGGGTAGGTCATGCCCAGGAGGGTGCCGAAGACCAGCGCATGGCTGCGATCCGTCACGTCGCGAATGGGGGTAACACCGCGCGCGGCACGCGCCGAGTCCTCGTCGAGGGCAGCGTCCAGGGAGCGAGCGTCTTTGTCGAGGCCGAGCGCAGCGCCGACACGAGAGATCCACGAGGACATGTCAGGCTTCCTGAGCACCCGCGGGCAGACGGACGGGCAGGAGCTCGAGACGGGTCCTCGGATGCTCGTCGCGGCGAACGACGATGCGGTCGATGACCTTCTCGATCTCGAGGCCGGCATCGGCATCGGCGGCCGCGGGGCCGATGATGTCGATGCGGGCGAACCAGCGATCACCCTCGCGGCCCAGGATGCGCATGCGCGAGGTCGCGGAGCGGCCATCGGGCATCTTCATGGGCATGTCGACGAGGAGCTCGTTGCCGTAGCGGGTGCGAATGTCGGCGACCTTGGCGCCCTGCTTCTCGAAGCCGGAGCGGATCTCGTCGCGCAGCTCGTCCCACACACCGCCCGAGCGCGGTGCGGCGGCGACGCTCATCTGGATGCCGGAGTTTCCGAGCACGACGAGGATCTGCAGCACCGTGGTACCGTCGTCGGCGACTTGGGTGCGCAGCTGCATACCCGGCCTGGCAGGGAACAGGATGGCTCCCATATCGACGTAGCCTTCGGAGGTGTCCACGTCCCCGTAGTTACGAGGCCCGGGTTCGCTCCAGATGTCGGCGTCCTCGTCGCTGAGGCGAGGCAGCGCCTCGACCTCGTCGATCTCGTCGTCGTGTGTCTTCTTCTTTCGTCCGAACATCCCTCTACCTTACATCGCGCACTCGGTGCACACGGGATTGCCGTTGGCATCCACGTGGTCGAGCTGCGAGGCATGGTGGACGAGGAAGCACTGTGAGCACGTGAACTCGTCGTCCTGACGGGGAACGACGTGGACGGTGAGCTCTTCCTTTGACAGGTCGGCGCCGGGCAGTTCGAAATTCTCGGCAGCCTCGTTCTCGTCTTCTTCGATCTCGGCCGAGCCGGCATCGTTGCGACGGGACTTCAGCTCCTCGATCGAGTCCTCCGAGACTTCGTCCTCATTCTTGCGCGGCGCATCGTAATCGGTTGCCATGGTTCTCCCCTTTCGCCCTCGAGCATTGTTGCACGAGTGGTCCATGCGCAGGGAGGATAACACTTGTTGGAGTAATGTGCCATCGTATGTGTGACACGCGCACTGCTACGCGACATTGACAGCATAATTTGAGACGATTCCACCTAGACGTATGAGGAGGAAGTGATGATTGAGCTCGAATTGCTCGGGACCAGCGCCGACGGCGAATCCCTGGTGCTCACTGACGCCCAGGGTGAACGCTACTCTGTGTTGATCTCGGACGAGCTCCGTGGCGCGACGCGCCGCGACAAGCCCCGCGTTGAGGTCGCTCCGTCGCGCCCGACGCTGGCTCCTCGCGACATTCAGGCTTTGCTTCGCGCGGGCGCGACCCCGCAGGAGATCGCGACCGAGCACGGGATGGACGTGCGTGCTGTCGAGCGTTTCGAGGCCCCCGTGCAGGCGGAGAAGGACTATGCGCTCACGCGCGCACGCGCGGTGCGCATCGGGGAGGGTGGGCCCACGATGGGCGACCTGGTCCTGGATCGCCTCGCGGCACGCGGTGTCGACCCGTCTTCTCTGGAGTGGGCTGCCACGCGCGAGGCCGGCGAGCCCTGGCAGATCATCGTGACTTTCGTGCAGGGTGCGGCCGAGCATGGCGCGCATTGGCACCTGTCGAATTCGGGTATTCTCGAGGCCATCGATCAGGAGGCGCAGTGGCTGACCGAGCAGGTCTCGTCCTCTCCCACCGCCTCCATCTTCACTCCCCTCACGCGCCCCGCGCCCGCGCCTGATCCGGACGAGGAGGATCTGCGTACCCGCGAGGCTCTCATCGATCAGCTCAATGCGGCGCGCGGTAAGCGCCAGCAGATCGAGATCGACCTGGGCGACGACGTGGATGAGGAGGCCGAGTACCTGGCGGCCATCGCCGAGGAAGAAGGGACACAGGACCCCGAGCCCGAGCCGTCGACCGGCCCGATTTCGGCGCGAATCTACTCGCTGGCCTCCGCCCGCACCAAGGTTGATCCCGCCGAGCAGGAGGATGTTCTCTTCTCGGCGGCTCCCGAACTGCCCGCCCCGCGTCCCACCATGACGGGAGCCATCCCGGTGACCCAGCGTGGGGTACGCGAGGGCACCCAGACCTCGTCGCACGCCCTGCCGTGGCTCTCCGAGGTCCCCTCCCCCACAGAGGGAAGCGACGCCTCAGGTGAGACGGACGAGCAGCAGACACCCGCGATTCCGATGAAGGTCGTCTCCCCCGTTGGCGACGAGTCCGCCTCCGCCACGACCGGGGCCGTGCCCGCCACGACCGGGGCCGTGCCCACCGCGACCGGTTCCGTGCCCGCCGCGACCGGCTCGGTGCCCGCACAGGGGCCGACGGGATCGCGCCTGGCCCGCAACGCGGCATCGAAGAAGGGCCGCCGTTCGGTGCCCAGCTGGGATGAGATTCTCTTCGGCTCGAAGCCGTAAATCGACGCCCCCTAGGAGAGGATGACGACGGGGATGCGCATCTCTGTCGAGGTCATCGACCCGTGAATACCCGGCATTGCGATGGCCGACGCGCTCTGCGTGCGCGAATCGACGACGCCGCCACGCCCGCGTGAGAGCACCAGCAGGTCCCCGATGATGGACGCGCCGCTGCCGTCTCCGATGAGGGCGGGCATCTGGGAGCACGACAGGATCCACGCGCTCTCCCCCAGTGCCTCGCGCCAGCGTGCCTCCACCTCCTCGGCGCGGCCCTCCTGCGCGTGCACGTGGGCCGCCCGCGTCTCTCCGGCCACGATCCTCACGCCCTCGCGCAGGGCGGGCGTCGCGGCCACGTCGACGATCGAGTCGCGCTCCACGTTAATCATGCCGTGATCGGCCGTCAGAACCGTGCGCACGCCGCCGGGGAGGCCGCGCAGCAGGGCGGACAGGCCCGCGTCGAATTGCTCGACCTGCCCGATCCACGCGTCCGAGGCGACGCCGTGGGAATGGCCGGAATGGTCGATCTCGGACCAGTAGAGGTAGACGACGGGCGTGCCCGCGCGCAGCTCGCGCAGGGCCGCGCTCACGCGCTGCTCGAGGGTGTCGGCGGGCACGTGGCGCGCGCCGCGCAGGGCCGCTCCGGTCAGCCCCGAGCCGGCGAAGCGCGCTGGGGAGACGACCGCGCAGTCCACACCTTCGGCCCCGAGGCGCTCGAAATAGGTGGGCACCGGCTGCCACTGGGCGGGAGCCGGGCCGCCCTCCATCGCGAGTAGGTTCATGAGCCCGTCCCCGTACGCCACCGAGAAACCCACCATGTTGGTGGCGCCGGGGCGCGCGCCCGTCCCGAAGGCGGTGATCGCCGCCGAGGTCGTGGAGGGGACGATCGTGTGGATCGATTGGATGTGCGCGCGCAGGGCGCGCAGCGTCGGCGTGTGGCCCAGGTGGTCCATCATGAGCTCGTAGCCGAAGCCGTCGACGAGGATGAGCAGCACCTGGTCGGCTCCGGCCTCGATGCCCAGCGCGCGGGCGGCCTTCGCCGATGCCCCGGGCAGGGTGGGATCGATGGCGGCCAGCGCGGCGGGGATGACGTCCGTGATCGTGGGGTCGGCCGCGCCCGGCAGGTCGGCGCCCGGCATGTCCAGTGTCATCGCGTGCTCACTCACCGTGGGTTCCCATCAGGGAGGCCAGGTGATCGACGAATTCGAGGGCCTCGTCCAGCGCGTCCCGGCCGTCGGCTGCCGCCGAGATGCGGAAGGTCAGGTCGTCCGGGTACGAGGTGCCCGTGTAGCCGTGGTCTGCCATGCAATTGGGGTCCTCGCAGCGGGCGGGTTCCATGTCGAGGCGGCGCGCGCCCTTGAGATCCAGCGCGATCGTCAATTCGGACAGGCCGTCGGCGTGTTCGGGGTCGGAGAAGACCTCCATCGTGGAGTAGCCAGCGATGTCGGCCACGCGATGCACGGCGGTCGCGATGTTGGCGGAGCCGCCGTCCAGTTCGTCGACGTGCAGCTGGACGATGGCCCGGCGCGTCAGGGACACGACGGTGAGGTGACGGAACACGGATCCCCGATCGAAGCCCGTATCGACCTGGCACAGCGTCGCGAGCGGTTCGCCCTGCCCCAGGGCGCGGCGGAGTGCTCGTTCGACTGCCGTCGGGTAAAAGCCGCTTCGTTCAATACGGGTCCATGTGTCCATCCCCCAATTGTGCCCCGAAGCGGCGCGCCAGTCGAAATGAGCGCTCAGGCGCGCAATAATTGCGCGTATGGCTAAGAAGGACCAGGTCGTCGATATTCCCGAGAAGGATGAGAACATCTCCGAGATCGACGTATCGGCAGAGATGCGTGGCTCCTTCCTGGAGTATGCCGTCTCCGTCATCTACGCTCGCGCGCTGCCCGACGCGCGCGACGGCCTCAAGCCCGTCCAGCGCCGCATCCTGTTCCAGATGGATCAGATGGGCCTGCGCCCCGACAAGGGGCACGTGAAGTCCCAACGCGTGGTCGGTGAGGTGATGGGCAAGCTTCACCCGCACGGCGATTCCGCGATTTACGAGGCCTTGGTGCGCCTGGCGCAGCCCTTTAATCTGCGGGTCCCCCTGGTCGATGGTCACGGTAACTTTGGTTCTCTGGACGATGGCCCGGCTGCCGCTCGTTACACGGAGGCGCGCATGGCGCCCGCCGCGCTGGACCTGGTGACGGGTTTGGACGAGGACACGGTGGACTTCGTTCCCAACTACGACAATCAGTTCATGCAGCCGGACGTCCTTCCGGCCGCGTTTCCGCAGCTGCTCGTTAACGGGGCCTCCGGCATCGCGGTGGGCATGGCGACGAACATCGCCCCGCATAACCTCTCGGAGACGATCGCGGGTGCTATTCACCTGTTGGATCACCCGTCGGCCACCGTCGCCGACCTGATGCGTTACATCCCGGGCCCCGACCTGCCCGAGGGCGGCGTCATCGTCGGCCTCGAGGGCATCAAGGAGGCCTACGAGAGCGGCCGGGGCGCGTTCAAGACGCGCGCGAAGGTCCAGATCGAGCGCGTCACGGCCCGCAAGATGGGCATTATCGTCACGCAGCTGCCCTACATGGTGGGCCCCGAGAAGGTCATCGAGAAGATCAAGGAGAACGCGAACGCGGGACGCCTGAAGGGCATTTCGTCGGTCCAGAACCTCACCGACCGCATCCACGGCCTGCGCCTGGTCATCGAGGTGAAGAACGGCTTCAACCCGGAGGCTGTGCTCCAGCAGCTCTACCAGCGCACGCCGCTGGAGGATTCCTTCTCGATCAACGCCGTGGCTCTCGTGGGCGGCCAGCCGCGCACGCTGGGCCTCAAAGAGATGCTCCAGGTGTTCCTGGATCATCGCATGGATGTGACGACGCGCCGCAGTCGCTTCCGGCTGACAAAGTACGAGGATCGCCTGCACCTCGTCGAGGGCCTCCTCATCGCGATCCTGGACATTGACGACGTCATCGCGATTATCCGGTCCTCGGATGACGCGGAGATCGCGCGCGAACGCCTGATGACGGCTTTCGACCTGTCCGAGGCCCAGGCGAATTACATCCTCGAGCTGCGTCTGCGCCGCCTCACGAAGTTCTCTCGTATCGAGCTGGAGACCGAGCGCGACGAGCTGGCGGCGAAGATTGCCTCACTGCGCGAAATCTTGGAGGACCCGGAGCTGTTGCGCGCGCTCGTGAAGAAGGAGCTGCGCGAGGTCTCGGATCGACTGGGCACGCCGCGTCGCACGCTGCTCCTGGCCTCGACGGGCACGCCCGTGGGCGCCGCGGCCGCGGACGACGCCGCGCTTGCGGCGCTGCCGTCGGTGTCTCGGTCGGGCAAGGGCTTGGACCTGCAGATCCCTGACGACCCGTGCGTCGTCGTCCTGTCCGCGTCGGGTGCTCTGGCTCGCGTCGAGGGCGGGGAGCCGCTGGAGCCCGGTCCGCGTGCGGCGTCGGATGGCTGGCGCGCGCAGCTGTCGTCGACGGCCCGCTCGCAGGTGGCTGTGGTGACGGAGGACGGCATCGCGCACCGCATTGACGTGGTGGATCTGCCGGCGCTCCCCCGCTTCGAGACGGGCCTGTCGTTAGCGGGTGCTATGCCGTCCTCTCTGCTGCTGCACACGGACGTTCCCGCCGTAGGCCTGCTGGATCCCGAGGGCGAGGCCGTGGTCGCGATGGGCACGGCACGTGGCACGGTTAAGCGTCTGCGCCCCGATGTGCTCCAGCGCGACGAGTGGGAGGTCATCACCCTGGAGGACGGCGACCGCCTCGTGGGCTTCGATCAGTGCTCGGACGAGGCGGACCTGGTGTTCGTATCCTCGGACGCGCAGCTGCTGCGCACCCCCGCCGCGAAGGTTCGCCCGCAGGGGCGCACGGCCGGCGGCATGGCGGGCATGAAGGTGAACTCCGGCGCCGAGGCCCTGGGCTTCTGGGTGGTCGAGGCCCCCATCGACGCCGTCGTGGTGACGGTGGCGGCGGCGCTGGGCGCGCTTCCGGGCACGGGCCAGACGACGGTGAAGGTCACGCCTTTCGAGTGCTACCCCACGAAGGGTCGTGGCGGCCAGGGCGTGCGCTGTCAGCGCTTCCTGCGCGGCGAGGATCGCCTGGATATCGCGTGGGTGGGAACGAGGCCGGGGCGGGCCGCGTCGGCCGATGGTTCCCCCGTGGAGCTGCCCCACGAGGATGAGCGCCGCGATGGCTCGGGCGTGCCGATCACCTTCGCGATCGCGTCGATTGGCTGAGGCTCCCCTGTTCTCGTGACATGACGGTGGGGTGGCCGGGAGAAGTCCCGGCCACCCCACCGCTTTGTTGGGCGTCGTGTGGGCATCATGCTGTTATGGGTGTGGGCCCGGCCGATCGGCCGGGCCCACACCCATTAGTTGAGGGATGCTCCTCGTCAGCCTCGCAGCGTCTTGTCTGCTGCCAGGATCTCGTTGACTTCCTCG